>Ga0207130_1275_pt1 | contig 12039 bp, 13 predicted proteins | sample Alteio_BWMinHeat_16_FD_153545 | JGI IMG/M metagenome (GOLD analysis project Ga0207130, IMG submission 153545) | Enriched cells from forest soil in Barre Woods Harvard Forest LTER site, Petersham, Massachusetts, United States -... | ecosystem: Environmental > Terrestrial > Soil > Temperate forest >... | reverse complement strand
AGCCGATGCTGCTCTACTCGCCGGCACATTTGCATTCGACCCCGACAACCCAGAGATCTGTCCGTCCTGGTGGCCGCGACTCCTGTGGCAACTTCATTTTCCCATCCGGCGGCCAGGCGGTGGCCCAGGACCGGTGAATTACCCGCCAGCCATCAACGACATCATGGCCAATTTGCATATCCATACCATGTCGTATCTGATGGCCGATCAAGGTGCAGCCCAGCAAATCCGGACGGTCACAGAACAACGTTTGGTGCATGGTGTCCAAAACTTGAGCAAGGCACATGACCAGGCGAAGAGCCGGGCCGCTTAAGATAAATCATTTTACCGACTGCCAATGGGAATGCCCACAAACCGTGGGCATTCCCAGGCAAGTCCGCTCGACTCGTCCCTCCGTGGCGAACAAATTGTTGGCGTGGCCCTCCGCTTTGCGGACCCATGATAACGAACCTAAGAAGATCCGCGCCAATCCGCGTTCATCCGCGGCGAAAGAACCGTCTTTTCCTCCCCGCCTGATATAATCACAGGTTTGCTGCTCGCGATCTGGCCTCATCTGATCAGCGTTCGGACGTTATAGATACAAAAAAATCATCAATACAGATATACATGAAAATTCACGAGTACCAGGCAAAGGCAATCCTGTCGAAGTATGGTGTGGCTGTCCCACGTGGTGAAATGGTCACCAACCGCGAAGAGGCGGAGCGTGCCGCCAAGAACCTGATGTCAGCCGGAGCGCAAGGTGTAGTGGTCAAAGCGCAGATCCACGCCGGGGGCCGCGGCAAGGGCGGCGGCGTGAAGATTGCGAAATCGGTGGAGGAAGCTGGGACGCTCGCCGAGAAAATGCTGGGCATGACCCTGGTGACGCACCAGACCGGCCCCGAAGGCAAGAAAGTCCAGCGCCTGCTGATTGAAGAGACCCTGCCCATTGATCGCGAGCTCTATCTCGGGATCGTGATTGACCGCGCCTCCGGCAAGCCTGTGTTCATGGCCTCGGCCAGCGGCGGAATGGAAATTGAAGAGGTCGCAGCCAAAGATCCGAAGGCAATTCTCAAAGAATACATCGAGCCTGGGTTAGGATTAGAACCCTTCCAGGCGCGCAAGCTGGCATTCGCGCTAGGCATCAAGCCGGAGCAAATCAATCAGGCAGTGCAGTTCATGACCGCACTTTATGCAGCCTTTGAGGCCACCGACGCGTCACTGGCCGAGATCAATCCTTTTATTACCACTAAAGACGGCCGCCTGTTTGCTCTCGATGCAAAATGGAACTTCGATGACAATGCCATGTTCCGCCACAAGGATCTGAAAGAGCTGCGCGACACCAGCGAGGAAGATCCGCTCGAGGTCGAGGCTTCCAAGTACGGCCTGAATTACATCAAGCTCGACGGCAACATTGCCTGCATGGTCAATGGAGCCGGCCTCGCTATGGCAACGATGGATATCATCAAATACGCCGGAGGCTCGCCGGCAAATTTTCTCGACGTCGGTGGCGGAGCCAATGCCGAGCAGGTTACGCACGCCTTCCAGATTTTGCTGAGTGATAAGAACGTAAAAGCCGTGCTCATCAACATCTTTGGCGGCATCCTGCGCGTGGATACGCTGGCGACCGGCGTCGTAGAAGCGGCAACCAAAACCAAGATTTCAATTCCCGTGGTTCTGCGCCTGGAAGGGACCAACGTCGAGCAGGGCCGCGAAATCCTCAAAAAATCAGGATTGAATTTTACGGTTGCAGAAAACATGAAGGACGCCGCAGAAAAAGTCGTCGCTGCCGCCAAATAGGTGCGGCGCTAAGTTAGGGTGAGCTTTTGGTGAGCGCCGTCCCGCGCGAACCAAAAGCGAGGGCAAAGCGGTTTACCGCGGAGCCCTCATATAAAAGACGCGGCAGAAAAAGTCGTAGCTGCGGCCCACTAGTTTGGACTTATATCGAGATATCAAAAATGGCAATTCTAGTTGATAAAAATACAAAACTTATCGTTCAAGGTATTACCGGCCGCGAAGGCACATTTCACGCCAAGGGTGCGGCGACATACGGCACCAAAGTTGTAGGCGGAGTCACTCCCGGCAAGGGAGGCACCACACACGAAGGCTGGCCGGTATTCAATTCCGTCTCCGAGGCCGTGGAAAAAACCGGCGCCAACGTTACCGTTATCTTCGTTCCGCCGCCCTTCGCGGCTGACGCCATCATGGAAGCGGCCGATGCCGGGTTGCCTTTGATTGTCTGCATCACCGAGGGCATCCCAACCCAAGACATGGTGCGCGCGGCTGAGTTTCTCAAAGACCGCAAGTCACGCCTGATCGGCCCGAATTGCCCGGGAATCATATCGCCGGGCAAATGCAAGGTCGGCATCATGCCGGGACATATCCATAAAGAAGGTAACGTGGGGATTGTTTCCCGTTCTGGAACTCTGACCTATGAAGCCGTGCATCAGCTCACGCTGCGCGGGATTGGGCAATCCACCGCCATCGGGATTGGCGGCGACCCCATCATCGGCACCACGCATACCGATGCAGTCCGTCTCTTTAACGAAGATCCGGAAACGCACGCCATCATCATGATCGGCGAAATTGGCGGCAATGCCGAAGAGCAGGCTGCAGAATACGTGAAACAACATGTGAAAAAGCCGGTGGTGGCGTTTATCGCCGGCCAGACTGCGCCTCCCGGACGCCGAATGGGACATGCCGGCGCCATCATCAGCGGCGGCCATGGTACGGCAGCAGAAAAAATTAAAGCCCTGGAAGCCGCTGGGATTCGCGTGGCCAAGTCGCCGGCCGTGATTGGCGAAACTCTGATGCAGTCCTGGAGCGGGGCGGCCAAAGCTTAAGTTCGACTTGAATTCCTAAATAATCTAAACGAGAACGAAAAATCATGAAGACTTTGCAACGCACATTTTCCATCATCAAGCCGGACGCGGTCGCCAAGGGCGCAACCGGTGATATTTTGAAGACACTCCAGGAGAAAGGCTTCCGCATCATAGGCATGAAGATGCTGGAAATCAGCAAAGAGCAGGCCGAGGGCTTTTACGCCGTGCACGCTACCAAGTCCTTCTTCAACTCTCTCACCGACTTTATGTCGAGCGGCCCGATTGTCGTGCTGGCGTTGGAAAAAGACAATGCCATCGCCGATTTGCGCGAGCTGATGGGAGCGACCAATCCGGCGCAGGCCAAAGAAGGTACCATCCGCAAGAAGTGGGCCGACAGCATCGAGCGCAACACCATCCACGGCTCCGATGCCGATGAAACGGCGCGTTTCGAGTTGAGCTATTTTTTCGCGGGATACGAATTGATCAAATAGAGCTTTTCATCGCCTTGTAACCATGGCATACAGCGCCTTGCTCCACTTGGAGGGAAGCATGGTGCGGAGCAAATAATACTCGTTCACAGGCCTATCATCATCCAGCGGCTGAACGTCGATGTCTTTGAACTCAAGAATCTGGTCCAGGGGAACCTCGTTTCTGAGCATCAGGGCGAATTGTTGCTCCGCAGTATGTCCTGGCCCCCATTCCAGCATATCGGCCACGGCAGCGGGGGGCATGCGGCTGGCAAGTTCAGCCGGTGTCAGGTCCCGGATAGGGCTCATGCTCGCAATGAAATGAAAACCCCATCCTTCCACAGAGCCCATGCAGCGCACATAGGGAAAAGATTCTTTGAGGGCCTTGGTTATGGCCACAAGATCTACCAAGTCGCCGCCAACAGTCCATTGCTGAAGAATGCCTCCCGGACGCAGCCTGAGCTTTACGACTTCATAAAATTCCCGCGAATATAAAAGGCTCACGCCTGCCGCTGAGATGGGTGGTGGTGGATCAATTGTAATCACATCAAATTGCTGGCGTGTCTTTTCCAGAAAAAGGCGCCCATCGTCAATAATCAAATGCGAGTTCGGAGATTGCAGAAGGCGTTCTCCATCGGAATGGAAGTAAGTGAAAAGATGAGGCACGCTGGGCACAAGTTCCACGGTCGTAGATTGAATGCCCCATGAAAGCATGGAGCGTTGTGTGGTTCCCATTCCGAAACAGATCACCAATGCGTCTCTGGGAGGCTGTACATGAAACGCTAGCGGAAGATGGGCCATGACCTTGGTAACGGGAGTAAGTTGGGTTATTCCAACCCCATTCACAAATAGCCACTTCCGCATTCCTTGACCCATAGCCACGACGGTTGCCGTATTATCCCGGCGCAGCTCGTATTTATTGAAATTTGAGTAGAAATCTTTCGTGAAAGCAATCAAAACTATGGCAACAACTGCAGCTTCCAAATAGAAGCGGGGCCCATACCGAGCCCGGAATGCTGAAGTTTGGGGTTTAAAGATGTAGAACAAAAAAAACAATGGCATGCAAAGCAAAATCAGAGACCACCGCTCTCCCAGAAACGGCAGCAACAGAAAACCGGAAAGCAGGGGGCCAACAATGCAGCCGGCAATGTTGACTGCGTAAGCCTTGCCCGCCCGGTCTGGTTTCCCTTCGGAATACTGATCCACCAACATGGGTGTAATAAATCCCATCAGGCCCGTGATGGGCATAATGCCCAGGGCAACCCGCAGGAATCCCGGCATTTGCATGTGAAAGTGAGGATGCGAGAAGCGCGGATCAGCCATCAGCAAAGGGAACAGTCCAGCCAAGCCCAAAAGGAGCCAGGCCACATTTTCTTCCCCTGGCGGGTGCCGCCGCAGCCATCTTCGATAAATCTGAGAGCCAATGAAGGTCCCGGCAAGATAGCAACCCAGAAGCAAAGCAAAAGCGTAGACCTCTGTTCCCATGTAAGGCGTGAACTGTCGAATCCAGACGACTTCCATGGCCAAGCTGACCAGTCCGATAAGAAAAAGAAGACTGAGTATTGACTTCCTGGAAGCAGCTGCAACAGGCCTTGATGCTTCTGCTTCGGTCTCGCTCTTTTCGTCAAGAGCTTTCGCCTGCAGACTCAACAAAAATGCCAGGATGGAGATCAGCAGATTGCAGATTGCCGCCAGTTTCATCGTGCCCCGGAAGCCGAAGATCTCGATCAGTACGAGTGCGGGCAGCAGCGCACCCACGACCGCTCCCAGCACATTCGCGAGATATAAAAAACTGAACGACCTTTGCGAAGCAGAGCTCAGCTTGCGGATGGCAGCCATGGCCAACGGAAAAGTCGCTCCCATGCAGGTGGTCCAGGGCAGGAGAATGAACATACTCCATAGCCCGGCAATCCAGTAGTAATGCAATGAAGAGGCCGATAGGTCGCTCCCATAATTTTCCAGATAGTTTCTTGCCCATCCCATTTCCACCGGCACCGCCCAGGCGGAAAGACCAATCAGCAATTCGGCCAGGGCGTAGAGACGAAGAGGATATTTTCCACTGTGGTTTTCAATGTTGCGCATCCAGCGGCCGGCGATCCAGCTTCCCAGGCCAAGTCCCGCCATGAAGAGAGACAGGAAAATAGAGACCACCGGCGTAGTAACACCAAAATGGGCCATCCCTAAACGCACCCAGATCACCTCGTAGAGCAGACTGCAAAAACCGGAGAAGAAAAAGAAAACAAAAAACCACCGTATTCGCATGGAGCGCCCCTCTCAAACAATCACGATCTGTTGCCGCTGGACAAAGACTTTTTCAATGATGAAATTTATTGTTTCAATTACGGTGAAGGTATTAAAGCATGAGTATCAGGAATCCGATAGAGCAAGGCATTGCTCACGAAAAGCACCAGTGCGCGTTCTCGTAATTGAACCCTCTTCAAGCTATCGGGTCATACAAATCACCCTGCATGCGCTCGCCGATCAAAGGAAGCTGCTTGCGCGCGTATTCCAGGAAATGAGGGGTGTTGCGGTGCGCCTCTAAAGCCGCGTCATCCGTATATTGCTCATAAATAAAAAATCGCGCGGGATCGCTGCGGTGGCGGTGCACGATGTACATCAGGCATCCGGGTTCTTTGAGAGATTCGGTGGTTAAGATTTGAAATATTTTTGCAGCTTCGGCTTCGTGGCCGGGTTTGGTGACCCAGATTACGGCAAGAACAGTCATTGTCAGTACTCGGTACTCAGTTGTCAGTACTCAGATTATTTGCGCCGGACAGCGACGGCGGTCTGGACTCCCATCTCAGCTGCAAAGTCCTCCATAAAGATGGTTTGTTCGCGGTCGGGGCCGGTGGAGATCATCCCAATTTTCACGCCGTTCTCTTTCTCCAGAAATTGCAGGTACTCATGGGCCTTTTTGGGGAGCCTCTCCCACTCCGAGATGCCCTCGGTAGATTTCTTCCAGCCCGGCAACTTTGTGTAAACACACTCGACTTTTTCCAGGACAGCGGCTTCCGCGGGAATTTCATCGATTTTTTTGCCATTCAGCTTGTAGCCGATGCAGACGGGGATTTCCGGCAATTCGTCGAGTACATCAAGCTTGGTGACCACCAGCCAGGAGCATCCGTTGATCATGTTGGAGTAACGCAGCAAAGGGAGGTCCATCCAGCCGCAGCGGCGTGGGCGCCCGGTCACGGCACCAAATTCGTTGCCGCGCTCGCGGAGCCGGTCGGCAATGGCGCCATTGATTTCCGTAGGAAACGGCCCGCCGCCTACGCGGGTGCAATAGGCCTTGGTCACGCCAATGACATTGTGAATCGCAGTGGGTGGCACGCCGGTGCCAGTGGCTGCGCCCCCCGGCGGTGGTGCTGGACGAAGTAACAAACGGATACGTCCCGTGATCAATATCCAGCATGGTGGCCTGTGCGCCTTCAAACATTACCGCCTCGCCGTCGGCGATGGCGCGGTTCAGCAGCAACGCCGTATCGGCCACAAAAGGCGCGATCTTGTGCGCCGCATCGGCGTATTCGGCATACATCTTATCGGCATCAATCGGCTCAGAGTTGAACAACGCATGCGCGATCATGTTCTTCTCGCGGCAAGCGTTTTCGATGTGCTTTTTCAGAAGCTCCAGGTCGAGCAGGTCAATGACACGCAGACCGCGGCGGCCCATCTTGTCTTCATACGTAGGACCGATACCACGTGAGGTGGTGCCGATCTTGACCCGGCCCGGTGCGTTTTCCGAGGCTAACTCCATCATGCGGTGATAAGGCAGGATGACCTGCGCGCGATTGCTGATGAAGAGGTTGTTGCCATCAACCGTGACGCCGGTTTTGCGAAGCTCTTCCACTTCCTTCAAGAAAGCGATGGGATCGAGCACGACTCCGTTGCCGATGACGCCCCGGCATCCCTTGCGGAAGATGCCACAGGGCACAAGCTGCAGCACAAACCGATTGCCATTGATAATGACGGTGTGGCCAGCGTTGTGTCCGCCGGCGTAACGGGCCACTACGGAAAACTGCTCGGAGAGCACGTCAACGATTTTGCCCTTACCCTCGTCGCCCCACTGCGCGCCGACAATGACTGCTGTTCTGCTTTTCTTCATCCTGTTTCTTTTTATCTAAGGGCTCCGCAGCCAAAACAAGGCTGCTCCGCCCTCGCACTACGCTCGCCCTCACCCGGTGCTCGCTTCGTGCTCACCCTTTCATCTATCTAAGGGCTCCGCAGCCAAAACAAGGCTGCTCTGCCCTCGCACTACGCTCGCGCTATCCGGCACTCGCTTCGTGCTCACCCTTTCATCTATCTAAGGGCTCCGCAGCCAAAACAAGGCTGCTCTGCCCTCGCACTACGCTCGCGCTAGCTCGGCGCTCGCTTCGTGCTCACCCTTTCATACTTGAAAACTCGCGCGCAACCGCACTTGCTATCGCACACACCGCTTCCCTGCTATAAAGAATCGGAAATTACCAGGGAAAGTTCGGCAGGACGCCAACCTTTTAATGATAACTCAGCCCAAAGACCTGCGTCACGGATTTATGAAGCCATGGATTTACGAAGCGCTGGCCAGGAGTTCATCCAAAATTCTGGTTCTTCTCGATATATTCCAGCGCTGCGTGGGCCATCTCGCGGTCACCTTTATAGGTAAGCAACTTGGGGGCGTCTTGCAGGGGAATCCAGGAGGCCTGCTCCACCTCGTGGCGCATTTCAGGCGTGATGTTTCCAATGCGTCCGGAAAGATAGCGGAACAGGTAGTAGGTCACGACTTTGAACACACGTGCCCCGTCGCCCCAACTGCGCATGTAGACGTATTTCACATTGCCGAGCTTGACCACTCGCTCGGCTTCGAGGCCGGTTTCTTCGCGAATCTCGCGCACGGCGGTTTCTTCCGGCTTCTCCCCGGGATCAATCAACCCCTTGGGAAGGGTAAGCACGGACTTGGGAGCCTGCGCTGCCTTGCTCTTTCCCGCCTTTTTCTTTGCGGCCTCACGGCCAGTGGGTTGAATTACGGCAACCCACCACTGCCCGTCTTTTTGCCTTACAACTACTCCACCTGCAGAAAATTCTCGTGCTGTCTTGGCCATAAGGAAATTAAACCATAGCACTCGTGAGGCTTAGAACGCCAATCCTACAGCCATCGGCGGCCACACTTGTTTTGCGAGGAATGACCAACTGATGCCAAAATAGGCGCATGGATCAAGTGAGACTCCCCGAAGCGTGCGGTTCCCTGGCCGAAGTCCGTAGCGAGATTGATCGCATTGATCGAAGCATCATCAACGCCATCGGCAGACGACGGCTCTACGTCATCGCAGCCGCAAAGTTCAAGACGAGCCCGGCTGCTGTGGCTGCTCCTGAGCGCTTTGCGGCAATGCTTCAGACGCGGCGGCAGTGGGCAGAACAGGAAGGCCTGAATCCGGATGTGATCGAAAAGATGTACCGTGACCTGGTTACTTATTTCATCGCGGAAGAGCTGGCTCACTGGAGTGAATCTTCGCAGTCGTCTTCCTGATGCGAGGATTCTGCTTAAGTAAATATAGAGACGTAGCGTGTTACGTCTCTATATTGCATTCCATTTAATACAGCCGGAAGCTAACTTCAATATTGAGCTGTACAGCGACGGGACGGCCATCTTTCATGGCAGGTTCGAAGCGCCAGTTGCGGACAGCTTCCATGGCTTTCTGGTCGAGTCCGAGGCCGAGCGAGCGCATTACGCGCAGATCTTTCGTGAGACCATCGGGACCAACAACGACCCACAGAGCCACAGTCCCTTGATACTTGGCCTTGCGTGCTTCTTCCGAGTATTCAGGATCTGGAGCGTAGATTGCGCGTGGTGCACTCACGCCACCGCCTATGCGATAGGGGCCACCACCCATCCCACCTCCCCAGCCTGGACCAACACCTGGGCCATGTCCGCCACCTACTCCTGTGCCTGTGCCACTGCCAATGCCGTTACCCGCGCCTGTTCCGCTTGAAGGCGGCACCAGAACGGCTGCCAACGGATCGCCCAACTGAGGCTGGGGCATGGTTAGGCTGGGCGGCGCCACGACGGTGGGTGCAATGCTGAGCTTGGGCTCAAGGTTGCGCACAACCACGGTGGGCGGCGTTATTTGCTCACGCGCAGCAAGTGGAAGCTTGCCCTTGGAGGCGCTTAGCACATCCCTGGCACCGCCACCACCGCCGCCACTGGACTGATAGATCCCTGGAGGCGGAGTATAAGGACTGATATCGGTAACAATTCGGTGCGTAACCTCTTTTGGATGTCCTGCCGCCCACACGCTCAAGCCGACTGCTAAGGCAACAACAGCCGCGTGCGCCAGTAACGACATCACAAAATTACTGCGGCGCACCGGATAGTTGCCGTATCCCACGCCGAAGAGGGTTGGCAGAACATCGGATTGGGCCGCCTGCTCCCTTCCGCGTTTCGGTATCTCCAGTGTTCGTGCCGGCACTCGCACGTTGACGCGAGTTGGAGCCGATGACATCGCCAGCGCTTGCTCTAGCAGACTGGCCTTGAGGCGCGTCTTGAACTCCGAACGGGGAAAGAGCCTCAGTTCAGTGGCAATACCCAGCAGCTCGCTCATGCTGCGGTCAGTCCGTGGCAAGTTGCCATTGGGCTTCCGCTTAGCCATCAGAACTTCGATGGAGCGATCAAGTTGATCGGCAAGTGACAGGCTACTCATGGTTGCTCCTTATTCGGCTTCGTAGATTCTCTAAAGCGCGGAGTTGAAGTTGCTTGATGGCTCCCTCGCTTCGTTTCATTTCCTGCGCAATTTCACGTAAACTTCGTTGCTCCACAAAACGCCGGATGACGACGTGGCGTTGATCTTGCGGAAGACCCTCCACCAGTTGAAAGAGTATGGCGCGCTGCTCAATTTTGTCCTCCGCACCGGCGATCTCTTCTACCTCGGCCGGGGCTTCCTGCTGCTTTGCTACGCGCTGCCAGCGATCTGATAAAACGTTGCCGGCGATCCCCAGAAGCCAGGCGACAAACGGAAGACCGCGCCATTCGAACCGGCCGATGCTTGCCAGCGCCTGATGGAATACTTCTGCCGTCAGGTCCTCGGCCTCATCGCGGTTACCAACCCGGTGCGCGATAAAGGCGTACACGCGATCGAAGTTGTTCTCATACAGCTCGGCAAAGCAGGTGGGGTCGCGTTGCGCCGCCTCGATCAGAAGCCGTTCGTCGGTAATCTCGTTTTCCAGGGCCTTCAAGTGCGTTCTCCGCAGAGCGCCTTTTCTGTCTACATAATGCCGTGAAAAGGAAGAAAAGTTATGGTGCGGCTAATTTTTACTTTTTAAACTCGAAATTGGTTTCAATAAACCCTCTCGGGCTTACCCATTACTCTTTAAGTATCTTCAGCCCCCGGATTTTCCCGCCAGAGATAGTGTCCCCCATCCCCCATTGCTTTGAGTAGTTTCAAGTGTTGATAAGTCACTATAATTCAATGACATACGGAGAGGACAGAGTAGTTGGGTCAGATATTTACTTTGCCGTGAACTTGGACTTCAATTCTTGACACCCTTTGCGGGTAAAGATCTGACGGACTGTTCGCCGAGACTCGGAGCTTCGGAAACTGCTTTTTGAATTTTCAAGGAACTTTAGGCACTCTGCCCGCATTCTGGATGCTGGATACACTTCCAAGACAATGGTAGTGCATGTTCCGAAAGAATCGGGACTTTGATACCACAATGGGGCCACGGGGCAGGCGTTTTACCTAAATTTGCGTATTTTAAAGACCAAAAACCGCACATCCGATGGATAATAGTTACGCATCTAACCAAAGGGAGTTGTGAAGCCATTTTCCAAAATCGCGCGGTCGCTGAAATCCTTCAAAGAAGTGCTTTCGCAGCGAGCGGGTCAGGCGACTGATCCCACCCCGTCAGCACCAGCTTCGCTTCCCCGCAGACCCCGCATTGGCATAGCCCTGGGCGGAGGGTTTGCCCGCGGCATGTCGCACATCGGCGTGCTCAAGGTGCTGGAAGAAGAGAAGATCCCTATTGATTACGTCGCCGGAACCAGCGTAGGCGCGGTGATCGGAGCTGCGTATTGCAGCGGCCTGAGCGCCAAGGAGATGGCAGAAACCGCCGGGCTGCTGCGCTTCAAAGATTTTGCCCGCTGGACCATCTCGCGCTTTGCCTTGTGCTCCACTGACCGCATGCAGGGTTTTCTGGAACGGCTGCTCAAAGTGCACAGCTTTGAAGAGATGCGCATTCCGCTGGCCGTCGCGGCAACTGACCTCACAACCGGACAGGGCGTGGTCTTCAAGTCGGGTTCTCTGATTGACGCCGTGCGCGCAAGCTGTGCCTATCCCGGGATGTTCATGCCGGTAAACCTGAATGGGAAACTTTATGTGGATGGGCTGTTGGGATATCCGGTGCCCGCCAAGCCGTTAAGAGAGATGGGCGCCGAGCGCGTGATCTCTGTGCATTTGGCGGCGAACTGGGTCTCAGGCAAAGGCCCACGGCATGTCTTCGACGTGATTGGGCAGTGCTTCTCTATCGCCCAGGAGAGGATGAGTTCCTTCTGGAAGCAGCATACCGATATCATGGTCGAGCCCGACATCGGCCGCTTTGGCTATGACGAATTTCAGCGCTCGCCGGAGATGGTTGCCATCGGGGAGGCTGCAACCCGCGAGATCATTCCCCAGATACGCGTCTGGCTCGAGGGCACTGAGCCTGAACCACAGCTACAAGAGCAATCCGCCATCAAAGTCTCAAGCGCGCCTGCGCTGCAAACTGCCCGCTTAACGGCAAAATAGAGATTAAGAAATTTAAGAAGTATG
>Ga0207130_1262_pt2 | contig 12064 bp, 14 predicted proteins | sample Alteio_BWMinHeat_16_FD_153545 | JGI IMG/M metagenome (GOLD analysis project Ga0207130, IMG submission 153545) | Enriched cells from forest soil in Barre Woods Harvard Forest LTER site, Petersham, Massachusetts, United States -... | ecosystem: Environmental > Terrestrial > Soil > Temperate forest >... | reverse complement strand
TTCAGGTGTGCGCGGGATTACGTGCCGGCGAGGATTTCGTCCATCCGGACGGGTAGTTAGAGCTGACGCTGATGGATCACAGCGTGTCTCTATCACTCTCCAGCCAGTGTAGATTGGGTTGCGGAGAATGTGACGAAGCGAAGATGGATCAATGCCGAGTCTCCTCGAAATGGGCAAATAATGACCTTCCGATAAGAACAAGCGGAAGGCTTCCTTGACCTTCTTAGCTTCAGCTTTGTAGAACCAACGGTGCGGATCCTTCTCATAGCCAACGCCGTAAGGTAATACGATAGGGCTACCTGGATTTCCCCCGGCTCTTCTTGTCGATTCCTTTGATGCCCAGATTCTCTCCGCGAATTCAGCGCGTATTGAACCGGCAACCGCAGCGCGAATTGCTCCGAGAAACCTTCCCGACGTCGTCCCAAAGTCCAAAGGACCTTCCGGTAGATATAAGATCGCGCCGGCATCGTTGAACGACTGCAAGATCACATAATCACTGAAGCAATCGAGACGCATTAGCCGCGAAAATTCACAAGTAACTATGCCTTGGATTGGAGGAGAGTGAATGAGTTCCAGAAGTGTCAACATCTCAGGAGCTTTCAATATGGCCGCGCCGCTTACATTCAACAGTTCGATGCTACGAACGATCTCCAAATCGTAGGCGTGAGCCGTTCGTCTGTTGATAGCTCGCTGGGTCGGAATGCTAAAGTGACCTTCTGCTAGGCGCGGGTCACGCGAAACACGAATCAATTCAATAACTTTGGCCATACATGACTCCGTGACTCAGGAAGGCATCGGAAAATAGAGCACTTTGCAGCCTAGCTGACAGGCGAAGCGGGTTATAGATTTCTCACTGGCGGTGATTCGGGGGTGCTCATTGCCGCAAATCTCCGCCGGCAGAGAAATGCCTTCCACCCTCCGGCCAGAGATATGGATCGCTATTACGTGCGAGGCCAGCAAGCGTCTCTTCTCTGTATTGGAAGACGTAGCTCTTGCAAACAGGCGGCGAGCATGTGTCGGCGATTCGACGGTTTTCTCCAGACCAAATGATCTTGAGCTAAGCAGCCCGGCGTTCATAGCGATGATGCAAACCTCCGACTTGCGGTATTTCAATCACTCGTCCCATCGATGGATGTTGCCCAGGCCGGGGAATCGGCGCATCTTTTGCCAGGCCCAAGTGAGTGCGGGCCTTTTCATAATATTCAAAATACGATTTCAGGATGCGACGTAATCCTTGCTCGCTGAAGATCATCACGTGGTCCAAACACTCGCGGCGAATTGAACCAATGAGTCTTTCCACGTAGGCATTCTGCCAAGGCGAGCGAGGCGCGCTTAGAATCTCTTCAATGTTCAATGCTGCGGCGGTCTCACGAAAATCAGCTCCGTAGCAAGCGTCACGATCACGCAGCAGGAATCGTGGTGCGGTGTCCCAAGGGAAGGCATATCGCAGCTGCTGGGTTGTCCATTCAGAGGTGGGATGGGCCGTCACGCCAAAGTGCAATATCCGGCGACGATCATGAGATAGCACCAGGAACACGAAGAGCAAACGGAAGGTTGCGGTAGGGACAACAAAGAAGTCGGCGGAAACCAGTTGATGGACGTGATTGGCGAGAAAGGTCTTCCAGGTTTGTGAGGGCGGTCTGCGCGGACGCACCATGTACTTGGCCACCGTGGTTTCGCCGATGTTGATGCCGAGCTTCATGAGCTCGCCATGAATGCGCGGAGCACCCCAACCTGGATTCGCTAAGCTGATTTTTCGTATGAGATCTTGAATCTCGCGGGGCTTACACGGTCGGCCTTGGCGTACTCGGCTCTTCCAGGTCCAATACAGTCGGAACCCTTTGCGGTTCCATGTAATGACTGTGTCTGCCTTCATGATCCGGACATGTGAGCGCCAGCCTTGCCACAAACGAGACAACCAGACCCAGAAGACACGATCCATGGTACGAAACCGCACTCGTCGGCCTTGGGTGGAACGCTGCAGCACGAGAAGCTGATGGCGCAAGGCCAGGATCTCAGCTTGCAACGCAGCACGGCAGCGAAGTGAGCTCCGCAGAGAAGAAAAAAGAAGGCGCAAGATCGTTAACATGGGGCGAGACAGGTTACAGGGCCACAGTAATAAGGTCAATCATTTCAATCATTTCAATCAGAAACGGAGTTTCCACTAGGCACAGCAAGGTTATCGTCGTTAGGATCGATGCCAGCAAAACCATGACTGTGCTCCTCGCAGACGATCCAGGTCTCACCGGAGAGTATGTCGTGGTTGACAACACTCTCTCCAACGCAGTTGGCGCGATCGAGAACAGGCTGTATCTCGGTCTGTAACCAGAAGACAATGTCGAGACCGGACTGGGTTTCCGTTTCTACTTCGGTCTCAGCGTTGTTCGCTGACTGATAAGACACTTCGGAGATTTCCCCCCGCTATCGAAACGAGAGATTCCTGTGGTTGTTTGCCTGTTGGCGGTTCGAGCTGCGAAGCGCCACTCACACCGCTCCTCATAGAATGAGGATAGCCGCCAATAATTTACCTGTTCTCCACTTCCATGGCATGGAAGAGGGTCGCCATGGCTTGGAATCACCAACGTGTTTTTCCCTGTCATAGATTCGTGTTTTTCCCTGTCATAGATTGATGACGGGCTTTCATTCATCGCGTAAAACTGCCCGTTTGGAGGTAGCTACTTTGTCTGGTTCCGCGGAACCGGGATGACCGAGCCACTCCTGAACGAGTTCATTGCCGCTTGCAGTCAGATCGACTGACGCGCTTCTTTCTTCTCTTCCGTCGCTGAGGAAGACTGCGACGATTCCGTCCGAGGTTGGCCGCAGTTCAAGTCGCCGGTCTTTTATTTCCAGCTTCAAGATAGTGTCCAGCCATGCCACGTGGATCTTGCAGCGAGTCTGATGGCCGATGCGGGCAGCCGATTGCAGCACTTCCTGTAGATAACGACTCTTCTTAAGTTTTTCAGCCCAAGGGGCGGTTGCAAGAGTTGATGCACGTTCGGCATCGCGCCGCTTCCGTGCTCCGGGATCGCGTTCCTCCCGTGATTCCATGTTTTTTAGGGCATTTTCGAGATTGTCGAGGAAACTCATTAGAGAGAACATATCAAGATTCACAGCATGATGGAAACGGGATTTTATCCCTCCGGCTGATAAGGTTCCGAGGGGACCGTGATGCAAGTCGAATGATACCCAATTGCCGATACGCTCAAGTTTCAGGCAGAGCGATGATCTGGGAGATCATATTTCGACGCGTTGCGGTTGCAATTGATATTCACAAGCCGCCGCAATTTGTGGTATGTAGTTGTCGGAGTCCTGCCCCGATGAAGAAGGAAGTCTTGGTGATGAACTCGGACCATTGCCGTGCCGGCTCAGAAAAAGTCGTACCAACGAGTCGTACCAATCTGAATGTTATTCCTGGAGATTCCGGCATGTTCATGGTGGTTCACCGAGCGCTATTCAGAGAGGGCAGAACTCCGATAACATTCAGAAAAGAAAGGAGCTTACGTATACTTCCGTAGACTTCGGGGAACACCGAGGAACAACGGATGCATCGAGGGTAGCTTGTCTCTGGATCAGCATATCGGGGAATCCCTGGAAGCCCAAGGTCGTTTTAACAATTTTCCGAAGCCGGCATCGCGCCGCTTCCCTGCTCCGGGATCGCGTTCCTCCCGTGATTCCATGTTTTTTAACGCACTTTCGAGATCGTCGAGGAAACTCATTCGAGAAAACATATCAAAGTTCAAAAGTTCACGGGATGAAGGAAACTGGATTTTACCCCTCCGACTGATAAGGTCCCGAGGGACCGTGATATCCCCTGCGTGCGGTCAAGGTGATTTGCGAGAAGTAGTCTGCTTTCGCTACTCCAATCTGAGGGTTGGCCGCGCGATCAAATGTGCTTCAGCCTGTCGAATGTCGGGCCGCCGCTCAAACAGCCTGGAGGGTAACGCTCGGCGGTATTTGCCTTTGGATCTGGCTCCCCGAAAACTGACCACCTAGAATGTGAGTTCTCTCAAATCTTGGGATCGCAGTTTGAAGTGCGCAACGAATCTTGATATTATCGACATCGTTTCAAGGGTTAAGGAAGGCCGCGATGACGGCAACAATGGCATGCAAAGACGAAAACAGCAGCGAAAAGCGACAACGGCTTGGTAGCCTGCTCAAAAATGGAAAGTGTAAGAAAAGTGTAAGAAAGAATCGCCTTTTTTGCCAATTGTGCCATTTGCGCGTATCACAGAATCAATAACTTACGTGGAATCAATGCGGACCTGGGGTTCAAATCCACCCCCCGCAACCAAATTACAACGGGGCTCATAATCCCGCAAAGCGGGATCGGTGGTTCAAATCCACCCCCCGCAACCAAAATCTCTGCTGGAATGTCCCGCGTCTCTGACAAAAGCTACTTTGTTTATGTCCTTTGGAGTGTGTCCGGGCGCTGCTTTTATATCGGCACCAGTGAAAATCCACTAAAGCGGCTTGAGCAACATAACTCCGGGGTTTACGGCTCTTGGAGCAAGCGACACCGGCCGTGGAATCTGGTGTTCACCGAACAGCATCCTGATTACAAACAAGCTCGAAAACGCGAGCTTCAACTGAAAGCCCAAAAAGGCGGAGCCGGTTTTTTTGCCATGACCAGGCTCGATCCAAACCAATTTGGGCGTTGAGGCTCATAATCCCGCAAAGCGGGATCGGTGGTTCAAATCCACCCCCGCAACCATGAACGCCACTGCTGAAATGCAGTGGCGTTCGCCTGCTTACAAGAGCGTCAGTTCCCAAGAAGCCATTCGCAGACTTCCCACAATCCTGTTTGGATGGGTTCCGGATGGCGACAAACCGAGAAATTCGCGCAAAAATTCAATCAATTCAGACATTAAAAAATCGAGCCCTAGACTCCCAATGCTTTTTTCAGCTTCTCCTCGTCGAAGCCCACGATTACGGTGTCCCCTACTAAGGTGACCGGCGTAGTCATGACGTGCACCTTCTGCAACTCTTTCAGCGCTTGCGGGTCCGTCACGATGTTTCTGTCCTCAAACCCAATCCCATTTTTCGAAAGAAACTCTTTCGTTAGCTGGCAAAACATTCAACCGGTTTGCGAAAAGACCACCACTCTTCCACTCCACTTCATCGGCAATAACCCTCCTAGTCTAAAGATGCGCGTCCAGCGAGAAAGTAACGACAAAAAGTCTGAAGGCCAGCGATGAGCTCGATTGGTCCGCTCTGATCGGTTGTCTCCTTCCCCGGCACCTCAAGCTGTTCGCGGCGCCTCTCCACTGCAGGTACAGAATATCGTCATCGACCAAGCTCCGGCGCGAAAGCCCTGTCGATTCCAGAAGAAGACTACCCATGTTGGTGGCTCCTTATGATCGCGCGATGTTTTTCCGCGATGCTCTTCGTCAGCCAGAGGTCCGAGCCTGTTCCCGTTCCCTGGTTTGTTGTGAAGAGCAGTTCGAAGATTCTTTTGCAGTTCGTATACGCATCTCGAGCTCAACTTTCGAGAAAGACGGGAACGGTCTTCTTACTGACCCTTCCACAGAGTGATTTCCAGTTCATACCGGCGACTTCTGCTGCTCAGGCGGAACTCGGGGGCTACTCTTGATCGGGGTTCATCTAACGGAAAACAGTTGTTGCAATAAACGGTACCGGGCACATAAGCGAGGCTGCTCTCGATTTCTTCACATTAGCTGGCAACACGAATAACCGATGCCGAATCGAATGAACTGTGAACGAAACGGCAAACAGCGGAACGATTGGCGGCATGGGCGTGCAGCGCCCGCGAAAGACGTTCCATCGGCGTGGCGCATTGAATGCAGTTGGCAGCTTTACGCCTCCACTGGCCGGAGTATCTGATGGAAGCGGGCGAGCTGGGTTTATACATGTTCTTCACGCGCGCATTTGCGACTTTGTTACAGCACCCCGCTTCGCCGGTCCGACACTTTATTGTCGGCGACCTCTCTCGTCGGGTGCTTATGGGATTGGCAATGGGGTACGACGGTAATCGAGAAAGGCGGATTAGCAAAGTCGGCTGCGTAGCCGCCGGAGCATCAGACTTAGCAGCACGAGAGTGACTGCGTAGGACGGAACTATGGAAAAACTAAAAGGAAAGATCGCAGTTATCACCGGCGCAACCTCCGGAATGGCGCTCGCGACTGCCAAGTTATTCGTCGAGGAAGGCGCCTATGTGTTCATCACGGGGCGGCGCCAGGCGCAACTGGATGCAGCAGCGAAGGAAATCGGCAAGAACGTTACTGGCGTCCAGGGCGACGCGGGAAACCTTGCGGATCTCGATCGGCTGTATGAAACGGTCAGAGCAAAGAAAGGCAATATTGATATTGTTTTCGCCAGCGCTGGGGTCGGCGACTTCAACGTACCTCTCGGCTCGATCACTGAAGAAAGCTTCGACAAGACGTTCAACGTCAATGTCCGAGGGACACTGTTCACGGTACAGAAAGCGCTGCCCCTGATGCGGGATGGAGGATCGATCATCATGACCGGCTCCATTGCGAGCGTAAAGGGCTTTCCAGGCTTAAGTGTTTATGGCGCGAGCAAGGCTGCCGTTCGTTCGTTTGCGCGCACATGGACCGTTGACCTCAAAGCACGCAAGATTCGTGTGAACGTCATCAGTCCCGGCACGATTGATACGGGCATATTTGTCGGCGTCCCGAAGGAAATCAAGGACCAGTTCGTATCCTTGATCCCAATGAGCCGGATTGGCGAGCCGCACGAGATTGCCACTGCGGCACTCTTCCTTGCTTCTGATGATTCCAGTTTCGTAACCGGCATCGAGCTTTTTGTGGATGGCGGCACGGCACAAATCTAGAGTGGCCGCATTGAAGGACAGCTCGAGACTCCTTTGACGCGCCTTCTCATCGTGAAACTCACATCGTGGCGTACGTATTCCGAATCAGCAGCGTTGGCGTGCAGCGACTCGTCGCCTGCATGAAGTAACAAGTCTTCCGAGGATTAACCCGAAAACTGTACATTGGGCGCTATTTCCCCCACAAACGAAAATGTCAGCAAAGGAGCGACGATCCTTTAGTCGCTCCAACCAAAACCGCTCTCGAATTGGGAAGTAACGGGCTATCTCTATCGCACGAGCTTTGCAGCGGAGCTCATCCTCAGGCAGCCTTTCAGTCATCGCAAGGTCGAGGGCAATCGACATGAAGTTCTTGCTGCCTATCGCAGACCGCTCCCGTTTGTTAGGTTCACAGAACCGGTGCTCAATTCCAAGCTGGCCGGCAATTACCTTTCGCAAAAAAGAGCTGCAATTACTTTCTAACTTTTCCTGCGACAATTAATCCGACTCCGCCCAGGATCAGCACTGCACTCACAATGGGCGACACGGTTTCCGAATGCTGGGTCTCGATGCCGATGGACATGCCCCCAGCGTTGAGGCCTTGCCGCTCATGGTGGGGAATCGGAACTACCAGCGAAGCAACACCCAGAATCAGCACCACCAATCCAATCCATAACAAAGCTTTCATGTTTTATGCTCCTGACGATCGAGATGACTGCAGCAACAACCAACTGGGCAAGGCCTGCCAAACCTTGCCCATAGATGGACTGAGTCTAGCGTAGTGAAGCGCTTGTAGCGCTTCCTCCGATGGCTGCACCTGAGACTACCAGTTCCACGCGGCGATTCAGTTGCCGACCTTCTGCAGTTTGGTTTGAGGCGACCGGTTGCGTCTTGCCAAAACCACGAGATGTGGCCGACGAAGCGGCAACGCCTTGCTGCACCAGGTAATTCCTCACGGCTTGGGCACGGTCTTCCGAGAGCTCCTGATTGTAAGCGTCAGTGCCGACACTGTCGGTATGACCCTCGGCAATCAAGTGAAGGTCGGGATTGGCTACTACGATTCCGGCAATCTTTGCCAGCCGTTCACGGGCAAGAGGCCGCAACCCGGATTTTGCCGTTTCGAATAGCACATCGGACATATTGACTACGAGACCGCGCGCGGTATCGCGCGTTTCGAGGACGGCATTGAGCTGCTGCAACAATTGCGCTCGCAGTTGTGCCTTTTCAGCCTCTGACTTTGCAGCTTGTTGCTGGGCGAGTGCCGCAGCGTTTGCCGCATCCACCTTTGCTTGCGCGCTATCAGCTTCGGCTTTAGCCTGGCCGGCTCGAGCTTGGTCTGCGTCTGCACGGGCCATGCGCGCTGCTTCTGATTGAACGTCGGCCTTCGAGTTGGCCTCCGCGGTTTCGTTGTTGGCTTTAGCTTCGCGGTCAGCTCCGGCTTGGCGCTCGTTAGCGACATCTTCCTGCTCGCGGCGGCGTACGGTAATCAAGCGTGCGTCTTCTGCCGCCTGCACGGCTTCACGGGCAACAGTCGCGATTGGTTTCTGTTCTGGCTTCCTGCGAGCCTGATAACCCTCAGCTTGCTGTAACAATTTAGCAGCCTTGCTGAAACTGTCAGAAGCATATTGCTCGGCTCCTGCCAATTGGGCTATGCGAACTGCATTGCGAGCTTCATGCAGATAAAGAGGAACCTTGGGATCAAGCACCAGCGGTGCGTAGGCTTCGCGCTTGGGAATGTACTGTCCGCGACCGACCAGTTCGTACTTGGCATCAATGTACTCGCTAGCACCAACGGTGTCGGGACGAACCATGTTCTCCATGACCACCAAGTCGCTCGGCTGGGTAACACCGAAGTAGGGCTCCGCGGTAATGACAAGGCCAAAGGCCTGGAGATCGGTGGTTAGTTTCATGTTGCGATCGTCACCAGGGACTACCTCACCCAGATTGCTGGCGCGTCCCTCAGGAGTGATCGCCCAGAGGACATAGGTAAGGTACTCAGTACCGAACGTCTGTGGTGAGTCGAGTCCGCGGACTTTGACATCGAGCGTGATGCTGCCAAGATGGCTCTCGACTCTGGCGATGCCGTTTGCCTTGGGCATCAGATTGGTACCCTGCAAGTCCACTTTTGTCCCACCGCTGCGGAAGTGATAGTTGACTGCTTTGGTGGTGCGTCCGACAACAGTGACATGGATCGTGGGCATGGTTTCCATGGCCGCGATTTGACTCTGTGTGCTTTGCGGAGCTGGGCTCGAACCATTCGGTAAGCACCAGGCGGCAATGGGAATCGTCAAAAATCCCACGATGAGAAATCGGCTGCATTTATTCATGGTCATTCGGGCTCCTAAACGGGAAAACGATTTTGAGGCTTGTGCACCGCTCCGATTCCGGTCTTATGCTGCTCAACCGATCACGGTCTTGAAAGGCTTATAACAACTCCACTGGCAGGAAGGTCACCGGGTTCGTGCGGGTGCAAAGCCAGTTCAATAGATAAGTATTAATTCATTGAAAGTTGGAATGCTGGTCAGAATTGACCGTGAAGACTCGCTATGCCTTTTTTTCAAGGAGCATGAGCATTGTTGACCAGACTGATCAAATGCCAACTTGATATGGTTCACTACGAGCTTATAAAGAGAAAAAATCAATGTTACAAAATCAAACTTGTAACGAAGCCAAAAGAAAATGAGGATAAAGATGAAACAGTTCAAAGTATTTGCATTTGTTCTAGGTGTGCTTGCGTTCTGTGCGTTCGCAGTGCCAAGCGCCAAAGCTGACGAGTGGAACCGCAAGACCATCGTCACCTTCAATGAGCCTGTCGAGGTTCCGGGGGTGGGTGCTCAGGTTTTGCCAGCGGGTACGTATGTCTTTAAGATCCTGGATTCACTCTCCAACCGGCACATCGTCCAGATCTTCAGCCGGGACGAAACCCATGTATTTACCACCATTCTCGCAATTCCAAACTATCGTTTGCAGGCAACCGACAAGACGGTAATGACGTTTCAGGAACGAGCGGCTGGACAACCAGAGGCTATCAGGGCATGGTTTTACCCTGGCCGTCAATGGGGCGAGGAGTTTGTATATTCAAAGCCGAGAGCAATCGAGCTGGCTAAGGAAACAAATCTACCAGTTCTCGCGACCCCTATCGAATTGGCGACCGCGCCAGTCGAGGCTTTGAAAACTGCGCCGGTCGAGGCCGTCAAACCAACAGGAGAAGTGGTTGAATTAGCGGAAGTTGTTGAACCACCGCCTGTGGCTTTGCCACAAACGGCAAGTTCATTGCCGCTGATCGCATTGATGGGGCTGTTCTCTCTGGGTGTAGGCCTTGCTCTTTGGGGGCTTTCGAAGCGAATTGTTTAAAATCAAATGAATGGGTGGGACCGAGTCGAATCCCACCCCGATGAGTTAACCAAATGTCGGACGCCAAACGAGGTGGTACGTGAGTACCACCTCATTATTGAGTGCTGATTGCCAGTGCGGCGCCTGCCTCGCCTACAACTTCAGGTCGCGCGAAAGGACTGACGATGAAAGATCGGCTTTCACTCGGACCATGCTTTCAAGGCGAACGCATCCGACGTCTAATGACGCTTTTAGTCCTAAGCGTTTTACCAAGCCTTGCATCGCCTCAGCAATCCACTCCTCTACAGAAAAGCCAGGGTGACGACTACACGCTTCGCGTAAATGTCGACCAGGTAGTCTTGCACGCGACTACGCAGGACAGTAAAGGCGTTCTTGTTTCCGGACTCGACAAAGACGATTTTCACGTTTACGAGGACGGAGTACTGCAGCAAGTCAAATTTTTCAGCCACGGGGATATCCCGGTCACAGTTGGCCTGGTTATTGACAACAGCGGAAGCATGAAATCCAGGCGCTCTGACGTGATTGCAGCAGCCTTGGCGTTTGCCCGTTCCAGTAACCCGCAGGACCAGATGTTCGTCGTTAATTTCAACGAGAAGGTTTCCTTTGGCCTTCCCACCCAACTTCCGTTCACGGATCAGGTGGCTCAGTTGGAGTTTGCCTTGGACAGAAGTGTCGCGGATGGGGAGACGGCGCTGTACGATGCGATTGCGGTTGCGCTCGAGCATCTGAAGCAGGGTAACCGAGACAAGAAAGTGCTGATCGTAATCAGTGACGGAGGCGACAACGCCAGCAAACACAATTTGACCCAGGTCAGGGCCATGGTCGGACAGCCGGATGCAATTATCTACACCATCGGTATCTTCGACGAAAACGATGGCGACCAAAACCCCGGTGTGCTCAGGCGGCTTGCAAAAGACACGGGCGGCGAGGCCTTTCTGCCGCAATCCTTAGAAGAGCTTCTCCCCATCTGTGAACGAATTGCCCGCGATATCCGTAACCAGTACACCATCGTCTATGTTCCCAGCAATAGAAAGCGGGACGGAACCTACCGAAACATACAGGTGAAGGCCGATGCTCCCGGTCATGGACGCATGTTGGTCCGTACCCGAACCGGTTACTACGCGCCCTTGGGGCAACAAGTATTGCCAGCAACGCAGGCAGCCGCGCATTAGAGCGAAGGATTTTGCGGTGACTGTTGTAGCAAGTAGTTACCCCCCGCCCCCATTGCTTAAAGTAGTCTCTGTGGCGTTAAGTCATTCCAATTCAAGTACATATGGGGAGGGAGAAGTAATGGGGAAAGCAGTGGTCACGTGGTGGCAGCGGATTTCATCCCAGCAGGCAAGCCATAGTTTTCAAAGACCGGAAACCAAGCCAAGCATTCTTGAATGCTTAGGAATAATGATACTTGCAATTCCTGAAGAATCAGCGAAGTGATATCACTATCGCTTGTTTCAAAAAGCGCTCTCGTACTGACGGGAAGGACCACCTCAGGGGCTGAAGCCCTAGTATTTATAGGGAGCGTTACGGCACGGATGAAAGTCGTGCCCTGACAAACACGCGCTGGCGCGCGTGAAGAGCGCAGGATCTCTCTCGTGTCGGCATTTCAGGCGGGTATTGCCATATGCAGGGCTGAAGCCCAGTCCAATTAGCTCACTTATCGGCACGAGTAAACTCGTGCCCTGATACAAAGCAAAAGATTGTTGAACAGAGCGGCCAAACTTGGGCCTTGTGATCCATATCTTTAGAACGCGAGGACTTTTTCCGCAAGCTGTAAATCCGCGCCCTGACACAGCCCTATCTATGAAACAAGGCTAATGAACCCTAACTTTTTCGGCTTCAACCGGGGCGACATCTGTACCCAGCACGTGGATCATGGCATTGCGAAGCTGCACCTCGATGTCAATATCCTTAAACATAACGTAA
>Ga0207130_1258_pt1 | contig 12094 bp, 15 predicted proteins | sample Alteio_BWMinHeat_16_FD_153545 | JGI IMG/M metagenome (GOLD analysis project Ga0207130, IMG submission 153545) | Enriched cells from forest soil in Barre Woods Harvard Forest LTER site, Petersham, Massachusetts, United States -... | ecosystem: Environmental > Terrestrial > Soil > Temperate forest >... | reverse complement strand
GTGCTCGACGCGGCGGAATCACCGCGCGGAACGGATTTCTCGCGCCTCGCCGCGACGCGGCTCAACACCAACCAACTTACGCGCTTGTCGGAGAGTATCAAGCGGGCGCGGGGAAAGGGTGCCAATCTGTCGCCGCTTGCGCCGTTCCATCTCGGTTTGCTGGGCAATGGAACGACATGCCTCTTCGCCCAGGCGTTGCCGGCTGCCGCAGCGCGTCATGGCGTTCTCCTGCACGTGACCCAAGCCGAATATGACCAGGTAACGCAGGAGGCGCTCGATCTTGGTTCCATCATCAATACCTGCCGTCCGGATGCAATTCTGCTGGCACTAGATTTTCATGGCCTGCCGTTCGGCAATGGGACCGTCTCTGATCAGAAGACCAATGCGGCGCTCGACTACGTGACGGCGATCCGCGATGGGCTTGCCGGTGGGGCGGGTTCGCCGGTCATATTTCAGACGGTGGCCAGTCCGCCCGCTCCGATCTTTGGTGCGCTCGATGCCCGCGTGACCGGAACGCTGCGCCGACAGATTCTCGATTTCAACGAAGGCGTGCGCGAAATCGCCGCCAGCCGTCGGGATTATGTTCTGGATATCGCAGGCGTGGCCGAAATGGTCGGCACGCAGAACTGGCAAGATCCCATCCAGTGGAACCTTTATAAGCTGCCTTTCGCGCAAGCGATGCTGCCGATCTATGTCGAGCATGTCGGGCGATTGCTTGGAGCCATTCGAGGCTGCTCGCGCAAATGCCTCGTGCTCGACCTCGACAACACGATCTGGGGTGGGGTGATCGGCGACGACGGGATGGAAGGTATCGTCATTGGTCAAGGAGACGGTGTCGCCGAGGCCCATCTCGACCTGCAGCGGACGGCGCTGGCGCTACGTGAGCGCGGGATCATGCTTGCGGTGTCCTCGAAGAACGACGACGCGATCGCGCGCCAACCGTTCCGCGAGCATCCCGAAATGCTGCTCAAGGAAGAGCATTTCGCCGTCTTCCAAGCGAATTGGAGCGATAAGGCTACCAATCTCGAGGCGATTGCCAAGGCGCTCAATGTCGGACTCGACTCGCTGGTTTTCCTCGATGATAACCCCGTCGAGCGCAAGCAAGTCCGCGAAGCCCTCCCAAGCGTGGCCGTTCCCGAGATGCCGCCCGATCCGTCACTCTATTCCCGGGCTCTGCTGAATGCAGGATATTTCGAAGCGGTCGCATTCTCGGCCGAAGACCGGGAACGGGCGGCCCAGTACCAAGCTAACGCCCAGCGGGCAGAACTCGCGTCGAATGCGCGTAACATGGATGAGTTCCTCGCTTCCCTGCAGATGCGGATCGAGTTCATTCCCTTCAACGCGGTGAGCATCGGCCGCGTGACCCAATTGATCAACAAGACCAACCAGTTCAACCTGACAACACGCCGCTATACCCAATCCGAGGTCGAGGCGATGATGCAGGCGACGGATACGCTCACCTTTCAGATCCGCCTGCTCGATCGCTTCGGCGACAACGGCATTATCGGCATCGTCATTGCACGCCAGGAGAGGCGGGAATGCGAGATAGACACGTGGCTCATGAGCTGCCGTGTGCTCGGCCGCCGCGTCGAGGAAGCCGTGATGCGGGAACTGGTGCATCACGCAAGGCAACGGGGAATCAGCACCCTCTTGGGCCGTTATATCCCGACCGCAAAGAACGGGATGGTCAGAGAACACTACGCCAAGCTCGGCTTTGAAAGGGTGGACGGTAGCGACGATAACCAACTCTGGCGCTTCGATGTCTCTAACTATGAGTCCCTCGATCTTCCATTCGAGATACTTGCCGCTAAACCTGCCGCCTGACAAATCTCCTGGTGAGACCCATTGCAGAACGAATCGACCTGCCAGGGTAATGGCGCCGAACGAATGCGTTGATGGTGATAAGCGGCAGTAGATCTTGGGAGGCGATCGGCCGCACCGATCCCTTTTCACCCTTCGCGAACCGCGCTGAGGAACGCGGCGGAACGATCATTTCATCATAGCCGCACTCCCGTACGCGGCGCGGCGGTTCGTTCGCGTCTATGCTCGGATGTTCAAGTACGGTTTGCTCACCTTCCCCTCGCCGTGCTGCTCATCGCTGTTCGAGCGAAGCGGAGAGCGTGATCTTCGCCGAGCGCAGGGCGCGGAGGCCCACCGGGATGCGGTTCTGGTGCATCCAGTGGTCCTTGCGAAGTTGGCCTTTGGCCGTCTGCACGCGGAATCTAAGGTAAGCGTGGCCCGATAATTCCAAATTTTCTCAATAGTTTAATGAGGCGGCTGAGCGTGTATCCTTATGCCTCTCGCGCAAAATTGACACTCCTCAGCTTGCATGGCAAGGGTCATCGCAGACCATGGCCGTCTCATCAGCTGCCGGCCGTGCTTGGCGAGGTCGAATCTCGGGTTCCGTGACGCTTTGAGCAGATTTTTTTGGCCAGGAAGGGCTTTGATTTGCGCGGTGTTTGGCGGGCTCGCTACCATGCCTTCGATGGCGCAGACACCCGCTCCCGGCCGTCCCTCGGATCAGGAGCGGCCTGGTGCGGGCTCTTCCCAAGTGAAGCCGTTGACTATTCCCGAGGCGCATCGTGCGGTCTCACCAAAAGGCGCGCAGCTGATAGTGCTGCTTGATTTTTTCCCTTTGAAGCAGCAGCTCGAAGCAGCTGGCACTCAAGCCCGTGAGCTGATTATCGAGACGGCTCGCGTTTATGCCGGGGAATATCTAGCTAAGCCGGCTTATGCGTCGCTCGAGAGCGCAGTGATTTTTGTTGTCTATATTGATAGCATGGATGAATATAACCGCGCTAATTTTTCAGGAACAAAGAGATTTGGAACGCTTACGTTTAAACGTGATCGAGACACTGTGGTTTTGACCGAGAATAAGCTCTCCATCGACGACAAAGCATTGGGCACGAGTACTCCCAAGCAGTAGAATATATGAAGAGGCGGTGAAGCCGCGCGGCGATCGTGCTTGGCGTCGTAGTGGGCTGTTGCGGCGGTGACGCTAACGGGCTCGCAATCTTGTGAAACCATCGATTTGCAAGCTCTACCGAGACGTGACCATCTATGTCGGTGGAAAAACGGCGCCATTAGCGGCGAATTTTAACAGCGCAAAGGTGCAATTTGAGGCCGGAGTCGCATCGCTCAAATCGCGGCTGAGCGCCATACAGGCACATACCGACTCCGCAGCGACGGCACGCCGCGCGGAGTTGCGGCCGCTCGAGGCGGAGATCTCATCGCTCAAGTCGAAACTCAGCGAGATGCAGGCGCGGATCGACTCGGCGGTAACGGCTCGTGGTCAGCCGCCGGCTGAGTCGGCCGCTGCGGACAGCGCTCTGATATTCGGCCTGTTCGACGCGGTCGGCCCCTACCGTAAGAACGGACTGTTCGAGATTTACGGAGCGAGCCTGCGCGAGGGGCGGTCCGAACCGATTACGGTGACCGAAGCCCAAGTGGAAATCGAATATGCCGACGCGTGGGTTATTTGGTCGGCAGACTACAGTCCTGCCCGCGACGCTACACATATCGAAATCGAATTCGTCCAGACCGATCGCAGCCTCGAGCCGGTCTTCGGCAACTGATCCGGCCAGAGGAACTCATCGCAAGCGCGCAAGCGGCGAGATCGCGCGGCAAACTCCAATTGGACGGAACCAAGCTTCTGGGGGAGCTCGCGCCAGATACGATTAAATCCAAAATTCTCTGGCGTTTATGGAGAGGACGACTCGCTTCTCACATTTCGATATGATGGTCATTATTCACCTTTGGGCCAAAAATGGTTGGCGGAGCAGCTCGTTGAGCCCCTCGCTGCAAATCTGGGCGGACGGCGCAAATGATCGCCTTCGCCGCGAACGATCTCTCGGCCTCGCTTGAGGCCGCGATTACGAAGGTCTCGGCGAGATATTGCATAGCGCAGCTTCTGGCGCCCATACTTTAGGCGGTAAGTTCACGGGAAAGCAGTCATCCAATAGAGGCGGCAAGGTCGGTCGTGAAAAGCTTCCAGGGGAGTTACACCTTAGACGCTGATTACACCGGCACGATCGTCTCGGTCCACATCGCGTGACTCCGTCTTGCCTCGCAACTCGACGGAATCACTCTTTTCGGGTCAGGCTCTCAGGCCCGTGTCTAAACGAGAGATATTCAACTGCGAAATGTTCGGCGAGGCCTTCGAGGGGTATCACGCGCCAGAAGCGATGCGCGCCGACACTGGGCCAAGCGAAATGATCGAGCCAATATGGCGACGATCCTGGCGCGGCTGTGGTCGGGAGAGAGGCGGCCTCAGCCCAATCGGCCCCATTGTCCGAGTACTCGAATCGTACCCGGCTCGGCGTGTTCGGAGGCAGCACCCAATTGATATCGGCGCGAACGATGTCTTCCGGATCGGGGCCGAAATCCATTCCGACATAGGCATGCCCGATCGCGGCCCGACCGATCAGAGGTGAGATCCATGAGGCGGTGTCCCTCGCTAAGACATTTTGCAAAGGATAGCCATCGAGCGCTCCATCAGCAATCGGGGTGCCGACGCTGGAAACCGTCGCTGCAATCGCTCTTGCATTGCGAATATCGGTCGAGGAGATTCGGATAAGTTCACTCTGTGAGGCGACGATGACATCTCCATCGGGGCAGATGGCCATGAAGCTCGCTGTTCCCGGAAGCGTGGCCGCCTCGGCAACACCGGTCGAGCGTACATCTATGACAAAAACATGCCCGCCGCAGACTGCGACGGCAGCATCCGAGGTGAGCGACGCGAGCGAGCTGACTCCGGAGCAATCCGGACCGATGTGTCGTGCTTCCATTGGGTCGGCGGACGTGTCGACGAGGTAGAGGCCGCCACCCTCGGTGCCGACCAGAATCTGATGGCGAGCCAAGGCGACCAGGCCAGTGGTATTGCGATGGGTTTCGACGGGAAGTTCTACGGATTGGATCTCGCTCAGGCTCGTCGGGTCGAATTCGACCAGTCGCATTGGCGGAAGTTGCGCCAGCTTCCGCAATCCCAAACCGCGAAACTCGCTCGTTCCTCCATACAGCTTGCCATCGGCGAGCGCCAGCCGGCTGATCGTTTGAGACGCGCTACGCTTCACCTCGATCTTTGCGGCATCCTTGCCACCGGCGTAAACGTCGACCAGCCAGAGCCGCCCAGTCTCCTGTCCGTAGTTCGGCAATGTCGAATAGATCAGCTTGCCGCCTCCCGCGTCGAGGCAATCCAGCCCAAGATGTCCGTCCGGCCTCGCCAATAATTCTCGCGGATTATCGCCCGGGTTATAGGAGATTGCGTCGGCCGGGCTGTTTGAGGGCAGCCGGTTCGGCGCTTGCTGCGGACGATCTGGGTCCCAGCTCAAGAGCAATCCGAGATAATGGGGAATGATGACCTTTCCTTCAAAACCGCATGCCGTAAAGAACTCTCCGGTGCGGCCGATCGGACCGAACGTTGTCGCTTTCCCTGAGCGAAGATCGAGCTTGAAGAACCATTGGTTCCAGTAGGTGGCGCCAACGGCGAGATCATCCGCTACCTTCTTGAAGGCGGTGATGGGCATTCCGCCGTGTCGGGGGATCCCCGACAAATGGGTCTCCCGTCCGTCATGAGTAACGACCAGGTCAAAGCTGGCATACGTCATCGAGAAAACTCTCCGCTCAAAAAGCTGCTCGGCCCAAGGAGGCGGATGACCAGGCCATCTCGATCGTCCCGGAGGGAGAGGCCCAAAGTCCTGCACCGACCGGATGCGCGAAATTGGGGCAATGACATCGCGTGCCGGAAAAAGGAACGGATCGTTCGTATCGAGAATCTTGGCCGACTTGCCGGTAACCGGGTCGAACGCAATCAAGATTGCCGGCGAGCCTACATGAAAAAAGACGAACCCGGAGTCTGGAGTGAATACGCCGTTGACATTGGTCCGTGCGCCGACCAACTCGCTTAGGCTGGAGATCTCCGTTACGCTATAGGGCAAGTTTAGCCCGCTGACTCGGTAGATCTTGGCGTCGGGATAGGTGCCCAGATAGATGTCACCCGAACGGTGTTGTCCAGCCCCGAATATGAATTTTGTATCTCCGAACTGAGCAACGGGCTCAATCGCGCCTGCAGAAACCTTAACTTTGAAGAGCGCGGCTCGCTCCGAGGTCGCCACCCACAGAACATCAGGGTCCGCTCTGTCAAAAAACATCGAATAGACGATATAGGAATTCGGTAAAATGACCTTGTCGAACTTACCCGTGCTGCGGTCGATAACATCGACCTCTACATCGGTGCTGAGCTGCTCGAATAGAGCGATCGCCAGATAGGTCTTGTTCCACGCAGAAACCGAGTACCCGCGGGGTGTGGCAATATGTCCGATCGAGGCGGGACCTTGCGCCCCGGATGCGACATCGGCGAAGATGGGGGGGAAGACGAGCGAAAATGTCGCAAACATCCAAAATAAGAGCGAACTCGCGCGCCGCATGGCCAAACGCATCATCATTTGCTCGACGTTTGTGCCTCATTAGGGGGATGAGCAAGGGCAGGCCGGCCTTTCCGGGCGACACATGGATGATAGGCGAACAGACGCGCGACGACAAGGACCATCGAAGGACGCCTTCAGCGTTCACGCGGCCTGTCTCATTTCGCGCGCAATTCGCTGGACGGTCCCGGATCCGACGCCAGACGCGATCTTCACCATGCTTTTGTCGCCCTGCTTGAGGGCCGCTCGGATTGCCGCTTCCTTCTTCGCTTCGGTTGCTGGCCGTCCCAGGCGCTTGCCTTGCGCGCGGGCTCGCTTCAGCCCCGCGCCGATGAATATTGGCCAACTCCGAGGGCGTTCATCTCAGCGATGAAGCTCGAGACGGCGAGAACGCTCCGCCCGATGCGATCGATTGCCCAGGCAAGATGACGTCGAAACGCCGGCGCGCGGCATCCTTGCAGAGCTCGTCGAATCCCGGCCGCTTGTCGCGCCCCTTTGCGCCGCTGATGCGCGATCGGTATAGATCTTGTAGACTTCCCACCCGCGCCGGGCGGCGACCTCCTCGAGCTCCAGGCGCTGGTTCTCGGTCGTCTGGCCGTCTGTCGACACGCGAGTGTAGATCGCGACGCGTTTGCCCCTTCCCATTGCCATCCTCCTCGGGCTGAATGTTGTACTCCTCTGTAGTGTCAGGGAAAAGGGCGGATTTTACGGGAGGGATTTCTGCATAGGCTTCTCCGAGAGTGCGTCCGCGGTCATCGCCTATGAGCGGAACCCTGTGGTGAGGAAGATGCAGCATGGCGCTGAGGAAGGGACGGATCCCCGATCGAGGCGCCCACCCCGGCGCCGGTCAATCCGATGTGCAGGGGACGATGTCATCCGGCACGTCGCCGTAGCGGCCGAGGATCACAGCATCCTCTTAATCGCCGAGTTGCGGATCTCCGGTGTTCGAGAAGGCGATGGCGCCGCGCTCAGGCGCAGCCATCCTCGACGCGATCGCTCGGGCCTAGTCGGCGCTCCTCGCCTCGATCGCGACCTCGGCCAGGAAGTCCCCTTCCTCCGTCCGCGAGAAGGGCAGCACGGCGAAATAGGTGATCCTGTTGGACATCAGCGCCTCCTGCAGAGGGGCGATTCATCCTGGGGGTGACTCGACACATGCCTCATACGATCAGTCCGGCATGTGCAATCTCTACTCCATGAACCGCAGCCAGGACGAGATCGTGGCGATCACACGCGCCTTGTATGACCGCTCTGGCAACACGCCGCCGCTTCCAGGGGTTTTCCCCGACTACCTCGCCCCGATTGTCCGAAACGCGGAGGGCGGAGAGCGCGAGCTCGTTCGGGCTCGCTGGGGCATGCCGGGGCCGCCGCAATTCGGGGGCCATCCCATCACCAACATTCGCAACGTCACGAGCCAGCATTGGCGGCGCTGGCTCGGCGTCTCGAGCCGCTGCGTCGTGCCCTGGACCTCGTTCTGCGAATATGCGGACACGAAGCCCCGCAAGACGCCAACCTGGTGTGCCCTTGGCGAGGATCGCCCCCTCGCATTCTTCGCCGGCCTGTGGACGACCTGGAAGGGGGTTCGCGGGACGAAGAAGGACCCGATCGAGGGCGAGCACCAGCTCTTCGGCTTCCTGACGACCGATGCCAACACCGAAGTGGCGCCCATCCATCCAAAGGCGATGCCTGTCTTCCTTCGAACGGTCGAGGACATCGACATTTGGATGACGGCGCCGGTCGAGGAGGCGCTCGAGCTTCAACGGCCGCTCCCCGACAGCTCGCTCGCCATAGTCGCTAGAGGCGAGAAGGAAGACCCGCCTGCTGGCGCAGCCGTCGCTGGTGACACGCAACCGCGGCTGCTATAGGCCGGCCATGAGCCCAGCTTCCTACCGTATGAAATTCGTCTGGTCGGAAGATGAAGTGTTTCCTGATGATGCGGAATGGGCCGAAGGCCTGGACGGCTTTACGGGATTTCAAGACCAGATCCCCGATCGGGTTCCGAGCGTCGCGCTCAGCGCCGGCGATCTTGAGCCGGCTCGACTCGAAGCCGCCGATCGCTGGCCAAAGCACAAGATGGGCGTGCCTTTGAAGGGCGGCCCAAGAGGCTTTGCCATCGTCGATCGCGAGGGCCGGGTGGTGCATTATTGGTTCGTCGGAGGCCTGATCGCGCCAGAGGCCGACCTAAGCAAGCGCTTTCACAAGCGGCACTAGATACCAATCTCACCTAGAAGGGGCTTGCCCGAGCCGCCGCCTATTGCGGCATTAGGTAGCAAGCTCACCTAAATAGTTATTGCGCCGAATCTTAACCGGCGCAACAAATTAGCTCCCGTCCTACACGGGGACAGGAGCAAGAGAAAAGGTCCTTGCCAACTAGACCCGGCGCTATGGCAAACGCCCCCAGCCCCCTCCATAAATCCGGGTCTCCTTTGCGCCCCACGGAAGGCCGTTCCCGTGCATGAGGAAATGGGGGGAGCCGATGCCTTGGGCAACCCGCTCGCCTTCTGCCTGACCCCGGGCCAAGCCCATGATCTGCAAGGCGCCGATGTGCTGCTGCCGCACATGAAGGCCGACACTTTGCTGGCGGATAAAGCCTTTGATGCCGACGCGCGCGTGATCAAACCCCTTCTGGCAGCAGGAAAGACACTGGTGATCCCACCCAAGAGCAGCCGCAAAGTCAAACGTGCCTTCGACAAAGAAATCTACAAGGCCCGCCATCTGATCGAGAATTTCAACTGCAAGCTCAAACAATTCCGAGCCATCGCCACCCGCTATGACAAAACCGCCAGAAACTTCCTCGCCGCCATCCACCTCGCCGCCGCCGTCATCTGGCTCAATTGAGGACAGGCCCTAGATCGGCTCGCCCGATCCGTCATTCACCTCGGGGAGATCGTCGAGACGCTCAAGAGCAAGGGTGTCGCTCTGCGCATCGTAAATCTAGGCGTCGACTCTGCCACCGCAACCGGCAAGCTAATGCTGAACGTCATCGGCTCCGTCGCACAGTTCGAGCGCGAAATGATGCTCGAGCGCCAGCGGGAAGGCATCGCCAAGGCCAAGGCCGAGGGCAAATATAAGGGCCGGGCGCCGGCGGCCAGAGCTAAGGCTGACGAGGTGCGGCGCCTCGATGCCGATGGCGTGAGCCTATCAGAGATCGCCCGCCGGCTGAGCATCGGCAAGGCATCGGTGCATCGGATCCTAAACGCGTCCTGATACTCGAGAGATCGCCTCGAGGGGCCCCGCCGCATGGACGCGGCGCCAGCCTTCGGAGTTCGAGGCAGCCGGCGCGCCCTTATTTGGCGGGCGAACGCCCGGCAGCATCGGAGGGCATGGAAGCGTCGCTCTCCTCTGGGGTAGAGCTCTTCTTCATGACCTTTGCCTTATCGTCATGGTCGCCGAGCAACTGCCGCTGAACCTTCTCGACGGTCTTGCGACTTCTTTTTGTGGTCTGACATTTCCGCATTTCCTTGCCGGTCTGACGCGACAGACCTCAAGGCTCACCGATTCGGTCTGGCTGTATCACCCCGCAAGGGAGTTTCTGCATAAGCATCTTATTTTATATCCATCTGACCGTGTGGTTTCGATGGACGCCAGCTCTGACGAGTTCCGATTTGATCGCGATGACGAAGAGTGATTTCGGAGATTTTTGCGCCAGGTTCGGCGGCCGACCCTCCTTGACCGAACAAGGGACTTTCGGTTGAATATTTTTGGCTTGGAGCCTCATTGCCGCCGGGTGCGGTGGGTTCGTGCTGCTTATCAAGTTTGTATTGCGATATGTCGGGATAAATGACTTCAATCATTGCCCAACTCGGCGCAAAGGGTCATCTTCCACGTCAATTCATCGATTTTAGCGCCGTCCCTGACCGCCGAGGGAATACCTTGCATCAGATTGTCTGGCACAGGCGGCGCGCGGCCCGCGCCAGTTCCGCGATCTCTCGCAGCAAGGCGAGCGTCTCCGCGGAATAGTTGCCGTGCTTTCGGGCGTTTCGGTTTCCGATAGGCGCACCACCTCCGGCTCCGTGCATCCTGCAGACCCTATACCCTCTGCCGGCCGGCGACTGGCACCGCTTCCCGCTCCGCTTCGATCGTGCCTTGCAGCGTGGTGCCTGGTGCATGAGTAAGTGCATGGGGTTGATCCTTTGAATTTGCTTGAGCCCCGCCCCCCCGGGGTCTCGACATTTCCGACGATAGCTTGGCCGCCGGCGTTCACGGTGACGTGCTCGACCGTCACCTTTTGCTGCCCACCCGTGCGGTATCGCTTTAGGGCTTCGACCTGGGCCGCGAAGGTCCGCGCGAGCTTATTGAATGCTCGCTCGGCGCTGTCCTGTTGCGGGATGTTCTCGACGTGATTGAGACGGCGAGCGAAGGTCATCGTCGCGTTATGAACTGCGGCCATCTGGGCGGCGAGCATCGCCTCGACTTGGTCCTTTGGCTCGATGCCTGTGACCATCGCCAGTATGAAATTCGTGCCGCGTTCGTCTGTGGTGGTTCCCTGCGTCCCGACATTCACAAGTTGCTTGATGAGGCCGTCCATGAAATCGGACTGCGCGGTTCCGAGGGCTTCCATGAGAAGCACGTGGCCAATGGCGACATCGGGATGGTCAATCTGTAGTCTGGCCTCGTCTTTGTTGCCTCCGACTTTTATGCGGGGCGGGGGTTTTTGGCTCTCACGCCGAGCGAAATATGCATCCACCGTTTCTCGCTCGCGCGGCGTCGGCTTGTAGGGCTCGGCGGTCTTGGATTTCGTTGTCATGAGATTCCAATCTAAGTCGGCGTCGACGCTGCCTTCCCTTCGCAAATCAAGTCCCACCCCTACGTGGTATATTATATGTGTCCCTGTGGTCGGACCGTGAAGTGCGCAAAAATGGCCCTAGCGGTCCGATGTGAGGGACAGTAACGGCGATTTTTCCCCGAAATTTCGAGTTACTGTCTCACCATAGGGACCGGCTGTCCCTGTGGTCGGACCGCGATTTGTTTTTTCCGGGGATGGCCTCCATCCGCATGAAAGCCTTAGAAGACTGCTCGCCGGTACGGTCGCAGTGGTAGAGCGTCAGCCGCCATTCGCTTGCGTGCGGTGTCTTGCGGTGGAAGGCGCCCTGTATCGACAGCTCGAGAAACCCGTACCGCTGCAATTCAGCGAGGGCGCGCGAGGCAGTGTCTTTCGAGCACCCGACGCGCTCGGCGCCAGTACGGGCGGACATCGCTATTCGGCCGCTGTTCGAGCCGTTGTAAAGTGCCAGCAGTTCAATGAACATCGCGCGGGCGACGGGAGACAAGGCACGCCAAGCGGCCGAGCGAAGCAGGTAGTGCGGGAGCATGACGAACCGCTCGACAGTGCTTCGCCCCTTCTTATCATGTCCCTTCGGCATGGAACGCCCCCGGACGATGCCAGCGACCCCGCCGAGAGGCCTCACGCCCGACCGGGCTTAGGTGCTCCTCCCGGCATGGCTGGCTGCTTGATCGACGTAATTGAGTTTCGCTCGGCCGCCCGGTTTCGTGCGCGGCCATTTTCCTAGGCCGCGTCGTTCACTGGGCGCGCGGGCGGCAAGGCATCGAGAAAGCGGCGCAACTCATCGGCCGGGATCAGCGTACGGCGGCCCAATTTGACAGCCTTGAGCTTGCCGGACGCCAAAGCCTCGTAGAGCGTGGAACGACCGAAACCGGCGACGTGCGCAGCCTCG
>Ga0207130_1274_pt1 | contig 12122 bp, 11 predicted proteins | sample Alteio_BWMinHeat_16_FD_153545 | JGI IMG/M metagenome (GOLD analysis project Ga0207130, IMG submission 153545) | Enriched cells from forest soil in Barre Woods Harvard Forest LTER site, Petersham, Massachusetts, United States -... | ecosystem: Environmental > Terrestrial > Soil > Temperate forest >... | reverse complement strand
ACCCTGCGGGGGATGCGCCTGGGTGTCCATTTGCTTGCGATATTCTTCCACGCTGATTCCCAGGCGCTTGGCGGCAACGTCAGGTTGCGGATATTCGGCGAGCACCGTTTTCGAATCTAAACTGGCCGCGGGCAAGTGTGCCAGCCTGGCTTTCAACGCGGGCCCGGCAATTTTTTCGGGGTGAAGTTGCCGCTCGATCCAATTCTCGAGCCCTATGGCTTTGACGCGCTCCAGGTCTCCAGGACGCGGACCATACCCCAGCCGGTTCAGCGCGTGCAGGATGGCTTCGTCTTCCGTTAGTTCAGAAATGGGCAGCTTGCCTTTGAAGGTGGGATCGAGAGTCTGCGGCGGCGTGGCCACGGATTGAAGTTGAGAATTGCCGGAGAACCCGGGGACTTGGGCCTCGGCGCGCGCTAACGGCTCGCCCATGAACGCCTGCGGCAGGGCCGTTGACAGCAAAACGATGATCACGAAGATGGCGCGCGTTCTGGCAAAAAACGAGTTCGAATCGTGAGTCACGAATTTGCAGCCCCAAGGAATACGATTCCCCAGACTATAAACCTGCCCTCCTGGTGAAAACCGGCCTCGAAGATAAAGTTGCCCTGGATGCTAAAGGCCTTAGAGCTTTGCGGCTGCGGGGTGCGCTAAGCGGCTTACATAATCGATCATGTGACTGCTGAAGGCTTGCTCGAGTCTTTGGGTGATGGGGCCGGGCGCACCGGCAAATTTATGGCCCTCGATTTCGGAGACTCCCAGCAAGCTGCGATTCGTGGAAGTAATGAATATCTCGTCCGCACCGTAAATGTCTTCGGGCCGCAACGTTTTCTCCTCCACCGGAACACCAGTTGCCGGAGCGATGTCCAGCAGGATGTCCCGCGTGACGCCTTCCAGGCACCCGGAAGAAAGCGGCGGCGTGAAGACTCGTCCACCGCGCGCACAGAAGATATTGGCGGCGGTACATTCGGCTATTTCGCCGCGCTCGTTCAGAAGCAGGGCTTCGTCGAAGCCGCGCTGTTGCGCCCCCTGCAGCGTCCAAACATTGAAGATCCACGAGGTGACTTTAGTTCCCGCCAGGGGCGATGCCGCGTGACGGCTTTGCTCCGAGAGACTCAGGCGGACCGGTTCGCGATAGGAGGGAAGCCCGGCGGTGCAGAGCAGAAGGTCGACTTCGGGCAAATCCTCACCGCTTTGCCAGAATCCCACTTTATTGTAGACAGCATACATTCTCGCCGTGCCTTCGCGCACGTCGTTGCGATGAATCAGGTCGCGCAGACTGGAGCGCACTTCCGCGGGATCGAACGGAAATGGCATTCGGGTGCGTGCAGCGTCCTTTTGGAGTCTCTTCCAATGCCGCTCGAACGCGAAAGGCTCTCCGTGAAAGACGCGCATGGTGGTGAAAAGCCCCCAACCATTGAGCAGCCCGGCCTGCCCGGGCGAAAGACGAGCTTCCTCAACTGGCACGATGCTCCCGTTGTGAGAGATATAACGATGAATCACGATGGTCCCTTGGCCGTGATAGCGCGACAAAATCCCAAGCACTTATTCTAACTCAGCGCGGACCAGACATTGCCAATGAACGGACCGGAACGCTAACATTCCGCGAGCCAGCCTCGACGCCCGCAATCGCGGGGGAAGTTGCAGGAGGTAACAGATGTCGCGTCTTTCTCTTGCGTATCTGCTCGCAAAAGCATGTTGTCTGTTTGCGTTGGGCTATTTGGCGTGCGGATGTGCGCGTGGGCCCAGTTCACCCGATGCGGCCATCAACTCGGTTTCCGGTGATCGCATGCTGGCCGACATCCGTACGCTTTCTTCTGATGAATTCGAAGGACGCGGCCCGGGATCCAAAGGCGAAGAGCTCACGATTCAATACTTACGAGATCAGTTCCGCAGCGCGGGCCTCGAACCCGGCAATCCTGACGGTACATACCTGCAGAGCGTGCGCTTGGTCGGGATCACGGCGGACCCGCAGATGAAACTCGGCCTTGCCGGACACGGCCGCACGCTGACGCCGAAATTTCAGACCGATTTTGTCGCTTGGACAAAGCGCATGGTGGATACGAGCGCAGTCGATGCTGACTTGATTTTTGCCGGTTACGGCGTTCAGGCGCCCGAATTCAACTGGGATGATTTCAAAGGTATGGACGTGCGCGGCAAAATCCTTGTTGTGCTGATCAACGATCCGCCCGTGCCTGATCCGCGGAATCCGGGCCAACTGGATCCAGACACCTTTGGCGGAAAGGGCATGACTTATTACGGACGATGGACCTACAAATTCGAAAAGGCCGCTGAAATGGGCGCGGCGGGCTGCCTCATCGTGCACCAAGCCGATCGGGCTGGCTACCCATGGGAGGTGGTGCGCAATAGCTGGAGCGCCGAGCAGTTTGACCTCGACAGCGCGGATAAAAACATGAAGAGGCTTGCCCTCGAAGGCTGGATCACGCACGATACCGCCGACAAGCTCTTTCGCATGGCCGGACTCGATCTTGCCAAACTATCGGCGTCTGCGGCCACGCGCGACTTCCGGCCCGTTCCGCTTGGCACACGCGCCGCAATCACCCTACATAATCGCCTCCGGACCATCGATTCGCACAACGTTATCGGGCGGCTGACGGGAAGCGATCCGAAGTTAAAGGATACCTACGTCGTTTACACCGCGCATTGGGACCACTTCGGCATCGGCCCGGAAGTGAACGGCGATCGCATTTACCATGGCGCCGTGGACAATGCTTCCGGCTGCGCAGCGCTATTGGAAATCGCGCGTGCTTACAAACAACTCAAGACGACGCCGCGCCGCAGCATCCTGTTCTTGTCCGTCACTGCCGAAGAGCAGGGGTTGCTGGGATCGCGTTATTACGCCGAGCATCCTTTGTACCCCCTTGCCCGCACTGCCGTGGACATCAACATGGATGGCATGAATGTCCACGGGCGCACGCGCGACATCGTGATGATTGGCATGGGTAACTCAACGCTTGACGATGTCGTCGCAGATTTAGCTCGCGAACAGGGCCGAGCGGTGAAGCCCGACCCGGAACCCGAGCAGGGGCATTTCTATCGCTCCGATCACTTCAGCTTCTCCAAGGAGGGCGTGCCCGCGTTTGATCCTGACTCGGGCATCGATTTTATCGGCAGGCCAGAGGGATGGGGTTTGCAGGTGAGGCAGAAGTACACTGCCGAGAATTACCACAAGCCCTCGGACAAAATTCAGAGCGATTGGGATATGGGCGGCGCAGTTCAAGATGCCCAACTTTACTTCCTTGTAGGCTACCGCGTGGCAAATGGCGACGCCATGCCCGAATGGAAGCCGGGCACGGAATTCAAGGCTAAACGCGACGCTACGATGCGATCGGCGCAAACTGCAAATTGACGGGCAACAGCCGGCAAATCGAGTCCGAAATGAGTTTCGCGGCGCTGGCATACTCCCCCGTCGGGCTCGTGTACCCACTGGGAAACAAGCCTCCGCTGGTGCATTGACACATGCAAATCTTGTTCTTACTGTAGATTAGCGACCACCTTGGTTCCCCCGGAGGCTTCGTGGACAGGGCTCATAAGTCCGTTCGAATGGGGATCTTTGCCGCTACATTGACCTTCGCCATTGGCGGCATACTCAACGCCGATACGATCTACCTCAAGAACGGTCGCCAGATTCAGGCCACCAACACCGTCAGGCAGAACGGCAAAGTAACTTTCGAGACCGCGGCAGGCACCATGAGCGTGCCCGAATCGCTGGTTGATCGCATTGTGGCCGGTGATACCCCTATAGCTCCGCAAAGCAGTTCGAATTCCGGCGCTGCGGATTTGCATATGTCCCCGCCACCGTCGAGCGATACAGCTCCCGCGCTGCTCTTAATTGTGCGAAATGGCGCCATAAATCAGGCGGCTCTGGAACAGGTTGACGCGAAGGCATTGACGCACGCTGCCGATGCCGTGGCTCGAGCGGTCGAGGCGGAATCCGCGGCCAGCCGTTTTGAGTTGGACCGAAATAATCTCGGCGCGGCGCTGCAGCATGCCGAACGCGCGCTCAGTTTTGCGCCCGGCCAGCTCGCCTTGCTTCTCAACGTGGCCTATATGCATTTGCGGCGAGGGGAATACCAGCCTGCCCTGGATCTGCTCGAAAGAGCCCAACGCAGTGAACCCGATTCAGCGGACATTGAAAAACTCGCCGGTTGGGCTGATTACGGCTTGAATCGCCTGGCTCAGGCTGTGGCGGAGTGGAAGCGTTCCCAGCAGCAGCATCCCGATCCCGACGTGGCTCGCGCGCTGGAAAAGGCCCAGCGCGATCTCGACGTCGAGAATAGCTTTCGCGAAAACCGCAGCGCGCACTTCGATTTGCATTATTACGGCGAGGCCGCGCCGGAACTGGCTCGCGACGTCCTGCGTGTGTTAGAAAGCGATTTCGAAGACATTGCCGCTGCGCTCAATTACACGCCGAGGGAGCCGATCTCCGTCACCCTTTATACCAATCAGATCTTTCACGATATTACGCGAGCGCCAAGCTGGGCTGGGGCCCTGAACGATGGCCGGATTCGTGTGCCCGTGCAAGGACTGGATAAAGTGACGCCGGAGCTTGCGCGTGTCCTCAAACACGAGTTGACGCACAGCTTCATCAACGAGAAGACGCATAGTCGCTGCCCCACCTGGCTGCAGGAGGGCGCCGCACAGTGGATGGAGGGAACGCGCATAGACTCGAGCGCAGCCGCGGCGCTTCTTGCCGTCTATGACCGCCACCAGGAGCCTTCTCTCGGCGTCCTCGAACCCTCCTGGACGAACCTGCCTTCTGCCTTGGCGGCGATCGCTTATGCCTGGTCCCTGGCCGTTATCCAGACAGTGGAAACCACGAGCCCCGGCGATTTGGAGCGCATCCTCGGCCGCATCGATGAGGGCGCTTCGACCGAGAATGCAGTCCGCGCCACGCTGCACTTGAACTACGCCGACCTGAACGTCGCCACCGCCGACTACCTCCGCAAAATCCGCTAACTCCATCATCAGCGATCGCGGACCCGCGAACATCAGCTCGTCTCAGCGGCAGGTGCTTAGAGGGAAATGTGTCGGAATTACCTCTCATTGCTGGCGCGGGCGAATTGACTCCGTAGGCCGGAAGAGTTCTGCGCTCAATCAACGCGCGAAAATGCGTAGTGCTGCTTTCATCCGTCTCCGATGGCGCGGCGGAAGGCCAGATTTCAGTGCTGCGGCAATGAGAATCAGCAATGTGGCGGTGGAAGCCCAGAAAAAGAAATCTGTCAGGTAGTAGTGAAAGTCAAAAGCAAGCGCACCGAGCAGATTCACGCTCCAAATGGCGAGAGCTAGGAATCCAATCGCATCGCCAGGATGACGTTTCTTCCCACGGAGCTTGTAAGCGAAGCGCCAAAGCACACATGCGATGGCGAACATGCATATCGCGGGTATCTCTCCGGCGCCTCCGTGCAGACCGATAATGAGCGCGCTGCTTCCAACAAGCCAGGCGATGCAGAGAATCCACACGGCGCGTTGTGGATGATTGGCTTTGGAGCGGAGAACTCGTAAGAAGGATCGCATGCCGGGGGGAAGCAAGACACTGGCATTATAAAGTTGCGAGAAGGGCGGCGAGAAGCGCGGCGCGCTGAGGCAGAGCCGAAATGATTACCTGTTCGTCGGGGCTGTGCGCGCCGTCGCCGACAGCTCCCAAACCATCGAGCGTGGGCACGCCGAGCGCGGCGGTAAAGTTGCCATCAGAACCGCCTCCGACCGAACATTCCTCCACGGAAAATCCCAATCGCAGCGCCAGTTTCTGCGCCTGAGAAAAGAGCGCCGCGCTGGCGCGGCGTTCGAGTGGCGGGCGCGAAAACCCGCCGCGCACGGCGAGTCGCGCGCCGGGGAGAATCGGCCGCAGCGTCTTCAGCTTGCGCTCGATCCGCCGCATGTCCGCGAGGGTTTCGGCGCGTAGATCGATCGTAAGGCACGCTTCCGCGGGGATGACGTTGCTGCGCGTGCCCCCCTGCGCGATAGTGGGATTCACCGTGATTCCGCGGCGGGGATGATTCAGGCGCATCAGCCGCGCCGTTTGCAAGGCCAGTTCATGGACCGCGTTCACTCCGGACTCTGGGTCGAGGCCGGCATGCGCCGCGCGGCCCGTAATCATAAGTTCGGCGGTTCCGGTTGCTTTGCGTCGCGTTTTGAGTTTCCCCTCGGGCCCATGCGCAGGCTCCAGGACCAGCACCGCCGCGCTGCGCCGGGCTTCGTATTCGATCACTTCTCGTGAACTCTTGCTCCCGGTCTCCTCGTCCGAAGTCCAAAGAAAGACAATACGCCGGCCAGGCAGCCGAGTCACGTGTGCAAGCGCATCGACCGCAAAAAGAGCGAGGATGGCCCCGCCCTTCATGTCGAAGACGCCGGGACCGAATGCCCGTCCTCGCCACGCGCGAAAGGGTGTCTTCCGGATCGTGCCTAGTTCATAGACGGTATCCAGGTGTCCGAGCACCAGAATCTGGTTCGAGCGCCCCGAATTTTGCCCCATCCGCCTGCGCGTTGCAGGCCAGGTGACCCGCAAGTGATTCCCTTCTCTCTTCCGAAGAAGATATTCGGCTCTCGCCCCGCGCTTGCGCCATTCCCCTGCGACCATCCGCCCGAAACTGTCAACCGCCGGCTTCGAATCCGAGGGCGATTCGCAATGCACGAAGCGTTTGAGTAAACGCAGCATCGCCGCTTCGCGGGTTCGCAAAAACGTCAGGATTTCCTGCAATTCTTGGAGTGAGCTCACCGAGCGCGTATGCTAGCAGTCGCGTTCCTCGCCAGCAATGCGGTTCCCGGGTCTTCGTCCTTTCGCTTATAATGTCTCGATTGCTTTGTGTGTGGCGCGGGCCTCTCGCCGCAATCGAGGAGCTGCGATGATTCTGGACACTAACGGCATCCAGAAGATCCTTCCGCATCGCTACCCTTTCCTGATGGTTGACGCCATCCTGGAAATGGAGCGATTCAAGCGCATTGTCGGCGTGAAAAACGTCAGCATCAACGAGAGTTTTTTTCAGGGTCATTTTCCCGGCAAACCCATCCTGCCAGGCGTTTTGATTATCGAAGCCATGGCCCAGACCGGCGGCCTGCTGCTCTTGCAGGAAGTGCCCGAACGCGAAAATAAATTGCTCTACTTCGTTGCCGTCGATGACGCGCGCTTTCGGCGGCCCGTGGTCCCGGGAGAACAGTTGCGCCTGGAGGTTGCGGTGGTTTCCTGGCGCGGAAATTTTTGTAAACTGCGCGGGACGGCCACCGTCAATGGCGAGCTCGCGGCAGAAGCCACTTTGATGTGCAAAATGGTGGACCGCGATCCCGTGGAAGCCTCGGTGGCCGTTCAGCCGGCCGGCGTGGCCGGACATTGAGAATGAGCGAAACGCTAGATCGGGCCGCAACGTCGGCCGAAATCGATCCCCGTGCTGCAATTGAGGCGGGCGCGCGCTTGGCCGCCGGAGTGCGCATCGGGGCCTATGCCGTCGTTGGAGATGACGTCGTCCTGGGCGAAGATTGCGTTCTTCACCCTCACGCGGTAGTGAACGGCCCGGCTCGCCTGGGCCGCGGCAACGTGCTGCATCCGTTTTGCAGAATTGGCGGCGATCCGCAGGATCTTAAATATTCGGGCGAGCGCACGCGCTTGGAGATTGGCGATCGCAACGTCTTCCGCGAATGCGTTACGGTCAGCCGCGGCACGATCCAGGGCGGCGGAGTGACCCGCATCGGAAGCGATAATCTTTTCATGGCTTCGTCTCACGTGGCCCACGATTGTGTGGTTGGCAGCCATACGATTTTTGCCAATGGCGCCACTCTGGCCGGCCACGTGACCGTTGAAGACTTCTGCACCATCGGTGCGTTTTCGCCTGTGCATCAATTCTGCCGCATCGGCCGCTATGCTTATATCGGCGCCTCCACCGTGATCACGCAAGACGTTCTGCCCTTCTCTCTCGTCGTCAGCGAGCGCCAGACGCGGTGTTTTGGCGTCAACAGCGTCGGCCTGGAACGCCGTGGGTTTAGCTCGGAACGCATTCGCGCGATTGAAAGCGCCTATCGACTCCTTTTGAATTCGAAGCTCAATAGGAGCCAGGCGCTCGAACAAATGCGGCTCACGCTCAATGGAGACGCCGATGTCGCTGAGCTGATGCGCTTCATGGAAGCCAGCGAGCGTGGTGTAACCAAGTAGTGGCTGACCCTTCCGAAGGAAATATGTTCCCGGCCAGCGCAGCCATTCCCGGGGAGTGGGGCTTGATTGCGGGAAACGGCCGCTTCCCTTTTCTGGTTCTTGAAGCCGCGCGGAGCCAAGGCATCGAAATGGCGGTCATTGCTCTCCGCGAGGAGGCTTCTCCCGAATTGGAGGCCATCGCCAAGCGGCTCCATTGGGTAAGCTTGGGCGAGCTAAGCCGCGCTCTGGATTTGCTGCATCAGGAGGGTGTCACACGCGCGGTCATGGCCGGGCAGGTGAAACACACGAAAATTTTCAGTGCGATTCGGCCGGACTGGAAACTGGCGAAACTGATCTTTTCCTTGCCGAGAAAAAATACCGATTCGTTGATTGGGGCCGTGGCTCGCGTGCTCGCGGAGGAGGGCATTCAGCTCGTCGATTCCACCACTTTTCTGAAACCCCTGTTGCCCGAACCCGGGGTTCTGACACGGCGCGCTCCCGATTCGCGTGAATCGGCCGATATCGCCTACGGCCGCGAAATCGCCCGGCATGTGGCCGGGCTCGATCTAGGCCAGACCGTGGTCATCAGTGATCGCGCTTGTGTGGCCGTCGAAGCCATGGAAGGGACCGACGAAACCATCGAACGCGCGGCGCGCCTCGTGGCGGGCAAGCCTCTCGTCGTTGTTAAAGTCGCCAAGCCGGGTCAGGATATGCGTTTCGATGTACCCGTCGTGGGATTGCGAACCGTCGAAATCATGAAGTGTTCCCAGGCGACGGCTCTCGCTATCGACGCGTGCCGCACCTTGCTTTTCGATCGCCAGCGGCTCATCGAGGCGGCGGACCAAGCGGGAATCGCCGTGCAGGCCTTCGCGCCGGATGCGCAACCCGCTGGCCCATCCGGCGAACCGCCCAGTGGCCGCGCCGATGCTTCCGGAGCCAAGGGCGGATGAAAGAACGAGCCGTTCGAGTGGCGGTGGTGGGAGTTGGCGATTTTGGACGAAACCACGTGCGCGTTTATCGCCAGCTCGAAGGCGTCGAGCTCGTTGGCATCGTGGACCCGGATTTTGAACGGGCACGGCGCGTTGCCGGCGAATTTGGCACCGATGTGCTCCCGGATCTCGACTCCCTGAAGGATCGTGTGGATGCCGCAAGCGTAGCGGTGCCGACCGTCGAGCACGCGCGCGTCGGTTGCCTCCTGCTGTCGAGAGGAATTGACGTGTTAATGGAGAAGCCCATTGCCGCTTCGGTCTCTGAGGCCGATCTGCTTGCCGATGCCGCCCAACAGTACGCCCGTGTGTTGCAAATCGGCCACCTGGAACGGTTCAACCCGGCGTTGCTGGCGATCTTGCCCATAATCAAGGAGCCGCTATACTTCGAGGTACATCGTCTGGGGGTATTCAGCCCTCGCAGCCTCGACATTGATGTGGTGTATGACGTTATGATCCACGACCTGGATATCCTGCTCGCGCTCGCCGATTCGCCGGTCACGTCGATTCATGCTCTCGGGATTCCCGTCATTACGGACAAGGTGGATATCGCCCACGCCCGGCTCGCGTTCGCGTCCGGCGCGGTAGCCAATTTAACCGCCAGCCGCGTTTCCACCGAGCGCGTGCGCAAGCTTCGCTTCTTTCAGGAGCACGAATATATTTCGCTCGACTATGCCCGGCAGGATGTGCTGCGTATTCGCGTCCGGCAGCCCGCTCCTCAGCCCCAATTCGATTTCGAGCCCATCCCGACGCGGCAGGAGGAGCCGCTGGCAGCGGAGCTCCGCGCGTTTGTGGACGCAGTGCGTCATCGTACCTCGCCTCTGATTGATGCGCGCGCCGGGCGCCGCGCCTTAGAGCTGGCGGATAGCGTGATGGCGGGCATCCTGGAACATAATCAGCGCGTCCAACTGGGTGCCGTCGCACCCCCTCGAGCAAATTGATGATTCCAAGAAGTCTGGTTCCGCGTGACCTGCGCCCCGCAGCCGCAAAGGCGGATGCGGCGCCTCCGCGCCGTCTCACGACGCTGCTCGATGAACGCACCGTTGTGGCCGCGAATCTGCCACGCGCCGAACTTCAAACGCACAGCGCTATCCCTGCCCATCTGCCCCTCGACGTTTTGGCTTCGCGTGTTCTCGTTCCCCGCGATACTCCGGCGACGCCCTTCGATGCTGCGATGACCCATCCTGATTACGCGCCGCTCACCGTGCTCGATCGACGCTTCACCGTGCCGGTGGCTTTGCCGCTAGTGGAGCTCGAACCGAAAGGGCCCGTCTCCGCCTACGAACTTCCCGATGTTCTCGATGCCGACGTTCTTACCACCGGCGACGTCAACCTCATGGTTGCTCCGGTGGAGACGCCGCCGCGGGATTGGAAACCGCTCGCCCGCGCCGGATCGGTCGCTTTTCACATCCTGTTCATCAGCTTTCTTTTGCTGCAGACCAAGCTCTTTCCCTATCGTCCGCCTTCGCAATCGGAAATCAATTTGGCCCGGGATCGGCTCAATTTTATCTATATGCCGCCGGACGTGCGCGGCTTGCCGCCGACGCCACCAGCGCTGCGCGCCCCGCAAATGCGGATTGACCCGCGCATATTGCGCCGGATGGCACCCCCGGTGGTTCCGCAGCCTTTACCCGCCCCCAGGGAACCCGAGCGCGCGCTTCGCGATACGCCCACGGAGCCGCCGCCGGACTTGCCGGCAGCGCCCAAGCCGCAGCCACAGCAGCAGGCCGAGACTCGCTTCGATACTCCCAAGCCCCAGCCGCAACCTGATCCGCAAAATCATCTGATTTTGCCGAAATTCACTTCTCCCGGCCGCACGCTCGATCAATCGGCGCAGCAATCGCGCCAGAGCAGCAGCGGCAGCGGCCTGCAAGGGTTCGGCGGACGGCTCCCCGGCGGCGGGTCACCAAGCTATGGGGGCGGCGGCGGGGGAGGCGGCGAAGCCTATGGCGGCGTGCAGATGCTCACGCCGGATCAGGGCGTCGATTTCAACGATTATTTACAGCGCGTAGTCGCTAGCGTCAAGCGCAACTGGTATTCCGTTATGCCGGAATCGGTATATCTCGGCGAGAAAGGCAAAGTCATTCTGCGATTCAGAATCATGGCCAACGGTGCCGTTCCAGATGCGGAGCCGCAGTTGGAGGGCTCCTCGGGCAAGGAACCGCTCGACCGCGCCGCATCTTCATCGATCCGAACCTCATCTCCGTTTGAGCCTTTGCCTTCGGCCTTCTCCGGCCCCTTCATCGAGTTGCGCTTCATCTTTTTGTACAATTTGCCCGTGAGCGCGGCCCAATGAAGCCCCGCGAATCTCAGGCTTTGGGTTCACTGCTTCTCGCCGCTCTTTTCCTGTTTTACCTGCTGGTTCGTTACTGGAAACTGCTTTGATCGGTGTGGTGGTTCCCGCGAGTTCTCCGGCTATGCTCCCTGAAATCCCTGTTCCGCCGTCCACGTTGCCGCTCGTAGCCATTTTGGGACCGACCGCTTCGGGCAAGTCATCGCTTGCAGTCGCGCTCGCCGAAAAATTGGGCGGAGAGATCGTCGCCTGCGATTCGACGCAAGTCTATCGTGGCTTTGATATTGGCACGGCCAAGCCCTCCGCGGCCGAGCGTCATGACATCCCTCATCACATGATCGATCTGGTCTCACCCGCGGAAGTTTTCACTGCGGGCGAATATCGCAAACGCGCGCTCGAAGTGCTTGCCGATTTACGCTCAGGCCATCGTCTGCCGATCTTTACCGTTGGAACCGGCTTGTATTTCCGCGCGCTCATGGAGGGACTGGCCGACGCGCCCACGCGCTCGGATGAGTTGCGTGCCAGGCTCCATGCGACCGCTGCCAAGCGCGGCGGCACGCACTTGCACAAGATCCTTCGCCGGCTCGATCGCGCCGCGGCCGAACGCATCTCGCCAAACGATCGTCAGAAGATCGTGCGGGCCGTGGAGGTATGCCTGTTGGGGGGAAGGTCCCTGACGGAGTTGCATCGAGCGGGCCGCCGGGGT
>Ga0207130_1273_pt1 | contig 12197 bp, 11 predicted proteins | sample Alteio_BWMinHeat_16_FD_153545 | JGI IMG/M metagenome (GOLD analysis project Ga0207130, IMG submission 153545) | Enriched cells from forest soil in Barre Woods Harvard Forest LTER site, Petersham, Massachusetts, United States -... | ecosystem: Environmental > Terrestrial > Soil > Temperate forest >... | reverse complement strand
GACGCGTTTTTCTTTTCGATGGCGGTCGCAGTGGGTCTCACGCCGGAAATGCTGCCGATGATTGTCTCGGTCTGCTTGTCCAAAGGCGCGATGGCGATGTCACGCAAGAAGGTCATCGTCAAGCGACTCAAGGCGATTCAGAACTTTGGCGCGATGGATGTGTTTTGTACGGACAAGACCGGCACGTTGACAATGGATCACATCATTCTCGAGTTGTACTGCAACATTCATAAGGAAGAAAGCGCGGAGGTCCTGCGCGACGCTTATGTCATTAGCCATTTCCAAACCGGTCTGAAAAATGTCCTTGATCGGGCGGTGCTGAAATACACGGAACTGCACAAAGAGCTCTCGCTTGAAAAATATTCAAAAGTCGACGAAATCCCGTTCGATTTTTCGCGCCGGATGATGTCGGTCGTGGTTGATGGGCCTAACGGAGAACGTCAACTCCTGACCAAAGGCGCGCCGGAAGCGGTGTTCAAGAAATGCGCTCATTTCGAATACGAAGGTGAGATCTTTGAGATGGAGCCGATCCTGGTCGGCGATCTTCTCGAAGAACTGAATGAATTGAACGCAGATGGCTTCCGCGTGCTCGCCGTCGCCAACAAAAAGGTAGAGAAACGCGCAGCCTACTCGAAAGCCGATGAAGATGGGCTCGTACTTACCGGCTATCTCGCATTTCTTGATCCGCCAAAAGAAACTGCGGCCAGGGCCATCTCCGTTCTGAACCAGAACGGCGTGACAGTGAAAGTGCTCACCGGCGACAACGATCTTGTCACACGCAAAGTCTGCACCGAAGTCGGTCTCAAGATGGAAAAAATCCCGCTCGGCAATGAAATCGAAAAGATGTCGGACGAGGAACTGTCCGAGTTGGTGGACCAGTTCAATGTCTTTGCGAGGCTGTCGCCCGCGCACAAGCAGCGAATCGTGAAGGCGCTTCAGAAAAAAGGTCACACCGTCGGCTTCATGGGCGACGGCATTAACGACGCACCAGCTCTGCGCGCAGCCGATGTAGGCGTCTCCGTGGATAACGCTGTGGATATCGCCAAGGAATCCGCTGATGTGATTCTGCTGGAGAAAAGTCTGATGGTTCTTGAGGAGGGTGTTGTGGAAGGCCGCAAAGTCTTCGTCAACATCCTCAAATACATTCGCATGGGCGCCAGCTCGAACTTCGGAAACATGTTCAGCGTTATTGGCGCCAGCGCGTGGCTTCCCTTCGTGCCGATGGCGCCCATTCAAGTGCTCACGAACAATCTGCTCTATGACTTTTCACAAGTGCCCATTCCGACCGACAACGTTGGCCCGCAGCAGACGGCGAAGCCGCGGCCTTGGAACATGGGTGAGATCGCAAAATTCATCGTCTGCATCGGTCCGATCAGTTCCATTTTCGACTACACGACCTACGCCATGCTGTGGTTCGTTTTCAAATGCAACGATCTCAACCTCGTTCCACCGGCGGAACTCGCTGCGCGCTTCACAAGTGCCGTCGGCCCGGAACAAACCTACGCGGCCGCGTTGTTTCACACCGGCTGGTTTGTCGAATCGCTCATGACCCAGACACTCATCATCCACGTTATTCGCACGAATCTTGTTCCTTTCATCCACTCGCGAGCCAGTTGGCAACTCACCATGACCACGGTCATCATTATGGCAGGGGCCGCGTATCTTCCCTATTCGCCTCTCGCGACATCACTCGGATTCGTTCCGTTACCGCCACTCTATTGGCCGCTCCTGCTGTTGACCTTGATCTGCTATGTGGCGCTAACTCAAGTCATAAAGACCTGGCTCATCCGCAAGACTTGGGTTTGAAAAACGCTGTTACTTTCTCATGAGAAACATTGCTCGCGCCGGATTGACTTTCACGATCGTGATGGCGCTTCTGTCATCCGCTCGGGCGACAACCAAAGGCCTCAGTCAAATCGTGACTCCGGAGTTGCAAGGACCGGGCGACCTTTCTTTGAGTCTCCAAATTCAGGATAAGCGCATCGCGAATCCTTACGAGTTGCAGGCCGAAATGGGCCTGACGAACTGGGCTGAGTTCGCCGTCTTTCGCGGATTCAAGCCGGATGAATGGATTTTCGGGACGGAATTCGGATTGCTCACGAAGGAGCCTTATCTTTTGTCGGTGGGATTTGTGAACTGGTCGCCGCACCTTGATGTTGATCCTCAGCCGTACATCGAAGCCGGTTACTACACCGAGCATCACAAATTTATCGCCGGCGCGATTCACGCCGGCTACAAGAACGAGGCCATTCTCGGTTACGCTTACGATTTCAACCCAACCTGGCGCGTCCAGGTCGATTTCCAGAGCGGCGCGGAAAACTCATCAACCATCGGCTTCACTTGCAACATCACGCGCGATTTCCAAATGAATCCCGCCCTCTACGTCAACAATGGACCCGGGCACAATCTCTTCGGCTATGTCGTCTTGACCTACACCTTTCATCTTTGGGGCAAGGCTGGAGGGAGGGAGATAAAGAAAACCGACGAAAAGTAGGCTGGCCGGGGTCAGCGACTCCGGCTACAAACGTTTCCATGATTTCGATCCGACGATTTCTCGGGCACGACGAAAAATTCTACGACTTACTTGAAGCGAGCGCGCAGCAGGCGGACAGCAGCGTCCACCATCTTATCGACCTGCTCGGAAATCTGGAGCGCGGCGATTCGCCACAGGATCTCGCCCAATTCGCGGATAGTCGGCGCGAGGACAAACGCATCACTCAGGAACTAACCGAGGCGCTTTCGAAAACCTTTATCACGCCGCTGGAGCGCGAAGATATCCAGGCGCTCGGCGCCGCTCTATATAAGATACCGAAGACGGTGGAAAAAATCGGCGAGCGGATCGTGATCTGCCCGCAGGATTTGCATGGCCGCAGTTTCCGCCGGCAGGTGGAGCTGCTCGATCAAGCAGCCGAGGCCGTGCTCGCGATGGTGAAACAGCTGCGCAAAGGCACCGATATCCGCACCGCGCGGGAGATGAACGACCGCTTGCAAACGATCGAGGGCGATGCGGACAAGCTCGAGCTCGAATTGCTGCGCGATCTCTTCCAGGGCGATTACAGTCCGAAGCACATCATTTTTCTGCGCGACCTTTATGAATTGCTCGAGAAAGTGATCGATCGCTGCCGCGACGCCGGGAACATCATTCTACAAGTCGTGTTGAAGTACGCGTAGTCGGCGTTCACCCCGGCCATGCTCATTTTTCTTGCGGTCGTTCTCGCGGCCATCGCCTTCGAATACAGCAACGGCTTTCACGACGCCGCCAACGCCATCGCCACGGTCGTGTCGACGAAAGTGCTTACGCCGCGCCAAGCCATCATCATGGCGGCGTTCTTTAATCTCACCGGTGCGCTCGCCGGTGGCGCGGTGGCATCGACCGTCGGCAAAGGGTTGGTCGACACCAACGTGGTGACACTCGCGACCGTGCTCTGCGCGCTGATCGCCGCCTTTGCCTGGAACATCACCACGTGGTGGGCAGGATTACCCTCCAGCTCCAGTCACGCTCTGATCGGTGGGCTTTGCGGCGCGGCGCTTGCCACCGCCCACGGCAATTGGTCCGTGCTGAAATGGCATACCGGTTTGTGGCCGAAAGTCGTCGTGCCCATGCTCATCTCGCCTGTGGCCGGTTTCGTCCTCGGCGGATTTTTGATGTTCCTGCTCTTTGTCACACTTCATCGTTTCACCCCATACACGGTCCATTCGGTTTTCGGAAAGCTGCAAATCTTCAGCGCGGCCTGGATGGCGCACAGTCACGGCACGAACGATGCGCAAAAGACCATGGGCATCATCACGCTCGCCCTTTTCACCGGCACGAAGGCGGGCAGCTTCAACGAACTGCCCGGGTGGCTGCACTTTTTGCGCACCCCGACCTTTGGCGGTATCCCGGCCTGGGTAAAAATTCTTTGCGCGCTGACCATGGCCGCGGGCACCGCAGCGGGCGGATGGCGCATCATCCGCACGCTTGGCCATCGCATGGTAAAATTACAGCCAGTCCACGGATTCGCCGCCGAAACGAGTGCCGCGCTTATTATTCAAGGTGCCAGTCTTTACGGCATTCCACTTTCGACCACGCATGTAATATCAACTTCAATCATGGGTGTCGGCACGGTAAAGCGTTTCAGCGGTGTAAAATGGACCGTGGTTGAGCGAATCATATGGGCGTGGATTTTTACGCTGCCAGCGACGGGCTTGATCGGATTTATTTTCGCGCGCGCCGCCTCCGCCTTTTGAGGATCTGTTGTAGTCATGTCGCTCTGTCGCATTGTCATGCCACAGAGCGGGAGGGCTAAAAGGCGTCGCTATACTTTGGAGTTCGGCATCACAGAGCGCCGCGAAAGATCGGCCAACGTTCTATGGGGCGTGCTTAATTGGGACCCATTCGTTGCGTGCGCGGGAATCCGCCACGGCTTGGACAACGCGCATGTAGCGAACACCATCCTCAAAGGTGGGATGGGGACGGACACGCCCGCGTGATTTCACGGCAGCGAGGAAATCATCTTCCACGCGCCATTCACCCTCCAGTTCCGGCGCTGGATCAATAACTTGCAATTCGCCATCGCCCACCTGGCCTGCCTTTAAAGATTCGGAGCCAAAATCATAAACGAGCGTGCCGCGATTACCGTAAATCTCGAGGCGGTCCGACGACGCCAAAGAGTTCACTCCACTGAACTCGAGGGTGCCTTCGGCACCGTTTGCGAATGTACAAAGAACATTGAGCTGGTCAGGCACGATCACTTCGTAACCTTGTCGAACGGGCTGCAGGATGTTTCCCCGGGCAAAAACACCGGCGATGGTACCGAGCCAGCGATGCAACACTTCAACATAAATACCGAGCGTCAGAACATTCAATCCGCTGATCTCGATTCGCTGCCGCCAGTGCGCCGGAGCTTCCGGATCCAAAAAATTGCCGTTTAAGCTTTGCAGCCGCACGTGATGCGGACGGCCAATGTAGTTTTCGGCCAGCAGTTTTTTCACGAGCAAATCGCCACGCATTCCGTAAGGCGGCGGACAAAGCATCGTCACTAACTCGGGGAAACGTCTGGAAGCGGCCAACATCTCCAGCGCCTCGGCCAGATCCATGGACATGCGGGCCTGACAAAAGACGTGTTTGCCGGCTTCGAGTGCTGAGACCGTGACGGCCGAATGCATATAGGGCGGCGTGCCGATCCAAATAATGTCGAGATCCGGAAGCGCTAGCAGGTCGGCCCAGTTCCGCATCGGTGTCGCGTGCGGGAGTTCTTCCTGGCAAAATTTTTCTGCACTTTCGTACCTCGAATTCGAGACCGCCACGATTTCAACGTCCGGATAACGCTTAAGCGCCGGCAAATGCCGGGTTCGGACGATCCCCCCCGCTCCGACGATGCCAATACGGAGCTTGTGATTATTTTTCTGCGTCATATATCAAGCAATTTACGGATGTTGCAGTTCGCGTTGCCTTTATGCGAGATAGATTTGACCATGAAGTAGATTTGCCGTTCAAGATTCTCTTGACCGACAGAGCTACGCGCGTCAGCTTACGCGGCTTTTTCCCCAACGATATGTCAAAAGTTTGCAGCATTACAGGATCGAGGGCCACTCGCGGCAGCGTGATTCACCGCCGTGGCATGGCAAAGAAAAAAGGTGGCGTCGGCCGCCACGTTACCAAAAATGTGCCGCGGTTTTTTGGTCCGAACTTGCACGAACATCGCATTTGGGTTCCGGAACTAAAAAGGTTCGTGCGTATCCGCGTTAGCGCGCGTGGACTCAAGACCATCAACAAGAATGGTGCCTACGCTGCGTTGAAAAAAGCCGGCGCTATTTAGGTGGTTACTGCATCGCTCGGCGAATCGCTCGCCGGATGAATTGTAGCGGTGGTTGTGCCAACCACCGTTGCCATCGGTCCGGCGGCTGGCACAGCCGCCGCTACAACTTCGCTTTCGACATTGCTGGACTTTCTAGCTGATTCGCGTTCTTCGCCCGATTTTGGCGCGGTCAATTTCGCCCGGGGAAGATCGAGCGATCCGTCGTTAAATTCGATGACGTAGCCTTCGCTAATCAGCCAATGCAGATCGGAAGCGAGGGCAAGTTTGCGCGATTCGGCGTCTTCGCTCGAAATATCAACCAGTAATTTCTCAGCCAGTTCCTTGCGGTTTGCCCTGAGATTCGCGGTCAACGTTTCCAAAATCGCTTTGACCTGGGCGGAAACGCTTGTTTGATCGTGCGTGAATGGGCGCGTCCGAATCGGCGAAACAAAAAGCATCCCGCGCCGGTGACGGAAAATGTGCAACCCGGCTTCGCGAAAACTTTTGGCTAACTCCTGCATTATCTGTGACGGCGAACGCGTCTCCCGGGACCATGCGTCCTCGATCAAGCGACGAAGTGTTCGATCAGCCACTTTCCGGCTGGTTATGCCATCGATCGTCGCTTCTTCCGCGTTTTTCACCAAGCCGGGCAGATAGTTTTGGCGAAAATGACGCTCTGCCTCAACGGCGCTCCCGAAGATCGAAGGACTCTCTTCGCGCAACGTGGTAAACGTGGTAACCTTGCGCGCTTCTTCTTTCCATTGTTCGACCACGGCCGGATCGTTCACAATTTCGACCTGGCGCTGATATTCGGGGAAGCTCATGCGGCGGCTGAAACGCTGCTCGTAAAGGTTTCGTAATTTCGGCTGATAACCGTGGTGGTTCGTAGGCCCGAGCAACACCCCGCTTAATCGGCAGCGGGCGACGTTTGAGAAATTTCCTTTGATCGGGTCCGACTGCGTGACGTCGACCCTGTAAAAATCTTCCTGGGCAAAGCGGAAAGCGATGTTTTCCAGGAACTGGCGATCGGCGGAAAGAGTTCCGTTTTCGCCAAGGCGATGAAGAGGAAAATCCGGTTTTGGCGTCAAAGAGACGTCGTAGCGCTCCGGTTTCTCCAGGAAAAGCCGGGCGAGCGCGAAAATCGAGTATGCCACCGGGTTTGCTTTGATCTGGGCAATGACATTTTCCAACGCGGGCTGATGCGGCAGAAAGCGAACGGTAATCTGACCTGAAATTGCCTCAGAGGCTTGCGGCCGATCTTCGCCTTGGTGCGCGAAATGTTTGTTTCGATTTTGGCGTTGTCGATCTTTGCCTCGTGGCGGGTGGCGGCCGTGGCCGTCCGTGGCCGATCGTCGCCATCGATTTTCCGTATCCGCTTTGGACGTTGGAGGTTGGACGTTGGGCGTTGGAAGTTTTCCACGCTTATGTGACGCCCGTCGATCGCGTCCCTCCTTCAGGCGACGTGATTCGCCTCCATGCCCTCGCGCTCGATCCTCGCCTTCTTCGCCCTCATAATGCGCGTAGCTCCGCGTCTCGGACGGGCCCTTGACCCATGCCGGTAGCAATTTGAGGTCGAGTAAATCGACCGGCTCGTTGGGCGAAGACGACATCATTTTCCTGTACGCGAAGGCAATGAGAAGTAAACCCGGCGATGCTGGATCGCGCTTCGGCTTTTTTGCCCTCTTACAGCCTGAAAATGATTGACAAGCTGGCCAATTGTTTTACTTGCGATGCTGCGCCCTGTGGGGTAAGCCTTGCGCGCCAACCAAAAATAATCTTATGGCCGACAAAACAATCGAAGAAAAGGTCAAGGACATCATTGTCGAGCAGCTGGGGGTAAACCCTGAGCAGGTCACGCCGACTGCTTCGTTTATCGAAGACTTGGGCGCGGATTCCCTCGACATCGTGGAACTGGTCATGGCTTTTGAAGAAGAATTTTCTGTGGAAGTGCCGGACGAGGACGCGGAGAAACTGCAGACTGTTGGCGACGTTATCAAGTACATCGAAGAGCGAGCCAAGCAGGCGTAGGTTTGTGGTGGCCGCTGCACAGCGGTACTCCCTTTAGTACCGGACGTGTCGTCCGCAGATCCTCTCTGTAGCGGCGGTCTCTGACCGCGGATTTTTTCCCCCGCCCGCCGCCGCGATCCCCGCTGCAATTCAGCTAAGCCACGGCCCTGCGAGCCGTAAGTAAATTGCGCCGAAATTCGACCGCGCTCAGGGGAGGCGCCGAACTCTGTCACAACGATCTTCTTCAGAGCGTCCGGCAAGCTGCCGGACGCGACAGGCAGGCAGCCCATTCGACTGCGCTCAGGGCAAAACTCTGTGCTCCCCAGAACTGCTTCGCGGTTGCGAATGGACGCAACCCGCCCAGACTAGAAGCGGTGAATTGGAAGTTTCTTGAGCAACCGCTGTTTTATATCGGCGAGAATTACGTTTCGTTCCTTGGGTTAGTCGCTTTTGTCGTCCTATTCGGCGCCGGTTTACTCACGGCACGAGAGCTGCAAAGCGGCGTAGTGCGACGTTTCTTTGCCCGCTTCAAGATCGACAGCAACTTCATCGCGATCGTCACAACGATTTTGAGTCTGGCCGCGCTCGTCTTTTTCACTATCACCGCGATAAACGCAGCTGGCATACCCCTGGCCTGGAACACGCCGCTGCCGGGGCTTTCGCTCAGCCTCACTCAAATCTTCTTACTGATCGCGCTTTTGATCGCGGTGTTCTGGATCTCGTCGCGCACCAAGCGCTTTCTCTTCAATCGATTCCTGGCCAACAGCGGCCTCGATCGTTCCTTGCAGTACGCGATCTCGCAAATCGTCGCCAACGTCGTGCTCATCGTCGGAATTTTCGTAGTGCTTGAGAATACGGGCATTCACCTTGCCGCCCTGACCGTTTTCGCGGGCGCGGTGGGTGTCGGTGTGGGCTTCGGTCTGCAGAATATCGCCAGTAATTTTATCAGCGGCCTGGTCATTCTGGCGGAACGGCCGATTACGATCGGCGACCGCGTCGAGGTCGCAGGCATTGCCGGACAGGTGCAGCAGATTCGCGCGCGCAGCACCGTGATTCGCACCAATGACAACATCACGATGATCGTGCCGAATACGAAGTTTATTGATTCGCCCGTGACAAATTGGACTTACGGCGATCCCAGAGTGCGTTTTCGTATTCCGGTCGGAGTCGCTTACGGCAGCGACATTGAAAAAGTGCGAGAGGCACTGTTGGCAGCAGGACAGGAAAATCCCAACACGTTGAAAGATCCAGGACCGAGCGTGTTCCTCGACAAATTTGGAGACAGCTCAATTGATTTCGAACTGGTAGTATGGAGCAGCGAAATGAGTTACCGGCCGCGGCGCTTCCGTAGTGATCTAAACTTTGCCATTGAGCAAAAATTTCGCGAAGCCGGGATCAAGATCGCCTTCCCGCAGCGCGATATTCATATCCGTGACGGCGTTCTCAAAGTCGAGAGCCTCGCCTCATCGGAAAAGAGCAAAGTCTCAACCTCCTCACCTTAATCCTCCTTCTGCGCTAGCTTCGCGTTTGCAGCAAACCTCACGGTAGCGGGAAAAGCAAAGCGTGAGGCGCTCTGTGTTGCCCTTTCCTCTCTCCGATTTTGGGGAGAGGATGCTTGATGGAGGCGGTCATAACTACATCGACCGTGAAATACACGATCAAGTACGGGCGAATTTTCTCGCTGATCGAGGAATCTTAATCCTGCGGTTCTGGAACCATCAGCTTCGGAGAGAATTCGATAGTGTCCTTGAAGCAATCTGGTTTGAGCTTGAACAGCGTTGCGGAAACAATCCCTCACCTCAATCCTCTCCCTTTGAAAAAGGGAGAGGCGGTTCACGTGAGCATGCTGTGACCAAAGACGTCGCGCTCAAGCGAAAGCGCGGCGTCGGCCCTGAAAAATTGAGAGTGTAAGGCAGTGAATTACGGAAAAACGAGCTGGGAAACACGCGAAAGCTTGAGAAATTTCTGATTGCTGCTAGTTGCTTGTTCCCCATGCCGGTGCGGTCAACGGCTCGGTCCGAATTCATTATGTCCCCTGCCAGCACCGTCTCTGTTTCCCACGGCGTCGTAAAACTTGTTTCACGACTCGAGTTGGAGCAGTGCACTGCATGGAAACGAGCTTTCGAGACGCGCTGTAAGGACCATCGCTACTACGAGATCCTCGAGAAAACTCTGGAGAGTGGTTTCGAACATTATTATCTATTGTTGGAGAACCACTCCGGCAGCGTTCGTGCAGTTCAGCCGGTGTTTTTTGTCAGGCAAAATCTCGTTGAAGGCGTGCCGGGCAGGATTCGATCAATCGTCGACTTTGTCCGGAAAAAGTTCCCGCGGTTCCTGACCATGCGCGTTCTGATGGTAGGCTGCGCCGGAGGCGAAGGCCATCTGGGGGCTTGTTCGCCCGAGGACGAGCAGTGGGTAGCGGAAACTCTACATGAGAGCCTCCATACCATCGCAAAGCAAAAGAAGGCCTCGCTCGTTGTGCTAAAGGATTTTCCGTCGAGATATCGAGAAAAGCTCAGCAGCTTTTCGTCGAATGGTTACGCACGGGTCCCGAGCATGCCACTGACGCAACTGGCACTTAATTATTCCGATTTTGACGAGTATTTGCGCACGCTGGGCAAAGCGACCCGCAAAAATCTGCGCCGAAAGTTTCGGAAAACGGAACGCGCTCCGAAGATCGAGCTCGAGGTCATGACCGACATTTCGCCTTACGTCGACGAAATCTATCCCCTTTATCTTCAGGTTCACGAACGTTCTCCGCTTAAGTTCGAGACGTTAACGAAGGATTATTTCCGCAGTCTCGGCCGGGAGATGCCGGAGCGGGCGCGCTTTTTCATTTGGCGCCAACTGGGCAAAATTGTCGCATTCAGCTCCTGCCTGGTGCATGGCGACACGATTTATGATGATTGTCTCGGGTTGGATTACAGTGTCGCGTTAGATCTGCATCTTTATTTCTATACCCTGCGCGACGTCATTTCGTGGTCATTGCAACAACGGTTCAAGTATTACTGCAGCAATCCGCTCAACTACGATCCGAAGCTGCACCTCGGCTGCCGACTGGTTCCGCTCGACCTTTACGTGCGGCATACTGCGCCTGTCCTCAATCCGATCTTCCGGCGCGCCGTCAAATACCTCGAACCGACGCGGCACGATCCAGTGCTGCGGCAATTCCCGAACGCAGAAGAGCTTTGAATTTAAGCAATCAAGCTAATTCACTGCCCCTGAACGCGATCATCAAAATGGCCGCGCCTTTATTTGTTCCGATAAAGCCCGATCGGATCTTGCGCGATCAGCTGCGGCGGGCAAACAGTTGAATGCCTTTGCGGATTCTTCGGTGGCTAGGTAATCCCTGGCTGCAAATTGCTCTCAACGCACTGATCGTCACCGCTTCCGAACTTTTTCTGAAGCTCGGCGCGAGAGAGACTGCTCATTTAGCGGATCGCTGGGCTTGGACCGGAATCAGTGGATTGAACTCCAGCTGGACGTGGCTCGGCATCGTCTTTGTCATCCTGAGCCTGGTTAGCTGGCTCTACGTTCTAAAACAAGTTCCGCTCTCAATTGCCTTTCCGCTTTCGAATGTGGTGCATGTTCTGGTGCCGCTGAGCTGCTGGCTCTTTCTGGGCGAATTGATTTCGCCGCGCCGCTGGTGTGGCATCGCCCTGGTGCTCGTCGGGCTTGTCATCGTGGCGAAGCCGTTCGCTCGAATGGAGGAGAAACTGGAAGAGAAACTATGAAGATCTTTCCTTTTATCCTGATCTTCACGGCGCTCATCACATTTGTCGCCGGCCAGCTTTTGTTTAAGCGGGCGATGGTGGCATCTCAAAATGCGGGGTTCGGGAAGGAGTTCGCGACATTTTTTGTTCCGGGAATTGTCTCGATGACTGTCTCGTTCTTTCTTACGCTGGGATTACTGCAGCATTTCGATCTCAGTTACCTGTACCCATTCCAGGGTCTGAGTGTCATCATCATTAGAGTAACGGCGGCTTTGTTGCTCAAGGAAAAATTGACACTGCAATTAACGATCGGCGCGCTCCTGATCAGCTTGGGCGTCGTGCTGGTGTCACTCAGTTAAAACAGGCCAAAGGGCTTGCAGCGCCTCCATGTTAATCCGCTGGACTTCGTTCGCATCCGGCCGGGGCAATTTCGGGTGGTCCATTTCGGAGGCAAACCGTTGTTTCCAGCGCGCGTAAGTTGGCGATGAGAATGCACCGCAAATATCACCGGCGACGATGCGACTTTTCTGGCGCAGCATCCGCAGCGCCCAGATAAGATCAGCCACGGCGAATCGGCCGTTCTCCCAATTGGTGATCGCCTCTTCCGCGCGCAGACAATCCAAATCAATCGTGACGTAAACACTCGCGCCGTCGAGATTTCGCACGAAGCGCTCGAACAGTTCGCGCCAATTCTCGCGTA
>Ga0207130_1272_pt1 | contig 12214 bp, 9 predicted proteins | sample Alteio_BWMinHeat_16_FD_153545 | JGI IMG/M metagenome (GOLD analysis project Ga0207130, IMG submission 153545) | Enriched cells from forest soil in Barre Woods Harvard Forest LTER site, Petersham, Massachusetts, United States -... | ecosystem: Environmental > Terrestrial > Soil > Temperate forest >... | reverse complement strand
TACGCAGGATTGGTTTCAGTGTTATCCCAGAAGAAACCTTTAAAACCAAGAACCAGTAGTTAAGAAGACAGCGATGAAACTGGCATCAACCCCGTCAGGTGGCATCTCGCGAAATTGGCGACTGGGGTGGGGTGTGGCCGGGCTTGTGATCATTGTGGGCGCGGCGGCCTGGTGGATCAATGAAAGGCGCCACGATCCCGCGCGAGCGTCGAAGCCGTTTCGGGTTGGCTACCAGCAGGCGCCCCCTTATCAATATCTCGCAGCAGATGGATCGCCAGCCGGGCCCGCAATTGAGATCTTCACCGAAGCCGCCCGCCGGAGGCACATCCCCATTGAATGGGTGCATGCCCCTGAAGGTCCAGAGCCGAACCTGATAAGCGGGAGAGTTGACCTGTGGCCGCTGATCGGCGACCTGCCGGAGCGAAGAAAGTTTCTGTATATCTCCGATCCGTGGATCAACTTAAGCTTTTGGATGATCTCCCTGGAATCGAGCGGGATTTCCACTCCGAAAGACACAGCCGGACGCAGTGTGTGGCACGTAAACGTATCCATTTTTGGCCGGCTGGCGCGAGCCAACTTCCCTGGCGCCCGCCTGACACCTCAGCCCTCTAACCTGAGCGTGCTGGAAGCAGTGTGCAGCGGCAAGGCAGACGCAGGCGTGATTTCAGGAAGTAAGGCAGATGTTGCCGACCTTCGTGGAGTGCAAGCGTGCCAGAATGCACAGCTCAAGTTTTACTTCCTGCCCAAGGGAAACATATTTTTCGGCATCGGGGCAACGCACAAAAGGCCAGGCGCCGATCGAGCGGCGGATGCTATCCGCGCGGAGATCGGCGAGATGGCCTACGATGGAACCCTATCAGGAATTTACTACCGCTCGTTTATGGATCCCAGCAACGAATCCCTGATCGTCTTCTACCTGACCGAAGCACGGCAACGAAACTTTTACATGGGGGTTGGAATCTGCCTGCTGGCAGTAGTGCTCGCGCTGCTGGGCTGGCAAACCCTTCGCGTGCGGACAGCAAGAAGAATTGCCGACGCCGCCAATATAGCTTTGGAAGAACAGGTGGCAGTACGCACGGCTGAACTGACCGAAGCCAATAAGCACCTGCGTCAGGAGATGGTCGAGCGCAAGCGTGCCGAGGAGACACTTCGTCGAGCGCAAAAGATGGAAGCCGTCGGGCGGCTGGCCGGAGGAATTGCCCACGACTTCAACAACCTGCTGACCATCATCACCGGATGTAATCATCTGTTGCGGGAAGAAATCGGCAACGACCCTGCTCTGCTGGAGAAAGTAGACGCGATCAGCAAAGCCGGCGACCGGGCCAGCTCGCTGATCCGGCAACTGCTCGCCTTCGGCCGCCGGCAGGTGACTCTGCCGAAGGTCCTCAGCCTGAATGATGTCCTCTCGGATATGAGCGAGATGTTGCATCGGCTGCTGCGAGAAGACATTGCGTTAACCATTTCGACTGACTCGGCGCTAGGCCTGGTGCAAGCCGATCCCGCACAGATCGAGCAAGTACTCATGAACCTGGTAATCAATTCGCGGGACGCCATGCCCAATGGAGGAAAGCTGTTTCTCGAAACAGCTAACGTGACCCTGGAAGAGGAGTTCGGAAAGCACAAACCCGGACCCTATGTTCGGCTGACGGTAAGCGATACGGGTACGGGGATGGATGCGGAGACGCAAGCGCATGTTTTCGAGCCGTTCTTTACGACCAAAGGACAAGGCAAAGGAACTGGACTGGGACTGGCGACGGTCTACGGAATCGCGGAACAGGCGGGAGGGCATATCATCCTGGAGAGCGCAGTTGGACAAGGTACGACCTTTCATCTCTTCCTGCCAAGGGTTGCGGGTGCCGCTTCTACGGAGATGCGCACCACCGACCCGAGCCCGGCCCGAGGTTGGGAAACAATTCTGGTTGTGGAAGACCAGGAGGGAGTGCGCACCCTGGTGTGCGAGGTTTTGCGAAAGAGCGGCTACACTGTCCTGCTGGCTCGAGATGGCCGCGAAGCCCTGGAGCTTTCAGAGAAAAGCCGCGGGCGGATTGACCTGATCGTCACCGATGTAGTGATGCCTCAAATGGGCGGCCATGAGTTGGCCAAGCTTCTGGCCTCTTCGCGTCCGGAGACCAAGGTTCTGTATATGTCCGGGTATGTAGACAAGGAAATACGTCCAAAAGAGATGTCAGGTCTGGCTTTCATCCATAAACCCTTTACCCCGGACGCGCTGGCGCAAAAAGTTCGCGAGGTCCTAGACGCGGCGGCGTTAATCTAAGGGCTCCGCAACCCCTTCGACTTCACTCAGGGTGCTGCGCCCTCGCGCTCCGCTCGCGCTATTCGGCGCTCGCTCCGCGCTCACCCTTAATCTAAGGGCTTCGCAACCCCTTCGACTTCGCTCAGGGTGCTTCGTCCTCGCGTTCTTTCTGCGGGCGAAGTTACTTATGTTCCTGGGCCGGCTGCGACGGCGTTGATTGTTGGGCCGGCGGTGGCACCTCAGTAGGACTCTGGCGCAGTTCTATCGTATCTTTGGTGCCAACAGAGAGGGATTCAGTGTTCAAGGGCTTAATTTCCTGCCTGCGTACGATGTGGGGAATCAACACAAACACGATCTCATTTACGCCGTGCTCGGTACTCTCTGAGGCAAACAGGTGCCGGAATAACGGGATTCTTCCTAATCCGGGAAGCCCACTCCAGCTCTTGATCTCTCGATCTTCAAAGATGCCGCCCATGATATTGATTTCGCCCTCTTGAAGGCGAATTTCATTTTCGATGGTGCGCTGCCCGATGTTGGGTTGCTCAACCCCGCCGATGGTGGTTTTACCGGTAACTGAGGATATCTCCATCGCAACTTTGAGGTTAATTTCGTGGTTGGCATGAACCGTGGGAGTGATTTCAATTTTTACCCCCACATCCTGGTACTGAAATTGTGTCTGCACAACTGAGTTGCCACCGCTCTGCAGTGGATTGGCAAATGATCCGGAGGCTATGGGAACACGGTCACCCACCTTGAGCGTGGCCTTGACGCCATTTACCGACCGAACCTGGGGGCTTTGTATGATCCTGCTGTCACTATCGCTGAACAGGAAAGAGACTACTGCGGCTGGAAGAGTAACCGCGTAACTCTGCGAACCTATATGCTTTAAGGTGTTGAGAGTCATTCCTGCCGCTGCAGCGCCGGGAGTTGCGCTCTGCAGACCCTGAAGCGCCACGGTTGCAGTACCAGGAGGGGCAGGCGCAATCCCAAGATTACGGCTTCGGTCGCGGTTCACCTGCATGATGGCAACATCCACCACCACCTCGGGCTCGGCTTTATCGAAATCATCAATCAATTTTTCTGCCAAGGCGATCTGGTCAGGAGTTCCGCGCACGGCAATGGCGTTCTTGGAGACCATGAGCTGCACGCGCTCAATCTGCAAGAGCGAGCGCAGTGCCGCCGCAATGTCATTCAACTCTGCAGGCTGCGAGACATTGGAAAGATAAAAGGTCTTGATGACGCTCTGCTCCAGTTCCCTGCGTTTGGCGGGATTATCCTGCGCAACAAAAATTGTGTTGCTGGTCGCCGGACGCCAGAACGTTTTGGATTCGAAAGCCACGATCTGGAGCGCATCCCGCAGTGAGACGCCGTTCAGTTCAACGTGGATGCGGTGCGCGGGGAAGTCAGGATCAAACAAAACATTGATGCCCGCCAATTTGCCGATGACCTCATAGATCATGCGGCTATCTTCTGTCAGCTTGAGGGTGATGGGCTGGTTCGAAATTTGTTGTAACTCCACCGGCCCCTGGGCGCCCTGTAGCCGGCTGGAAAGCGGCCCCTGCGATTGGACCTCGTCTTGCGAGGACGGTTGCTGCTTGAGCTCCTCCATCATGCGGCGGGTCAGACGGATTTCCTGCTGGGCGATATCCATCGAGGGATCAATAGCGGCGGCGGCCTCAAATTGTGCCAGCGCATCCTCGAACCTGCCGCCATCGCGGAAAAGTTGGCCGCGATGCACTTTCGCGGCTGCCGCATAAAACCGGGTGCGCTCGAAGGCCACGCGGAAGCGAAGGTCCTTGGGATCTTTATCGAAAGCCTGCCTGTAAAGCTCGTACGCGGCCTCGTACATCTGGGCGGCCTCCGCGTCTTTCCCTTTTTTGTACAGCGAAGCGGTAGACTCGGCCTGCAGCACGAGCGCAGTAAGCAGACAAATAACCAATGCCAGCCGACCACTGAATTGGTTCATATAGGAACTTGGATTCAAGGCAGGAAAAAAGGTTCTTAATACGGTTCGCGATATTCTTTGTCAGAGTTCAGTTTAGTTAGAAACTGGTAACCGGCGTTTAAGAACTACCTTACGTTGGCTGAACTTTCTGCTAGATCAAGTGTTCGACCGGAATGCCAGTGAGATCCCTCGCTCCGCTCGGGATTTCGCCTCGCGGCTCAGACGCCGCGAGAACGGCTCAACATCGCCTGCACCTTGCTCCAGATCGCCGGCTCGACCGGGATGCCTTTGGCCAGGTTCTCGCTTCGGATTTTCAGTACTTGTTCACCCGGGTATCGCACCTGCTCGCCCCCTGAGTCCGGCGGCAGTTTAAAGTACGCAATGACTTCGTCGGCAATCCTGGCGGCAACTTCAGGCGAACCGACAGACGAGGGGTCCAATGCGATGAAGACCTGCGAGAGATAGCTTTCGCGGTCGGGATCGGATGTGATCTGATGCGTGGCCTTGCCACCTGACAGCAGCGCCCCCACCAGGTCAAGCATCAATGCCAAACCCGAGCCTTTCCAGTAGCCAATCGGCAAGGGCCGCTTTGATGCTTCAATTTCAGCGGGATCTCGGGTTAGCTGCCCTTTCGTATCAAAGCCACCGTCCACAGGAAGCGGTTCACCGCGCATGCGATAAGAAGCCAGCGCACCGTAAGAAAACTGTGACACGGCCATATCGAGCACTACGTGGCCGGCGGGCCGAGGCACGGCGATGATCAGAGGGTTATTGCCCACACGCGGATCGCTCGCACCCCAGGGCGGAAGGTTGGGCAGGGTGTTGGTCCAGCAGATTCCAATGACGCCGGCGTCGGCTGCCTGCCAGCCGAAGTTGCCGCCACGCATCCAGTGCGTGGTATTGGCCAGAGCTACGCAGCCCGTACCGTGCTTCTTGGAAAGCGTGATCGCTCTTTCCATACACTGGTAAGCATTGAGAGGACCGGGACCAAGTTTCCCATCCCAACGTTCGAGCGAGCCGCTGGCTGCGACGAGCTCAGGCTCGGCATGAATGTTGATGGTCCCATTTTGAATTTGCAAGACGAAGCGGGGAAAACGATTCAGGCCGTGGGAGTAAACGCCGTCGCGGCTTGCGTCGGCGAAAAGACGGGCGCAGAGCCGGGCACGCTCAGATTCAAATCCCAGCTTCAGCAGGACACGTAGAAGAGTATCGAAAAGTTCCTGGTAGGGGATTCTATGCATTGTGATTTAGACCTGGAGCACATCTTAACTGATTGAAGTCCGAAATCTATTTATGGAACCAGTTCTAAACCGCGCTTCGCTGGGGTTCGAGTTTGCTTTGCCAGGATTGCAGGAACGATTCGATCCTGGCAATCTCTTCAGAGCCCAGGCGAAACTCGGCCGCGCGGATCACGCCTTTGACCTGCTCAGGGGAACGCATCCCTACGATTGCTCCCGTTATCTCCGGCCGGCGCAGAGTCCAGGCAATAGCGACCTCGCCGGGCTTGCGCCGGTTACGCACACCGATATCGCGCAACAACTTGGCCAACTCCAGATTGCGGGTCAGCTCCGGCTCCTGGAAGTGCGAGTTGCGCTTGCGAAAGTCATCTTCAGGCATATTGGCAATGCGCTTGCGCGTCATGGCGCCGCTCAAAAGTCCGGACTGCATGGGCGAGTAAACAATCACGCCGATCTGGTTCCGGGCGCAATAGGGCAGGATGTCACGCTCAACATCAGGCCGAATGATGGAGTAAGGCGGCTGCAAGGAGGTAACAGGAGCGATCTTGCGCGCGCGTTCCATCTGCTCGACGTCGAAGTTGGAGACGCCGATCCAACGCACTTTGCCCTCTTGCTTCAGTTTGGCCATGGTTTCCCAGCCTTCTTCAATTTCCTGCGGCGGATCGGGCCAATGAATCTGATACAAATCAATCACATCAACCTGTAAACGCTTAAGGCTGGCTTCAACTTCGCGCCGCACCGAGCTGGCTTTCAAGCTATGACCAATTTCACCTTTCTCGTTCCAGACAAGCGCGCATTTCGTAAAAACATAAGGACGCTTGGAACGGCCCTTCAATGCCTGGGCCACTACTTCTTCGGAGTGCCCCAGGCCATAGACGGCGGCGGTGTCTATCCAATTCATTCCGGCATCAAGGGCGGCGTGGATAGCGGCAATGGAGTTGTTGTCATCTTGTGGGCCCCAGGCGAATTGCCATCCGCCGCCGCCCATCGCCCAGGCCCCAATGCCAAGGGGCGTAATCTGTATGTCACTGTTGCCTAATTGCTTCAGCTTCATCACGGTATCAGGCCCTCCTTCTCAAAAAACATATTCCTCTTTGTGATGTCTCGTTCATGGGCCAAAGATGCCGCTCGCACCCCGGAGGACCAATGTGGTCGCGCCCTTGAATGGAACACTGAGTTTGCGCGCGTGCGCGTCGTAAGTGTAGTCGAAGCCTTCATGCAGTACAGCACCATTTTTGGTCACACCCTTCAGATTGCGGCAATACACCTCGAGCGCGCCGTCAGCGCCCAAGTCAGCAAAGTTTCGGTCGCCGCCCATAGGGCAGAACCGGGGAACACAAAGAAAGCTCCTATCAGCAGGATCAACCACAAGTATTTAAAACGATTGGTCATGCGATACTCCTTTTCGTTCATGTTGATTTTTTGGGTATTTGCCAACATTAACTATCGCTCGCGCAAGCACGGACGTGTCAAGTTGGACATTTTAAACGTTTCATTTAGCAATCTTGAGTTAATGGGAAAGTGCGCCTGTCGGTTCCAATTTTCACCCCAATCATCGCATTGCACCTGCTATATTGCTTGCTTGCCTTTATGAGGTATATGGAAATTGCGGCGGCGAAGCCACGCTCTAACGGAGTACGCTGCAGCAGGAATTAAATCCGAAGATCAAATGAATACGCAAAGGGAGAACCTGGGATGAAACGTCAGTACAGAAGACTCATGCAAGGGGCCGCAGTCGCGGTAATGATTTTGGCGGCCAGCTTGCAGAGCTTGGCGCAGAAGGAATTCAAGAATTGGCCCGCTGGAACTTCGCCGCAAGAGGTCGGCAAACGCGTGGCCGAACGCTTTGTCGCCAGCCCGCACGGGAACTTCGGCAGGAGTGCGCCACCGGCCCATATCATTTATCCGGAGGTTTGCGCGTGGTACGGATCACTGACCTTTGCACAATTGAGCGGCGACAAAGACCTCACCGCCCGGCTCATCAAGCGCTTCGACCCATTATTTGCTGAGGAATCCAACCTGGTCCCGGTTCCCGACCATGTTGACTCCACGGTTTTCGGCACGGTTCCGCTGGAGATTTACATTGAAACCAGGCAGCAGAAGTATCTCGATTTAGGCAAGGGCCTCGCCGACAAACAATGGGTTGACCCAACGCCAGATGGATTGACCAAGCAGACCCGCTACTGGATTGATGACATGTTCATGATTACCGCGGTGCAGGTGCAGGCTTACCGCGCAACTGGAGACCCCAAATACATCGACCGCGCAGCGCTGGAGATGTCCTCCTACCTGGACAAGCTGCAGCAGCCCAACGGATTGTTTTATCATGCGCCCGACGTTCCATTCTTCTGGGGACGTGGCAACGGATGGGTGGCTGTGGGCATGGCTGAGTTGTTGCGTTCGCTTCCCAAAAACCATCCTAAGCGTGCGCGAATCCTGCAGGGCTACCAAAAGATGATGAAGTCATTGCTCGAATACCAGAGTAAGGACGGTATGTGGCGTCAATTGATTGATCACCCCGAGGCATGGCCTGAGACATCATCCACGGGTATGTTCACCTTCGCCATGATCACAGGCGTCAAGAATGGCTGGCTGGATAAGAAGATTTACGCGCCTGCCGCACGCAAAGGCTGGCTCGGGCTGGTGGGTTACATCAACAAAGATGGCGACGTCACCAATGTATGTGAAGGCACCAACAAGAAGAATGATCTGCAGTATTACCTCGACCGCGCGCGCAACACCGGCGATTTGCATGGCCAGGCGCCGATTTTGTGGTGTGCTTCGGCCCTGCTGCGGTAAGGCTCTTATTTATTCCATTTCGGGAAAAACTGGGTGGTTTTTCCCGAAATGGACCGATCGCCTGTTTTATTACTACAGTAATCTGTCAGCTTTCAGAGTAGCAGGGATACAATCTGAGGCTGAATGGATTCACCCATAACCAGCTCAACCCCTGAACCAAGCGAACCTACAAGCCCGGCTGCTCCGGCGATTACTACCAATGCAGTGCTCAAGACCATGCTGCAGGTTTCCAGCCAGGTCAGCGACCTGATCTTCTCGCCGGGGCGGCCACCGCAAGTGGAGCTGCGCGGGCAACTGGTCCCAGTAAAGATTGCGGAGTTGCCAATGCTGGGCCCGGAAGACACTCAGCGCATTGCTGGTGACTTAATCAACGGCAATAAGCAGGCCATCACCGCGTTGCGCGACCAGGGCTCCTGCGACACCTCGTACAGCCTTGCGGGAGAGGGGCGATTCCGGGTCAACATATTCAAGCAGCGCGGCAGCTATGCCATTGTGATGCGGGTGATCCCAAGAAATGTCCCGACCTTTGCCGACCTGAAGCTGCCCGAGCAACTTGGAGAAATCGCCAGCTTGAAGAACGGCATTGTTCTGGTTACAGGGCCCACGGGTTCGGGGAAATCTTCGACTATGGCCGCCATCGTGGACCGGATCAACGAGACCCACGGATATCACATCATCACGATTGAAGACCCGGTGGAATTTATCCACCGGCACAAGCGCTCTACGATTCATCAACGGGAGCTGCACAGCGATACCCCCAGCTTCTCGCTGGCGCTGCGAGCGGCACTGCGCCAGGCGCCCAAGGTAATTCTGGTAGGCGAGATGCGCGACAAGGAGACCATCGAGATTGCCATGGAAGCGGCGGAGACCGGGCACCTTGTGCTTTCCACGCTGCACACCACGGACGCCTCCAAAACCGTGGAGCGCATCGTTGGGGTCTTCCCTTTGCCGGAGCAGCACATCATTCGCAACCGCTTATCGAAGAGTTTTCGCTGGATCATCTCCCAGCGCCTTATCCCACGCAAAGATGGCTCAGGCCGTGTGGCGGCGTTCGAGATGTTGAAATCTACCCTGCGCACCCGCGAGTACATGGAAAAAGGCGAGGGCGAAGGCAAGAGCCTGATTGACGCCATGGTGGATGGCAACCTGGACGGCATGCAATGCTTCGACCAGATGATTGAAGAGATGATTCGCAAAGGAATCGTGGAGTTCGACACTGGCCTCGCTTATGCGACGAATCCGGGGAATTTACGTTTACAGCTTAGTGACCACGAACAAGAGCCTGAAACCCTTGCCCCCAAAGAAACGGTTGCGCCGAAAGCTGCTCCGCCACCGAAAGTCGCCCCCAAAGTAGAAACACACCATCCCACCGAACCCGAGTTGATTATTGAGCGATAGAAGCAGTTGTCAGTCGTATAGTTCTTCACTCGCCGTTACTTTTCTTTGCGTTTCTTAACATAAGAAGCCTCCGCAGGAACGTCTATCTGTGTAGTAACATCGAAAGTAAATGATGCCAACGAACGGCGGGGCCGCCCTGCGCACCGAGCGGGTGACGCGGCAATACCAGATGGGGTCTGCGCTTATCCGCGCGGTGGACGAGGTGTCGCTGCAGGTGGGTGCGGCAGAGTTCGTGGCGCTGCTGGGAAGCTCGGGCTCGGGGAAATCCACGCTTTTGAACCTCATGGCCGGGCTGGACCGCCCTACTTCAGGCGCTATCTTTGCGCATGATCGCAACCTTTCTGAATTGAATCCAATAGAATTGGCGCGCTATCGCAGCCGCACTGTAGGCATGGTTTTCCAGGCCTTTAACCTGCTTCCGCGGATGACGCTCGAAGAAAACGTAGAGCTGCCGCTGCGCCTTGCCGAGGTAGAGCGCGGCGAGCGCGCTGGACGAGTGCGCGAAGCGCTGGAGCGCGTACGCCTAGAAAAGCGGCTTAGCCACAGGCCGAGTGAACTCTCCGGCGGGGAGCAGCAGCGGGCAGCGCTGGCGCGGGCGCTGGTTAACCGGCCGACGATCCTGCTTGCGGACGAGCCCACCGGCAACCTGGACAGTGCGACCGGAATTGAGATCATGAATCTGTTACGGGAGATCAACCAGTCAGAAGTGACGATTGTGATGGTCACGCACGAGAGGCCGTTGGCGGAAAAATTTTCGCATCGGATCGTAGAGCTGGCGGACGGAAAACTGATTAACAGCGGGGTCAAGGCATGAAGGCGGGCGATCTAACGGAATTGGCGATGCGTAATCTGCGTGAATCCCTGCTGCGGAATTCGCTGACAACTCTGGGCGTGGCCGTAGGTGTGGCTTCGCTGGTGGCCATGCTTTCCCTGGGCGTCGGACTGCAACAGCTTGCCAACCGGCGGCTGGCCCACTCGGGATTGTTTGACACGGTATTCGTAATGTCGCGGGCAAACATGAACTTCCGTGGGTTTAGCAGGCGAGAGAGAACGGATGCGACGACGTCCAACAGCGCGCAGTCCAATGCAACACCTTCTTCTAATACCTCGAATGCTTCATCATCCAATACTTCGCCAGATGTGACGCCGAGTGCGGTGAATGGACCACGCGAGTTCCGGCGCCTCGATGAAGGTGCCCGCCAGGAGATTGAGCACCTGCCCAATGTGATCGAGGTTTATCCTCAGGTGCGCTTCCCTACGGAGGTGCGCTACAACGGCAGTCCGTATGCAACGATGGTGGCGGGGGTGCCGGATTCTTCGCGCGGAAACGGCTCCTTCGATGGTATGCAAGGCTCGTTTTTTTCCAGTCCTTCGGCGGATGAGGCCATCTTGCAGATAGAGTTCGCGAAAGAACTCTCTGACCAGCCTTCTTCGCTCATCGGCAAAGAGCTGGTGGTGCGTTATGCCGAGCGCCAGGCGCTGGCCGCACAACCGGGCGGCGATCCCGCAGGTGGCGAAAGCAGCGACTCTTCCGGCAACCCGGGCATTTCAGTTGTGCCGAAGGAAAAAACATTGCGCATCGTCGGCATCATAGACACTGAAGCGGCTGCCGGACCTGGCGGCATGGGCAGTGGGCGTGTGCTGATTCCGCAAAAGTTGGGAGAGGCGCTAAGGGCAACGCAGGGCAACGACCTGCAGAATATCTTGCGCGGTTCAGGGAGCAAGCCGGCTTACAGCAACCTGACGGTGCGGACCGAGGGCCCGGGGCAGGTGGAGGCGGTTGAGGCCGCCATCAAGAAGATGGGGTTTGGCGCCTTTTCCCTGCAGGACGCCACCCGCAACCTGCGCCTGTTCTTCGCTGTGTTCGACCTGCTGCTGGGGATTTTCGGCAGCCTGGCGCTGGCGGTGGCCATGCTGGGTATCATTAATACGCTGGTGATGGCCATTCTGGAGCGGCGGCGCGAGATCGGAATCCTTAAAGCGCTGGGCGCGGCTGACCGCGACGTGAAACAACTCTTTTTTGTCGAGGCCGGAGTAATGGGATTATTCGGCGGGACGCTGGGCGTGGGCCTGGGCTGGTTGATCGGACGGATCATCACGGTGACTGCCAACATTTATCTACGGCGGCAGGACCTGCCCCCCACGAATGTTTTTGCCGTGCCCTGGTGGCTGGTGCTGGGAGCGATTGGCTTCGCCATCATCGTCAGCCTGGGTGCGGGGCTTTATCCGGCGGCGCGGGCTGCGAAGCTTAATCCGGTGGAAGCGCTAAGGTATGAGTAGTACTCAGTACTCGGTACTCAGTACTCAGTCAAAACCTGGAAATCTCAGGTGGTCCGATCTAAGCCGCGAGTGGTTGCAATCTCTATCGGAGGTTCCTCGCCTGCGGCTCGGAATGACATCCCTCAAAATCAAATTGACGATGGTGTTGTTGGCCTGTCTTTTCATAAACTTCTCTGCACATGCCAGTGGACGCGCGGAATGCCACGCAATACAGAGCCAGATCATGCACCAGCAGGTGGCATACTGTGTCTTTCTGCCGCCCAGCTATGACAAAGATAAGATACGCCGCTATCCGGTGCT
>Ga0207130_1270_pt1 | contig 12254 bp, 11 predicted proteins | sample Alteio_BWMinHeat_16_FD_153545 | JGI IMG/M metagenome (GOLD analysis project Ga0207130, IMG submission 153545) | Enriched cells from forest soil in Barre Woods Harvard Forest LTER site, Petersham, Massachusetts, United States -... | ecosystem: Environmental > Terrestrial > Soil > Temperate forest >... | reverse complement strand
GCGGCCATGATGTCGAAGGCGCGCTTCACCAGCCGGTGAAAGGTCGTCAAAGGAGGATGAAGCAGCTGGATGGTGACCAGCGAACCGAGCTCTCCCAATTGCGCGGGGCCGAGCAACTCTTCGGCGTCGACGGGAATGAGATGGAGCGAGACCGGGAGCTCCGACAAAAGATCGGCGAGCCTTCCGGACGCCGGCAGGGCGGAGGCTGGCGCCAGAACCACCACATCGTCGATCTTCGATGCCCTGCAGATATCGATGAGGCCGCGAACCTCCTCGCGCTCCGCCCGTGCCGGCGCAGCCCAATCCCGATCTCCGGCAAGACCGTTCTCGCCGGGGAAAGGCAAGGAGCGCACGATCCGGATTCCGGCATCGCGCAGCCGCTCCACGATCCTCGCATGACGCGCCACATCGCCGAGCAGGACCGCCCGCCGCGCCTCGATGCGGTTGACGGCGATCGCCGCCTGGATCTTGGCATGGCTGATGACGCGGCTGCCGAGCACGGCGGCGCCGACCGTCAGCAGCTGGAAGAAGAACGTCGCGCGCGAGTAATGCTCGGTCGTCTTCAGGAGAAAGAGAATCGATAGGAAGAAGGAAAACGCCAGGGCGACCGCGCCGATACCGCTCCATAGGAAGCGATGCAGCGGTTGCATCTGCAAGGACGCGTAGTGCCGGAAGCCCAACGCCACCCCGAGAATGAGCAGCCCGATGAGCAGGGCCGAGGAGAGATAGATCTTGGCGAGAGGCGGCCGGCCCAACGCCAAGCTCCCATAGAGGTAGCTCGTGACATAGGCGGTCATGACGATGACGGTGAACTCCGTCACCACGATTCGAAAGAGCAGGAGGGAGAGGCTTTCGGGCCCGCTGGTGCCGGAGGATTTGCCGCCGAGCCGAAAGCCGGCGACGTGGATTTCCGAAGAATGTGACTGCGCCGCGCGAAGCCCGCTTAACATTCCAGTCTCCGTTATGCCCGAGGATATGATTTGTCGTTCGATCGCATCACGAAAGCGCCCGTGATCGAGGGGCGAGCCTCGCTGGCGGATGGTGGCCGCACCGACGTCGCGATCGAGCGGCTGCGCATGCCGCAGCGAGGTTCGAGGAAACGGCCTCAGGCCTCGACCAGCTGCTTGCCGAGGAGTAGCTCGAAATAGTCGATCGTTTTCACGAGCCCGGCGCGCAGGCCGATCGTCGGCGCCCAGCCGAGAATCTCGTCCGCCTTGCTGATGTCGGGACGGCGCTGCTTGGGATCGTCGACCGGCAGCGGCATGTGGACGATGCGCGAGGACGAGCCCGTGAGATCGATGATGGTCTGCGCCAGCTCGCGCACGGTGAACTCGCCGGGATTGCCGAGATTGATCGGGCCGGTCACCTCGTCCGGCGTGTTCATAAGACGCACCAAGCCGTCGACGAGATCGTCCACATAACAGAAGGAGCGCGTCTGACAGCCATCGCCGTAGACGGTGATGTCGTGGTTGCGCAACGCCTGGACGATGAAGTTCGACACGACGCGCCCGTCATTGGGGTGCATGCGCGGGCCGTAAGTGTTGAAGATGCGCGCCACCTTGACGGGCATGCCGTGCTGGCGCCGATAATCGAAGAACAACGTCTCGGCGCAGCGCTTGCCCTCGTCATAGCAGGAGCGCGGGCCGATCGGGTTGACGTTGCCCCAATACTCCTCGACCTGCGGATGCACCGCCGGGTCGCCATAGACCTCGGATGTCGATGCCTGCAGGATCTTGGCCTTCACGCGCTTGGCGAGGCCGAGCATGTTGATGGCTCCGTGCACGCTCGTCTTGGTCGTCTGCACGGGATCGAACTGATAATGGATGGGAGAGGCCGGGCAGGCGAGGTTATAGATCTCGTCGACCTCGACATAGAGGGGTAAGCACACATCGTGGCGCAGGAACTCGAATTGCCGATGGTCGAGGAGAGCATGGATGTTCTGGCGCGTGCCGGTGTAGAGATTGTCGACGCAGAGAACTTCGTGACCCTCTTGCTGCAAGCGCTCGCACAAATGCGAGCCGATGAAACCTGCGCCACCGGTTACCAACACGCGTCGCTCGCTCAGCATCAAATCGACTCCATGATCGTTGAGGGCGCGAGCCGGGCCCTTGCGCCTAGCCCGCTCGCATCGCTTCGTGCGACATAACATAATAGCACATTGCGAGTCGATTATGTTATTCACATAGCGAGAGCAGAGCGTCGCGGTGAAGGACGCGCGCTTCGCCGTGGGAGCGTTGTTGTCCTCGACGAGTCGGCTCGCGTGTTTCCGATCTGAATTCAGTGCTTTAGTCGAAGGTGCGGCTGGTGTCGGCTAGGCACGTAACGCGTCACGAGATGGCGAGCGCGTCGAGCGCCATCACGACAATGAGATAAGGCGTGCACTCGAGCGCGTCATCCGGTCGCATATGGCATGTGTCGGGAACGGCTTCACATAACATCAGATTCACATAACGATCGGAGCTCGATGATGTAGGGTTGGAGCGCCGTTGCGTCGAGATATCGACGCCCGGAAAGGAGGCAATGTGAGCCAATTTCTCTGCCTGAGATGCGCGAGCCCGGCGATCAGCGTTCCCGCGACGATCGAGGATGGAAGCGAGATCCGCTGCCGGCGCTGCGGCACGGAGCTGGGCACTTGGGGCGAGCTCAAGGAACGCGCGCGCCGCGCCACCTTGCCCTGGAGACGACGTGCAAGCTGCGATCCGCTGCCGTCGTGACCGCGAGCGTGGCTACATCCTAAGCTTCATGTCCAGCTCGAAGGCAGGTAGACATTCGGCCGGCGGCGTCATGCCCCGCTTTGGCCCAAGATGTTCTTTAGAGCATTTCCTCGAGTTTGGCCTTTTCGAGCAGCAGGTCGGTCAATAGCCGCCTCAGCCGGGTATTCTCGAGCCGCAATTCCTCGAGGCGCGCGGTCTGCTCGCTATCGGCGAGGTGATCCTTGGGCTTAGGCGCGGCGCGACGTTCCGCGGAGGGCTTGGCCGTTTCATGCGTCAAGCGGCCTACGCGCCAGCGATGATAGGTCATGACACTGACGCCGAGAGCGCGCGCGATGTCGCTCTGTAACATACCCTCCGCCGCCAATTCATCGGCGCGTCGCAGCTTGGCGACAATTTCCGGAGCAGAATGCCTTTTCCTTTTCACGTCCGTCTCCCCACCTGCGAGCCTTTCTGTGATCTTATCGTCCGGCAGCCAGGCATATTCCGGCGACGCTCATCAAAACCCGCCGCTAAACTGGCAGGCGTCAACGCGTCAAGAAATCGTGTTGCCCCACTACCACCCGCATGGCTCATCCCCAGCCATGAAACAGGAGAACATATACGGATACCGCGCAAAAAATCAAGCATAGCAAAGGACTCAGATCGCAGATCGGTCGCTTTCGACCGCAACAGAGCAGCGCGAAACGGTTCGTGCCGTTATGCGACCTTCACCGATTGGTGATTGCAATTCAGATAACACAGTCGAGTCGAATCGTGGGAACTGCGAATATGATCGAGCGCCCGATCGAGCGGAGCATGGCCCGATTCTTGCGAAATGCCTAGTCGAGCGCCGCCGGCTCGTGTCTCGTGCTCGCTATAACATTCGAGAGCTATGGTAACCACGTCATGACCGCACGATCCACGTTGCGCTTCACGATAATGAGAGCCTATGCTAAGCTCAAGTTTCGCACGCGAGCCCCCTGCGCTATAATACCGCAGGGGTTTGCGTCGTGCGGCGGAAATATTAGCCGCGAATTGGTTTGCGTCGATGTCGGGGACCGAGAAGCCCCTGCCTCGCAAGCCTTCTCCAAAGAACGTGGTGAGCCGGATCGGGGGCCGTCAAATGACGATGGAACCGGATCCGGATTGCGGCGTTGAACGTTCTGGTAGGGGCTGTGCCGCGTCCGGTCGCGGCTCGGCGGGGGGTTCTTTGCTCGGAGGTAGTTAATGCCGTATTTTCCGATGGGCTTGATCACGATACCGCAGAAGACCGGCCTGCAGGCGCAGGAGATAGATGACAGAAGACGAATCGAAGCCCTGGAAGTGGATAATTTCAAGCTGCGTGACGAGATCACGAGATTGACGGTTCACAACTCCACCTTACGCCGGATGCTGAAGCTCGATGAGCACCCGACGCGTTTCCGAAGATGTTGAGCCCTGTCCCCGGGCTTCGGCGGGAACCGCCGCGCCGAGGCCTCTGCCTGACCCTTAATGGGGTGGGAGTATGATTCGGGAAGCGCGCTTCTCGGATTGGCCACCCTCATCCGAGACGTGGAGCCGCTTTCGGGAGCGTGCGAGGCTCGGATGAGCCGCCGACGTTGCAGGTCGGTCGGGCAGAGGGCGGCCGATAATCCTTCGGATCGGGCGCCGGTGAGACTCCAGGGGCGCGCCGACGGGGTCCTCGTCGGAAGCGCGCACATATTGCATGGGAACGGTCAGGGACTGGCCTCGCTCGCGTCACGGACCGGCACCTTGTCACTCGCTGGATCAGTCGTTGTCATGCTCGACGGCAGGGGAGGCGGCTCCCAGCCGAAGACGCTACGCCCGCCATAAGCGTGAGAGGCCCGTCTCTCTCTTGCGATGAATTCCGGGAAGGAGGGACCGGTCGCGTCGCGCTCGAGCCGACGCGTCTGCTGGTCGAGGCGGCCGATGGCGTCGAGCCGCTCCGCATTGCCGAGCTTGGCGCGGTCGAGCGCCGATTTCAGCACTGCGATCGTCTGGTCGTAGACCTTGATCGGCACCGGATAGGGATGCCGGTCCTTGCCGCCATGGGCGAGCGAGAAGCGAGCTGGATCCGAAAACCGGCATGGGGCGCCGTGCACCACCTCCGCGACCATGGCGAGCGATTCCACCGTGCGGGCGCCGATGCCGGGAACGAGCAGAAGCTCGGCGAAATCGGCGGGTCCCCGCTCCGCGGCGGCGGTCAGCGCGCCATGCAAGCGCCGCAGCAGCACGTCCTTCGGCCGCACGTCGTGATGCGCCGGCATGATGAGATGCGGCAGGAAGGGCGCCTCGGGCGGAGCGCGCTCGGGGGCCTTGGGTTCGAGAGCGGCGATCTCGCGCAAGATGCGGTCGGGCCCGAGATCCTTCAGAAGATCGAGCTGGCCGCGCCGCGAGGCCTCGGCCCTGCGATCGGCGAGGTTGACGATCTTTCCCTGGTTCTTGCCGTCGATCGCCGCATGCGGATCCTCGACGAAGCTCGTGAGCTTCTCCGAGAGCCAGTGGTAGCGCCGTGCGAGGCGGCTATCGCCGTTCATGCCTTGCTGCACCACGACCCATTTGCCGTCATCCGCGACGATGAAGCCGTGGAGATAAAGATCGAAGCCGTCCTGCACGGCGGCGCTGTCGACCTTGGCGACGAGCCGGCTCGCGCGAGCCAGAGCCTCTCCGTCGAGGCCGACGCGCTCGCCGATGTTCTGCAGCTCATGCGGGGTCTGGCGCGAATGATTGCCTCTGCCGCCACAAACGTGAAGGCCGAGCTCGCGCGAGCGCGGCGTAAGCCCGCGCTTCAACGCCCCGATGACGCTCGTCGTGATGCCCGATGAGTGCCAGTCCATGCCCATCACGGCGCCGAAGGATTGGAACCAGAAGGGATGCGCGAGGCGGCGCAGGAAGTCGTCGCGGCCGTAATGATGGATGATCGCTTCCGCGATGATCGTTCCGAGCCGCGTCATGCGCTCGCCGAGCCAGGCCGGCACCCGGCCATTATGCAGGGGGAGATCCGCGCTGCCGGCCCGTCGCGTCACGATGTCTCCTCATGTATGACCAGCAAGGCCGCGAGGCCATCTGGAACCAAACGTGAACCTAGCGCGGCGACACAAGTCCTGCAAGGGCGAGGTCGGATCGCGGCCGGCTCGGCGAAGTGTCTCCCGCGCCGCGCCTGGCCTCAGCGGCCATAGACCTCCGCGCAGACGAGCTCGCAGAGGACGAGGTCGAAGCGATCGTCCGTCCTGACGCGGTTCTCCATGTCGATCCAGTAAGGACCCGCGGCGTCGATCGCCTCGATGACGGAAGCTGCGTTCTCGGGGCCGATGCCACCCGCATAGCCGACGAGGCGGCCCGGATAGGGCGGCCATGCCGACGGCGCGATCCCGCGCCCACCGGAGGCATCGAACAGCCACTCGACCGAGGTGTCGCTCGAGAAGGCGAAGCCCCGCGTCTGGGCGATGCATCGCCGTCCCCACCTCTCGCCGAAGCGCGAGATGGGAGCGGGATCAGGACGCGCGTGGTTGATCTGAAAGCGTTCGAACGGCGTCAGGTCAAGCGGGATTTCGCCGCCGAGGCCGCGCATGATCAAAGCCGCATAGCTCCCGCAAAGATGCGCCGAGAGGCGCAGGCCACTCGCCATCAGGCGCGCAAACGCGTCTTCGCCCGGAAAGCGTGCCGCGATGCCTTGGCGCGTGGGGTTCAAGAGCACGCCCCATTCGATCGGGTAGCGGCGCGAAAGCGCTGCCATCTCGGCGATGCTCGTATGGTCGTCGGCGCCCGTGAAGGTGATGAATTCTGGAAGCCGGCAAGCAGGCGGGGACATCTGGGCTCTCCTTTCGCCCTTGAGTTTGCCGGCTTAGCACGGCTGTCGGATGCGCGATGTGAGGGAGAGCACATGAAAGACGAAGGTCCCTGCGTGACCGCTCGGCGCGTGACCGCGTTATCTCGTTTGGGCAGCCGATGGAGCATCGACATGTTCGACGGATTCGATGAAGCGACGATCGACGTTGGCGAGACGACGATCTTCATTCGCCGTAAGGGGAGGGGCAAACCGCTCCTCCTGCTGCATGGCTTTCCGCAAACGCATCTGATGTGGCATCGCGTAGCGCCCGCTCTCGCGGAGGATTTCACCGTCTTCTGTGCAGACCTTCGAGGCTATGGGGCGAGCGGCAAGCCCTCTTCGACAAAGGACCATGCGCCTTACGCCAAGAGCGCGATGGCGTTCGACATGGTGCGGTTGATGGACATGCACGGCTTGCGGCGCTTCGCGGTCGCGGGCCATGATCGCGGCGGGCGTGTCGCCTACCGCATGGCGCTCGATCATCAGGACTGCATCGAGCGCCTCGTGGTCCTCGACATCATTCCGACCGGCGAGGCGCTGCGCCGCGCCGATGCGAGGCTCGCACTTAGCTATTGGCCCTGGTCCTTGCTCGCCCAGCCGGAGCCGCTTCCCGAAATGCTGATTTCGGGCAATCCGCGGGCGATCGTCGAGAATGCGCTCGCCGCATGGGGCACCGACGAGACGAGCTTTCCCCAGGCGGTCCGCGCCGCCTATGTCGAGGCGCTGCGAGATCCACGGACTGTGCACGCGATTTGCGAGGAGTACCGGGCCGCAGCCACGCTGGACTTCGCCAAGGATGTCGAGGACCAGAGGGCCGGCCGGCGGATCGGTTGCCCGGTTCTCGCATTGTGGAGCGAAGGCGGCCCGCTCGATGAATGGTATCGCGACGCCGGCGGGCCGCTCGGCATATGGAAGGAATGGGCCTCGCGGGTCAGCGGGCGCCCGATCCGCGGCGGGCATTTCTTCCCAGAGCAGAACGCGCATGACACGATCGAGGAACTCCGCTCTTTTCTCGGGGCCGGAGGGGGGTGAGATGGCAGGGTCCGCAGATTCGGGTAATCCACGGCGGGAAATGGTGAGCGGAAGGAACCATCCGCTATTGGTTGAATTGAAGGAGAGCGGCTCCGTTCAGCGCCGCTTTCTGCCAGGGTATCGCCCTAGAAAGGTCATAGGTACTTCCCCATATTGTGCACCGCAGCTAAAGGGTCTACTAGTAATTTGACCCTGTGGTTGCACCGTGCAATTTTGGCCGGAGACAGGAAAGTCCTGCGCTCCGGGGAGGATCGAATGGAGAGCATCACCATCCGCGCGGTTGCGTTTGAGGAAGGTGGTGTTTGGGTCGTTCAGGGCATCGAGTACGATATCTGCGCTCACGCGAAAGACCCTGCCGGCGTCCCGAACGCCTTCCGTCGCGCCGTAGCCGAGAACATCTGCATCACGCAGCACCTTGGGCGAAGACCGCTGCAAGGGATCAAGCCAGCGCCAGCGCGATTTCGAGAAATGTTTGAAAGAGCCGAAGCTAAGGTAAGCTCGGTTCACGAGCCCGAGCAATTGCCGATCGCTGATATGGACATTCGGTTGGCTGAGCACGCTTAGGCCCAATTGCGATGGGGGCGCAAAGGGTAGGCGGCCCGTGGCTGTCTGTCGGCAAGCTGATTGAACTTTTCACAGCTATGGGATGCGTGCTTAACGAACTGCCTGAGCATCTTCTCGAGCCCGGAGCCAGGGTTCGCTATCTCTATAGTCCCACCGCAGATGATTTTGTGTCTCTAAGCGATTTGGCTGACGATGAGATTTTGCCGCCGAGCGAAATCGAGAACTGGGAACGGCGCCTGGGGATAAGTATTCCAAAGAGACTTCAAGAGTGAGTGTCCTAATCTCCTTTGTTGAGTGTCCGAATTAGGACAACACAGGGGCCCGGCACGTCACCGGCCCGGGGTCGCGATTGATCTCATTGCCGATCACCCGAGCAGCGGGCGCTTGACAAGCAAGCGCGACCTTGGCCCCACCCTCAAGGGGTCTGCTTCGCAGTCATTGCGAGGAGCGTAGCGACGAAGCAATCTAGGATCTGGGTGTGGCCCCTTCGCTCGCAATGACAATAGGTGCGGCGCTTAGGTAGATTACGAGTAGGCCCGAGACGGAGGAAGAGATGACACGCAGTGACGTCTTGATCGTTGGCGCTGGTCCGACCGGCCTCGTCCTCGCGCTCTGGCTCGCGAAGCTCGACGTGAAAGTGCGGATCATCGACAAGACGGCCGAGCCCGGCACGACTTCGCGGGCCTTGGCGGTCCAGGCACGCACCCTTGAGCTCTATCGGCAGCTAGACCTCGCCGACGAGGTGATCGCGCGCGGCCATAAGGTGCCGGCCGTCAATCTCTGGGTGAGGGGCGAGCCCACGGCGCGCCTTCCTTTCGAGGCGATCGGCAAGGATCTGACGCCTTATTCCTTCCTGCAGATCTTCCCGCAGGACGAGCATGAGCGGCTCTTGATCAGCCGGCTCGAGGGGCTTGGCGTTTCGGTCGAGCGGCAAACCGAGCTCTTGGGCTTCACGGATGAGGGCGGGCAAGTCACCGCCCGGCTGCGCCGCCCCGACGGAAGCGAGGAGAGCTGCGAGGTGCGCTACATAGCGGGCTGCGACGGCGCGCATTCGCGCGTTCGTGAGACGATCGGTGCGGGCTTTCCGGGCGGGACCTATCGGCAGATCTTCTACGTCGCCGATGTCGAAGCGTCGGGGCGCCCGCTCGACGGGGAGCTGCATGTCGATCTCGACGAGGCCGATTTCCTCGCTGTGTTTCCGCTCGCCGGAAAGGGACGTGCCCGCCTCATCGGCACCGTGCGCGACGAACGGGCAGATCATGCCGAGAGCTTGCGTTTCGAGGATGTCGGCGAGCGCGCCATCGCCAACCTGAAGGTCGAGGTCGGAAAGGTGAACTGGTTCTCGACCTATCACGTGCACCATCGCGTGGCAGATGAGTTCTGCAAGGGCCGCGCCTTCCTCATTGGCGATGCCGCCCATATTCACAGCCCCGCCGGCGGCCAAGGCATGAACACCGGCATCGGCGATGCCATTAATCTCGCCTGGAAGCTCGCGGCCGTCATCTCAGGCGGTGCGCCGGTGAGCCTGCTCGATAGCTACGAGGCCGAGCGGATCGCCTTTGCGCGGCGGCTCGTCGCTACGACCGATCGCATCTTCACCTTCGCCACCGCCGAGGGGCGGCTCGCCGACCTCCTGCGGACGCGAATCGCGCCTCTTCTGATCCCGAGGATCGCCTCATTCGAGAGCGCGCGGGAGTGGCTGTTCCGCACCGTCTCCCAGATCATGCTGAACTACCGCGATAGCCCCTTGAGCGAAGGCTCGGCCGGCGACGTGCATGGGGGCGATCGTCTGCCATGGGTTCATGTCGACGGCGTCGATAATCTCGATACGCTCACCGCGATCCGTTGGCAGGTCCATGTCTATGGGACGGCGAGCGGGGCGCTCACCGCCTGGTGCAGGGACCACGACATTCCGCTCCATCGTTTCGACTGGCATCCAAAGCACGAGGCGGCAGGGCTCGTTCGCGACGCCCTCTATCTCCTGCGGCCGGATACCTACGTGGCGTTGGCGGATGCATCGGGCGCGCCGACCCGCATCGAGGATTATTTCGCAGATCGCGGCCTGCAAACGGCGCCGACCTCGAGAACATGACGTAGCGAGTGCCTCGCCTGCACTCCTTCTGTTTCATCGCCGCTGATCATTATCCGTCTTATCAGGGCGGCTGAAACGCAGTAGCTTAGCCGCTGCGGATTAGAGAGGGATCAGCTGTTGATCAGCCGTCGCACGTTCTTCGCCGGCGCTTGCTGTGCGCTGCCCACGGGGGCATTTGGCGCCCCTTCGAGATTGCCCTTTCTGTGCGCAACGCCAGATGCCGGCGATCACGAGCCGGGTCGCGTCGGACACACTAAGAGCGGCTCATTCCCTCTCGTCGGGGCGACGCTCGACCCTTCACAGCTATGGAGACAGGAGGACGGCGCCACTCCCCATACGGGCCTGATCACGCTGAATGTCTGTTTCCTCAACGGGACGCGCGCGGATCACGATCTGGTTCGCCAGATAGCGCCACAATGGACCCATGGGCGCCTCGGGCGTCGGATCGCATTCAAATTCGGCGTGCGGGCTTCGGCGTCCCATATCCGCGTCAAGTTTCGCGGAGGTGGCGCGAGCGTCAGCGAGGTCGGGCGGGATAACCTGAAGAAGACCCCAGACCGACGGACGATGAATCTGAGCGTGGTCGACCACCGCGATATTCTCCACGAGTTTGGCCATGCGCTCGGGCTGAAGCATGAGCATCAGCACCCGACCTCCGGTATTCGCTGGAACAAGCCCGTCGTTCTGAGAGACCTCAAGCAGCGAGCGCATTGGACGAAGGCCATGGTCGAGGAAAATATCTTCAAGCATTTCAGCAAGAATTGCACTTGCATCGGCGACCCGAAGCCGGACCCCTTATCGATCATGCTCTATCCCATCGATCCGACTTGGACGCTCGACGGTCGCGGAACGCATTACAACACCAAGCTCTCGAAGCGAGATGTCGGCTGCCTCGAGCGGGAGTACAAAGCGTGAGATCACGGGCGTCGGGTGAGAATGGGCGAGCCGGGCCTGAGAGCGGCGAGTCGCTGCCGAGGCGTTCCGTGCTCATGGGAGGTGCCGCAATGCTCGGCGCGGCGCTCCTCGCCCCGGCGGCAGCCGAGGCGAAGGCCTTCGAGAAGTACCGCGACTTCGAAAGCTCGATCCTTCCCTTTCCGCTCGTCGGCGGAACGCGCAAGCCCGAGAGGAACGAGCAGTCGATTGCAGGGAGGATCATCGAGCGGGCGCCGTCGAGCTCGCCCTTCGCCATCATGCATTATTTCGAGACGCTGAAGCGCGTGAACAAGGACAATGAGGCCTATAATGGCGGCTGGGCCTCGCGCTGGAATCCGATCATCGTGCAGTTCTTCACCGAGACCCAGACGAAGCCGGAGGGCGACACGACATCCTGGTGCGCGGCCTCGCTGAATTGGACCCTGGCGCGCTCAGGCCACAAGGGCGGAACGCACAGTGCGAGCTCGGGAAGCTTCAGGGACAGCCCGGGAAAAACGAGGCATCCGCGGCGGGGCGACATCGTCGTGTTCGGCGCGACCGATCCCGCGGCCTTCGCCCAAGGGCATGGCCATGTCGGCCTGTTCGTGGCGCAGCGCGCGAATGCCGTGCTCGTGCTCGGCGGCAATCAGAAGAATCCCTTCGGCCACCACGCTTTTTGCCGAAAATGGATCGACAAGAACGGTGCTGAATTGAAGCTTCATTCGTTTCACGATATGCGCGCCTTTGCGTAAGCTCGCTGCGAAGCTCCCCCCGCGACGATGAGCCAAACCGTGTCCCAGATGGGAAATCCGCTTCCGAGCGGGATCATCATATTCCTCCTGTCCGATGTCGAGGCGTCGACAGAGCGCTGGGAGAGGTTTCCGGAGCCCATGCGCTTGGCGATCGCGCGCCATGACGAGCTGCTGCGCAACGAGATCCTGCAAAGAGGGGGGCACGTCTTCAGAACGGCCGGAGACGCCTTCTTTGCGGCCTTCGCCTCGCCGCGCGAAGCGATCGCCTCGGCGCTCGCCGCTCAGCGCGCTTTGGGTGCGGAGGATTTCTCGGGCGTGGGTGGTTTTGCCGTGAGGATGGCGATCCACGCCGGACCCGTCGAAGCTCGCGATGGCGATTA
>Ga0207130_1268_pt1 | contig 12304 bp, 9 predicted proteins | sample Alteio_BWMinHeat_16_FD_153545 | JGI IMG/M metagenome (GOLD analysis project Ga0207130, IMG submission 153545) | Enriched cells from forest soil in Barre Woods Harvard Forest LTER site, Petersham, Massachusetts, United States -... | ecosystem: Environmental > Terrestrial > Soil > Temperate forest >... | reverse complement strand
TTTAAGAAGCGCGGCAGCGGCAAGGTCAACCGGTTGGTGTCGTGCATCATCAGCACGTCGTGCATCAGGAAGTGATGCGGTGACAATGTGCCGGTAGGCAATCCCAGCCAGGGCGGAATGATGGAGCAGGGCAGGCGTTCGCGCACCAATGCCTTGAGCGTGGCGCGATGCGCATCGATTTCACCGCCTTCGAGTGCAAGAATAATATGACGTGCGCTGCAGGCGCGCATCAATCGGTTCCATGCGTGCGGGCGCAGTAATTGGGGTAGTGTCTCCGGCGACAGCTGCTCGACGATGACAAGACCCATCTGGGGTTCGCGGCTCAGCGCGTGCATTGCAGCCTTTGCCGAAGGGCCTGTTCCCACCAGCAATGTGGGTATTTCCCATTGCCGGCGCTTCATCAGCCAGCGGCGTACGGTGCTGCGTCCGGTAAAGAGCAATACCGCAAACAGGGTCCAGCTCAATCCGAGCCACAGGCGGGAGAACATACTCTGCAGGGCGAAGTCGATGAAGCCGCATATCAGGAAGCCGACGCAGGCCATGGTAAGAATATGTCCGACGGTTTCCCAGAAGGGCAGGCGATGGCGATAATGTCCGCGCGCATCCATCCAGAGCAGCGCCATGATACCCAGCCCCATGAAGATAACAAATTCCCGGAGTGTCTCGGGCTCCAGCAGGATTTCAGAACCGGCGGCCTGCCGTACCCAGAAGGTGTTTTTGAGTAAAAGAGCGTTTGCAAGCCATGCGACAAAGCCGCCGCAGAGGAAGGCAAGGTGGAGCGCTATAAGGTCGGAAAGCAGCAGGTATTTTCCACAACGTTGAAGTGCGGAAGTGAAATGGTGCGCCCCAATAGGCTTCAGGCCTTCAGCGCGATTTAGAATCAGTCGGATATTTTGCGCATTGTCAGCGGAATGGCCCTGCTTATCATGCAAGGGGGCTATAGATTCTGGCATTGCCGAAGTAGTGTTTTTAACAATCAACGCCATACTATCTATTACCAAATACAAAAATCAGTCGTGATGAAATGCTGTGCATAACTACCACATATCGGGGGCAGTGTTAAGAAGATATTAGGATTTGATGTGATAATTTTGCCACTTTATTATCCATATGTTATATATAGGTAAAATTTATAATTATACTTTTTGATACATAAGCGAAAGAACGTCATTTCTTCAAATATAATTATTATTATACAATGCTTTATTGTAATATTTTGTGTGCCCATTCATTTTATGAGGGGCAGCTCCACAACTGGCACATGAGATCCGATTTATTAACTTATAACTAGGCAGAATAGTGAGTGCTACCCGCTCTCACTCTGGTTGAATCCGTATGTAATCCGGCCTCGCTGAGGTTGTCATGGAGTCTGCCAAAGCGTGCTCCAGAAAAAAATGTGCGGCCTATGTACAACGATTGAGATTCTGTTATGTTCCCCAACCTTGAATTTACGAGCTTCGGAGGAGAAGATTATGGAAAAAGTATTTTCTAATCAGAAGAATAGCGGCAACGACACATTGCCAGTAGATAATAATAACCACACCACCTCCGAATCTCCTGCTGCGCGCGCTATAGCATTTTATCTTCCGCAATTTCATCCTATCCCGGAAAATAATAAATGGTGGGGAGCGGGTTTCACGGAATGGACAAACGTGGCAAAAGCCAAACCCCTCTATAGGGGACATTGGCAACCCAGATTACCTGCCGACCTCGGTTTTTATGACCTGCGGGTGCCCGAAACGCGCATTGCTCAAGCAAAAATGGCGAAAGAGAGCGGAATCGAGGCTTTCTGCTACTGGCATTACTGGTTCGGCAATGGAAGGCGCATTCTGGACCGCCCTTTCAAGGAAGTGGTGGAATCCGGCCAGCCCGATTTTCCTTTCTGCCTTGCCTGGGCTAATCAGAGCTGGAGTGGAATCTGGCATGGAAACCCGAAATCGGTCCTTATCGAGCAAACCTACCCCGGGAAGGAAGATGAAAAGGCGCATTTTGAAAGCATGCTCCCTGCTTTCCGTGACAAGCGCTATATGAAGATTGATGGCAAGTTAGTCTTCGTTGTCTTTAATCCGTCGGATTTGCCTAATACCGAATCTTTCCTTGCGCATTGGCAGCAGCTGGCAAAAGATGCCGGATTACAGGGATTCTATTTTATAGCCATGTCGAATAACTATTCGCATCCAAACAATGCCTATTATGATGCCGTCACGTGTAATGGGCCGGGTAATTTCCTAGTGACGCAGCAAAGCTTGCCCTGCCGTATTTTGAGGCGGCTTAAAAACCGCAATTTCGGTAAGTTCATTAACAAGCTTACCAATGACTGGCTCAAACTCCCTGAACGGTATGACTATGCCTATGTTGTGGAACAATCTTTAAAGAGCATGCCGGAAGATGCGCGCTATATTCCGGGCATTATGCCCAACTGGGATAACACACCGAGATCGACTAAGCGCGGTGTTGTGTTTGAACGTTCAACGCCCGAGCTTTTTCGGAAATTTCTTTCTGAGGCGCTCAAGAAAGTGGCTACGCGGCCACCGCAGCATAGGATTGTGTTTGTAAAGGCTTGGAACGAATGGGCAGAAGGTAATTACATTGAGCCTGACGCAAAATATGGCTGGGCCTATCTCGATGTGATCAAATCCGAAATATTTCCGTCAAGGCGCTAATATTTCCGTCAAGGCGCTGATTTTCCGGCCACACCCGAACGATGTATCAGGCGATTCACCGGTAGCATAACGGTTTCCCGCAGGTGCGGCTGTGTTAACAGGCCGGTCGCGCCTATGGAGAGCGCAAGCAGCGTACCTGCTGCTATAAAGGCTATGAGTGGCAGCCCTTCCATTGCAATTCCCAAGGTAAGGCCAATTAACATGCCTATAAGTGCGGGTGCGGCGGAAAAAAGTTTGTAGATGGGAAGACGGGTAAGCCATGCGAGCACGATGCCGTCGACAATGACACGTAGTGCCCATGCGATTGCAGCGCCTACAAGGCCCATCTTATGTACGAGTACCCATAATGTACCAAGATAGGGTAGCACTTCCGTAGTATGCAGCTTGGCTACGACATCGGGTTTACCTTGCGCCTGCAGAAGTGAAAAGGGAATGAAAGCAAGGCCATTGACCCATGCGCCCAAAAAAAGCGCCATGGCCACGGGCGCGGAGTAAGCGGCGAACGCTTTTCCCATCCACAAATCGAAGAACGGGTGGACAACAACAAGGGCGGGGGGCGAACAGCATGGCGGAAAGATAGGCCAGCGTGACCACGGATTTTGCCGCAAGCGTTGATGCTTCATCGCGCTCAAGACGCGAGAATCTTGGAAATACGGTGCGCGCCAATGCCGTATTAAAAATCTGCAGGCGTGTCGCCACCGTCATAGGTACGGCATAACGTGCGACAAACGGTGCGCCGATTACGCTGCCGATGACGAATTGATCTATCGACGTCATGAGCGGGCTGATGAGGTTCGTGAGTGTGACCCAGATGCCATATCCCAGCAAACCCTTTACGCGCACCCCGTCCAGGCGGGAAACATAATGCAGTCCTTCGGTGATGATAACGATGGAAAGAATCACGGATGCGGACAGGCAGCGCACAATAAGAATGGCAGGAATAACGACGGTAAGCTTAGGGCCGATGAATATCGCGGCTAACAGCGGTATTATCTGGCCTAGTGAATTGGATGATATCTGGAGAATATTGGCGATAAGAAACCGTTCGCGCGCTTCCAAAGCGCCGATTCCGACACCGGAAACAAGGGAGAGCGGAAGCATGGGCGCTACATACAGCATAACACTTTGAATTTCACTGCGGAGTTCTTCATCAATGCCGTGGGTTGTCATGAGTACATGGCCGCCGCCGAAATAGATGATGAGGCCACCCAACGATCCCAGTGCCGCATTGATGAAAAGCGAGGTCATGAATACGCTGCTGCGTTCCCGGGCCGGGGCATCGCTCATCTTTGCCAGTGCGTTTGCGGTGGCGCGCGAGAGTCCGAAATCGAGAAAGCCCAGATAGCCCAGCATCACCCAGACGAGCGATAATATGCCGTAACGCGCTTCGCCTATGCGCGCCACGTAAAAGGGAACGGTAACGAGTGCAACCCCGATACCTACGAAAGCACCGGTTACGTTGATGATAAATTTAGATTTAAGTCCGCTCATTTACCCTAATTCTTTCTACCGCTGATACGATCATTAAATAACCTGCCACATTGCTTTTTTATAACTCTGCCATGCTGGTATTGCATGCGTTCTAATACTAATAATAGCTGGAAAAAAAAGCAGAAGTTTTATATAAGCGGGCATTCATGATGTTTTGCTTTAACGACTCCCTGCCATGAAACAAGTGTGCTCACAGAAGCATACGAATATACCACAGGAACTATAACACTCCTCTAGAATAAGAAAAGTTTCGTTCCTATGTGCACTATTTATTTTTCTCCGTTCCGAAATGAATCCAATTCTTATATTGAGATGCAGAAGGCTTTGTTGCGTGCGAGCGGATTTAACGTGCAGCCGCTGAATTTGCGCGCACTCTTCACGGGTAAAAATTTTGGGATTTTTCATTCGCGGAATATCATCGTTTTCCATTGGCTTGAAGCCCGGGTCTTCCGCAGAAGCGGCAGCGGCGGCGGCAGCAAGATAGATATCATCGGTTTGTTTACCTGTCTGTTTTATCTTGGACTGATAATGCTGGCCCGCGCGAAGGTCGTTTATTTTGTCCATGATCATGCGGCGCACGATACGAAGGGGTATCAGAAGCGCTTCTCCATCATGCTGATTAGGTATCTGACACATTTCTCCACAGCGCGTGTGGTTCACGATCCGAGTTACGCGGATGCCTATCGAGCGACGTATCTACCTCATCCGCTCTATTGGGATACGGGTGGCATAAAAATAGACGGTATAACGCACAGCGAACATAAATCAACACCCTCTGACGTGCCACGATTCGCTATTTTAGGGATGATACGTTCTTATAAAGGGATAGATAAAATATTAAACGTCTGGCCGGTGGGAACGAAACTCATCATACGCGGGCAGGGTACGCCGGAATATTGTGATGAACTGCGTCAGATTATAAAAGATAGGCATATTCTGAACGATACCACGTTCGTCCAGGGCTTTATGTCTTCGGATGAGTTTGATCTCACGCTTTCGCATGTGGATGTACTGATTCTGCCGCATCTAGCGGGAACGATGTTGGTAAGCGGCGCGTTCTTTGAAGGAATAGGGCGTGTGAAAGCCATTATTGCCCGTCGCACTCCGTTTATCGATTGGGTATCGAGCCAATTGCCCGGCATCTATGCATTTGAGCAGGATGCGGAGATTCCCGCCATTGTTGCGGCAATACAGGCAAATTGGGCGACATTATCGGCCAATGATGCGTCCGCCGCAGCTCAGAAACTTTTTGGCTGGCAGCAGAGCTGTGCTGCCTACCGCGAATTCTTCACGCATCTTTAAAGTAATGCCTGACTTGGCAAGGCATCAATTCGTATAGTACTCGTCGTACTTATGCTGATAGTGGCTTTCGCCATACTTCGCATGCTGCTGTATGTTCACTTGCGAGATAACTGCGCCGGTGAATTTGCATCCGTAATTCTTCAGTAGCTTTAACGTACGCAGTACAGTCTCGCGCGGGGTTGTCGCCCAGCGCACGAGCAGGATGGTCGTATCGACTGCATGAGCCATGATGGCTGCATCCGAGACGGCAAGCAGCGGCGGCGTGTCGACGATGACCAAGTCGTAACGCTGGGATGCTTCGTGCAATATTTCGCGCATCCTGTCGGAGCCCAGAAGGTCTTGCGGGTTGGGTGCCTGCAGGGTGGGGATGATGTCGAGAGTGGGCATGAGTGGGTCGTTATAGACCACTTGGCTGAATTTCTTATCGCCGATGAGCAGATGTGCCAGGCTGTTCTGCACCTCGCCCAATCCCAATGCTGCTGCGACGTGCGGGCGGCGCATGTCCGAATCGATAAGGAGGATGCGATTGCCGGCTTTGGCGAGTATGCGGCTCAGCGCAAGGCAGAAGCTCGTTTTGCCCTCGCCCGGCAGTGCGCTCGTGACCATCAGCGTCTTGGGCGGATTGTCGATGTTAGAGAAATGGATGGCGGTTCTCACCGATCGCAGCACTTCGCTATAAGAGGAGAATGGTTTCTCCAGAACATAATCCTGCACCGATTGTTTCTTGATGCTGGCGGGAATGGGCAACAGGCCGATGACGGCCAGTCCGCTTTCTTCTTCCAACTGGGCAGCGGTTTTGAATCCGGGTTCGAAATATTCAATCAGATAGGCTATCAAAATTCCAAATATCGTGCCCATCACCAGGCCCAGGGCGATGAAGACTGCTTTCTTAGGAAACGACGGCGTGATAGGCGGTTCCGCACGTTCGATAATGCGTGAGTCGGAAATGTTCAACTCCTCCTGCTCGCCGGTCTGCTTGAAGCGGCTCAGGAAGCTCTCATAGAGCGTTCTGTTGGCGTCTGCTTCGCGTTCGAGCTGATGCAGGGTCACGCTGTCCTTCGATTCTACACCGGCCTGCTGCTCCAGTTTGTGCAGTTCCGTTTCCAGCTGGCTTTCTTTGGCTCTTGCGATGGTGACTTCATTTTCAAGCCCCTGCACGACGTGCATTACTTCTTCCTTGATCTTCTTTTCGAGATCGTTGTATTCAGCGCGTGCGTTAATCATTTTTGGATGAAGCTCACCATATTTGGATGCCATTTCCGCTTCATTGCTGCGCACCTCGGCTTCCTGTTCACGCAGATGCTGAATGAGCGGAGAGGCAAGCACATCGGCTGCGCCATCGATGCCTTCTTTGGAGTGGATCATTTTCTGTACGCTGCTTAAGCGGGCTTCCGCCTGGGAGGTTTGGCCGCGGGCTTCAATGAGCTGGTTGTTGACGTCCGCCATCTGATGTGCGGCGATGGTTCCGCCATCCTGTGCGGTGATGAGCTTATTCTGGGCGCGGAAATCGCTAACGGCTTTCTCCGACGTCTCCAGTTTCTGTTTGAGGGTGTCCAGGCGTTCGTCCAGCCATTTATTAACGCGTGCTGCGGAATCGTATTTGGTCTCTAACTGTGCCACTAGATATTCATCGGCCACCGTATTGGCAATAAGCGCCGCTTTTTGAGGATCGCTGGATTCGAAGGCGATATGGATGCTCATGGAACGGCCGTCGTTGTTGACCTTCAGCTTGTTGCCGATTGTGTCCACCAGGCCGGTGCGTTTGCGCAGTTTATCTGCTTCGGGATCTCCCGCTCTTTTGAGCCATTTTGAGAGGCCGAGTTTGTCCAACAGGCCAGGCCCGTTAAATTCCTGATCATTCAACAGATCAAGTTTGTCGACGACTCTTTCAATGACGGGGCGCGAAGTAATGATGTCAATCTGGCTGCGTATTGCGGCCGTAAAGTCGGTTCCGAGCGCTTCCATCACCTGGCCGATATTCGTTAGATCGGTTTTTTGTGAATCCTTCATCACCATCGCTTCGGCGACATATATGGGCTTGAGTAGGCAGGCCGTTGCAAATGCCAGCAAGGTACACAGACCTGCGATGAATCCAATCAAGCGTAACCGGCGTTTTATGAAACGCACGGCATTCTGCAGATCCATATTCTGGGCAACGGTAGTGAAATCGTTCAACTGCGAACCGGTCGGTGAGACGGCAGCTTCGACAGATTGAGCGTGGGGGGTCATAACGGACATACGATACTTTCTTAAGGAGAAGCTTTATGGAGGTATTATTTCAGGCCATTAAAAATAGCGTTCGGGAATTTTTATGATGTCGCCCGGCATGACAGCGTCAGTCTCCTTTGCATCACGCTCTTTCTTTTCCTGGTCGTTTGCATGAATGATTGTGATCCGGCTCGTGCTTGCACGATAGGTGTATCCTCCCGCAAGTGCAGCGGCATTGAGTACGTTCATGTTGTCTACATATGGATAGCTTCCGGGTTTTGCCACTTCGCCCAAGATGAAGAAAGGACGGTAATTTAAAAGCTGGATGCTCACTTTAGGGTCATGCAGGTATCCGTTGGATAGTTTCGCGCGTATCGCATCTTCCAGATCATGCGTATTTGTTTTTGCCGCCATGATGTTGCCGATAAGGGGGAGCGCGACGTAGCCGGATTCACCTACTACGTAATCGCCGGAGAGATCATCCTCGCCATAGACTGTCAGGTGAATGTGGTCTCCTGATTCCAGTACATAGTTCTGTGAGGATGCTGTCGTATTCGAAGGCTGTAACTGAACCGGTGCAGCGGGTGCGGGTGTAGCGGGTGTGGGTGTAGTGGCGGCAACGGGCGCGGGTACATTTGGAGCGGGCGGATTTGCATCAGGGCTGGCGGCCAGGTTTTTGATTGTATCCGATGGAACCTGAAAAATAAGAGTATGATGCGATGTATCCTGTGCAGATGCACCGATGCTCACGGTGCTAAAGCATAAAAATGCTACAAGAAAGAGTGAGAAGTTCCGCATAGAGTTGACCCAAAATTAAAGACTTTATACCTATAACTGCATGTTCAGGCGCAAGCTGACGATGTTACGCATATAGATGTCTGGCGTAGCTTCCTGGTAGTTATACATGAGATCGGTATAAAAATGTTGATTGATTAACCAACGAACGCCACCTCCGGCACTCGGATAGTTTTGGCCGGTCGTGCCAGCGCCCTGGAAACTGTCATGTGTATAGCTTAAATCGCCTTCGATGAGCACATTTCTCCTGAGCTCATGCGTAAGCGTCAAGGAACCGCCGGTGGCCATAAAGCTATTGAAACTCGATAATGGATCTTCCTCAATCGTACGGCTGGCTTCTGCAACAATGCTCGTGAGCCCTGTAATATTCCATACGGCGCGACCGCCGAAATCGAATCCGTCATTAATTTCGTTGGAGCCGAAATTGTAATAGTTCTGTGCCAGCCAGCCGGCATATGCATTGAGGAAAACAATGCCCCCAAAGTCCGCATCGAAGCCCGCATCGGCTTCATAGCCATGCGAGTTGCGCGTGGGATTGCTATCGTAATCACGTTTGTTGAGGCTCACCTGTATGTACGGCTTGAGATTTTGTGTAAGATCATAACCGATTTTTGTTTTAAGTGTTTGCTCATCCCGCGTTTCAGTGCTGGTATCAAGAGTGCCTGCAGGTGAGGAGGTGTTGCCGTAGTCAAGTCTGCGCCAGTCGTAGTCTATCTGTGCATTGATGATACCCACGCCGCGATATGCCGATATTCCACCTGAATAAACACTAAAAGTCGTGGGGGTGGTTGCGGCCACGTCGGCGGGCAAGCCGCGTTGTTCGATAAGGTTCTGGTAACCGCCGCGTAACGCAATCCAGGTTTGTTCCATCACGTCAATGCGTCCTTGCGCCTGAACGGCGGCATCATTGTTGTTCTCGGACGTATTTTTGTCGTAATAGTTAAAGTCCCCAAATGTAACCAAAGAAAGGGCATTACGATCCCAGTTTGAATTGGCTACAAGGATGGGGCGGGCGTCAAAAACGCCGTCGGATTGGGCATTGTTCTTAGTGGCGAATATATTGGAGTCGTAAGTTGCACCCGTTTCAAGTGACGGATAAAGGTTGAAAGAACCAACGCTTATGGGTTGTGGGTCATAATCGGGTCTGGGGTGCTGCAGCACGGATTCGCCACGTGCCGGATTGGGACTGGTATCCTGCGGAATATTAATGGTATAAGTACTATCAGGGTTGATGCGCCCGCCAAACATGCCCTCGGGTCCATACGCTTGGCCACAGGCAGGTATACTTATGAAAAATATAAGGGATATTACATATAAACGATTATTCATGTTCACTACCAAATTGTATGTAGGGTTACACTTATAAAGGGAGTCTGGCACAACTTTGATTTGACAGTGGCACTACATACGCTAAGACTTGCATTAATACCAGTATTAAAATATTAACTATTTAGTTAATATTATCCTCCAAAATACCTGCCTGGCTATAGTGTTGAGCCTATCTTTTTCATTGTTTTGCCGTTATTAAAGCCTGCAAATATGCCCCAGACTCAAGAAAATATATTAAAGATGATTGCGTCCGTTGACGACCCTGTAACGGTTGCAGCCCCCGTTATTGATCCGCTTGCTCCCACCATTTTTCATGAGCCGTGGTGGCTGGAGATAGCGACGCGGGGAAAATATCGTGTGACCGAGGTGACGGATGATGACGGCCGTGTCATCGGCAGGCTGCCCTACTTTTTACAAAGTGATCTGGGGATAACGCGTGGTGTCATGCCGCCGCTCACCCATTTTCTTGGGCCGGCGGTCATAGATGGTGAGGGTGGAGCGGATACGCGGTTTCTGAAGCAGCTTGAAATCACGCGCGAACTGGTGAGAAAGCTTCCGCCTGCTTCCAGCTATAATATCAAATGCCATCGCGGCATTAAGGATGTCATCGCTTTCCAGAGGGAAGGTTTCATGACTTCGGTGCAGTTTACGCATGAAGTTTATCCGCGTGCGACTGCTGACGTCTGGAAGGGAATGCAGCATAAAAGGCGCAGTGTGATTACGCGAGCCCGGAAACATCTTTCTGCAGTTGAAATCAGCGATCCGCAAGTGCTTATCAATTTCATGCAGCGGAATCTCAAGTCATACGGGCTTACATGTAGCTATGACATGGAGATTTGCCGCGATCTGATACAGGCAAGTTTCGACCGACAGTGCGGACGCATCCTGGCCACCCGTGATGAAAAGGGAAATCTGGCCGCCGCTATATTCTGCGTTTGGGATCACCATTCTTCTTACTTCCTTATCAGCGCCCGCGGTCCAAGCACCTATCGGGGGAGCCTTACGCTTCTTGTATGGGAAGCCATGCAGCATGCGGCCGAGCGCAATTTGATATTCGACATGGACGGCGTGAGTAGCGACGAAAGCGTTTCATTCTTTTCCGGCTTTGGCGCGACGGTGGTGCCCCGTTATATAGTAACACGCGAAACCAGGTTGATGCGTATTGCCCGTTCGGTGCGGCATGCGTTCAAAAAGCCGAATTATTACTGTTAGCGAATAGCGAAACGGCGGTTAATAATTTTCCGTGCTTTGACCCCATTTTCGACCGTCTCTGCCTGCTGATATCTAGAGCAATTCTAATATCATAGGTTGTGACCATTTTGACAAACAGTGTGATGTTGATTTATTTGTGGTTATAAATCAGACTATTGCATGTGGGTTTTATTGGCAACCTCCACAACATATAGCTAGTTTCCTATTGTAGACTTCTTATGCATCTGTTAGATGCCACTCTACATTAATTAAAAAGCATAAACATATATGTTAATTAATGAGATGGGAGCTTGCTTATGACGCTACGACCCAGGACATCACGAGGTGTTCTGAGCAATAGTTTAACAGCTATGCCGCGTTTGTGCGCCTTGGCATTTGCATGCGCATTCATTTGCGTCTCTGGCGATTCGGTTTACGCGACGTCGAGTGAGGTCCAGGCATCCCAGCAGGATTCATGGCGCGGTGAGCAGGAGAAGGCCGTCAAACTGGCTCGTGCCGGCCATACGAATGAAGCGCTGCGCATTCTGCAGAAGTTATATAAAGAACATCCAGGCGATACCAAGCTCGCACATGACATTCTTGCCGTATCCGGATGGGCCGGTCACGATGATTCGGTGGTAAGTGTATATGAGGCTTTGCCTGCGGGTAAAAAACCGGATTATGTTTTGGGGACTGTCGGCCTTTCCTACCGGAATATGAAACAGCCCGAGCAGGCACTGGAGATCTACCGTCAGGGGCTTGCGCAGTCGCCCAGTAATGCATCATTCGCAGTAGGCGTCATTCGCAGCCTTATGGATGCCAAGCGTTTTCCCGAGGCGGAAAAGGCCGGGCAGGAAAATATAAGTAAGTACGGGGAGCGGATAGACGTGCTCGTCGCCACCTCGGAAGCGTCGCTTAGGGGCGGTGATATCTATCAGGCGCTTGTATATGCCGAACATGCACATGACAAAGCGCCCGGCAATCATGATGCGATCCGCGCTCTTGTAATCCTGCATGTCAAGGGATGCCAGAACCAGACCCGTCTCGTTATCCGAGTCCTTACCCTCTTGTATGCGTGTTCCGGCCTGGAACTCCTTCTGAGCGCTTCGCGGCCAGCCGCGGCTTAAATAGAGGCTCCCCAGGGCATAGCGCTTGCGCGCATCGTAAGGGGCCGCACCGGTAAGCGCAGTGAGCCGGCTATCCGCATCGGAAAGCTGTTCGCCATATAAACGCGCCGTATCCACGTCAATGTCCACTGTGGCGCGATCGGGATTCTCTATGCGATCCACCTCTCCTTTGAGGTACAGCCATTTGGGCTGTTCCTT
>Ga0207130_1267_pt1 | contig 12308 bp, 11 predicted proteins | sample Alteio_BWMinHeat_16_FD_153545 | JGI IMG/M metagenome (GOLD analysis project Ga0207130, IMG submission 153545) | Enriched cells from forest soil in Barre Woods Harvard Forest LTER site, Petersham, Massachusetts, United States -... | ecosystem: Environmental > Terrestrial > Soil > Temperate forest >... | reverse complement strand
TCACCAGAATATCGCCGAGATTGCAGGAAATGGCCGTGGGCAAAAGCTGGCTACAATTCGGGTTTGATGAAGCCACCAAGATAACCGGGTTGGAGAAGTTGACCTGCCAAACTGCGGCGCTATAAGTGCTACCACTGTTATCCACCGATGCGGTGATTGTAAGGTTCGGGTCACCTACGTTGATCAACGCAGCATTAGTGGCAGAATTCACTGCTGCAAGGCTTGAAGTAATGGTCGTACTGGTACCCGGAGTTGCGATATTGAGCTGGGTCAGAGCGACGTTGTGAGAGATGGGTGTGCCATTGATTGTGACGTTGGCATTAATGGTAATGCCTGCATAGCTGCTGGCAGTCGCTCCGTTGGCCGCAAAGATCACGGCAAAGCTGGTTGGCTGTCCCTTCACGTTGACGAACGTAGGAGGCGAAAAAATACAGGAAACCCCAGCAGGCAGACTTCCGCAGCTCGGGGTTACCGTCCCCGCCAAGTTGGTAGGTGTGAGCAAGACGGTTACAGGCTGCGAGAACGAGTTGTTCACCATATTGACGGTTGCCGGCGACGGCGTACCCAAAGAAAAATCGGGAGCGGGCACACTCAAAGTTAAAGACTGGGTCCGCACGGCTGAGGCTCCATTTAAGTTTCCGGTAGTGGTAACCGTGAGACTAGGAGTTCCCGCACTGGTGTTGAAGGGCACAGACGCAGTGACAGACGGACTCGACGGAAAGCTGCTGACAATCCCTGGTGAAAAGCCGCACGCCCCGCCCGGAGGTAATCCTGCTGTACAGGCTAGCGCAACCGTACCCGAGCCGGTAAAGTTTGTGACGGAAACCGTCGTTGTGGCAGCGTTGGAAATGTTTCCTGCACCAATCGTGATTGTGCCGGGCGTAAACGACGAAACAGTAAGCTGCGCGACGTGCAATGTGAGCGGTTGTGTCTTTGTGACAGGACCTGCGCCAGTACTCGAAGCGGCCGACAGGGTTACGCTGTAATCCTGGACCATAGTTGCGGCGGGAATGGTGATCGTCACATTGACGGGAACAGGAGTGCTTGCTGTGGGCATGTATGGCCCAGCCGGAGTGAAATTACACGTTGCACCGGGGGGCAATCCGGCGCTGCAACTTAACGCCACAGTCCCGGGCAAGTTTCCGACCGCGCTGAGAGTGACTGAAGTTGATGTGGAAATTGCGGTTGAACTTGGGTTCGTGACTACGGTCGCTGAAGAGGGCGCAGGCGCAGCAATAGCGAAATCCACCACGTCAAAATTTAGACCTGAAACAGAGTGTGCCATCGTGCCATCCGAGCCTTGCGCCATAAAGTCATAGTGACCTGGTGTCGTTGCTCCGGCAGTAATGGTAAAGGGAGTTGAAGACGAAACCATAGGACTGGCCGGGTTCGGATTGCATTGCGAAGGAACTCCGGTTCCACCTGCCTGACAGCTCAAGTTGACTGTCTTGTTGTATCCATTCAACGCAGAAAGATTGCCGTTAAACACCGTCTGCTGGCTGGGGAAAATGGGCCCCATAACCGTGCCGCCACTGGGATTGGAAACGGAAATAGAAAAATCTGGCGAAGCGTTGACGACCACCGTTCCCTGCATGACGGAACCGTGAACCGTGCAGTAATAATGAAATGTTCCGGCGCTGTTAAAAGTAAACGTGAACGATCCGCTGGATTTCGCGCCTGAATCCCACATTCCGCTAGGACTGCAGCAAGGCAGGTTCGTGGAGGTGGTGGAGTGAAAGCCGCTGACCCAATTCCATTGAACGGTATCCCCTGCATTGATGGTAGTGGTGGAGGTCCCGCTAGCTTGGTCAACAAAAACCAATCCACCACCCTGCCCGACATTCACAATCTTGGTCGCGGCACCGGCGGCAATTGCGCACGCGGATACTACCGCCAACAAGATAAGCAGTCTCCATAACCTCAAAGATCCCAGATGCATAAACCATCCCTCCAGCCCGCAAGTCGAAGAATCCAATGGCACTTTTCCGCTAATCACTACAGATCACAACAAAGAATTACTTACTCGACACCTTTAGAATCATGGCGCAGGAGGAATTCAACGATTGTCATAGGTTTGTAATTTTCGTGTAATTTTGCCGTTACTCTGAAACGTGCGGGCAGGACGCCCACGGCGGTTGGTGACTTTACCGTAGAGACGTAGCATGCTACGTCTCTACTCTGATGTTCCGTTTTGCCGGTTAGGACCTGTTGCTATGGATGCGATGGCGGACATCCGCCCCTTGCACCCAGAAAATAACATCTTCGGCGATGTTGGTGGCGTGGTCGGCAATGCGCTCCAGGTTGCGGGCGATGAGCAACACATCCAATGCCTGATGCAAGACCTCGGGCGAGCTTGCCATTGCACCTTCCATGGCAACAAAAGTTTCGCGATTCATGCGGTCCACTTCATCGTCGGTGGCCAAGACTTTTTGCGCCAGATCCACGTTGCCTTCAATGAAGGCCTCCAGGGCTTCGCCGACCATGGCCGAAGCCGCCGCTGCCATGTGGGGGATATCCGCAGGGAGATCCACTACCGGCAAACCGTTCATGTGCATTACTCGTTGCACAATATTCACCGCCTGATCACCTACGCGCTCCAGGTCGGCGTTAATCTTGATTACGGCCAGGATAAAGCGCAGGTCAATGGCCATGGGCTGCTGCATGGCCAGAAGGTCGCGGGCCAACTCGTCAATCTCGCGTTCCTGCAGATTGATGGCTTGTTCGTTATCCAACACCAACTGGCAAAGCTTGAGATCGCGGGTGCGATACGCGGTCACAGCACGCTGCACGGCCTGCTCGGCCATGCCGCCCATGGTGAGCAGCTTCTGCTTGAGCTCGTCGAGTCCTTGATGGAATTTCGTTCGTGTCATCCAAACCTGCCGGTAATATAGTCTTCCGTACGCTTGTCGCTCGGATTCGTAAAGATTTTTTCCGTCTTATCGAACTCAATCAGGTTGCCGATCAGGAAGAACGCGGTAAACTCGGCCACGCGGGCTGCCTGTTGCATATTATGCGTCACAATCACGATGGTGTAGTTCTGTTTGAGTTCGAAAATCAAATCCTCAATTTTCGAGGTTGAGATGGGGTCCAGGGCAGAGGCGGGCTCATCCATCAGCATGACCTCGGGCTCCACCGCCAGGGCACGGGCAATACAGAGCCGCTGCTGCTGGCCTCCGGAGAGGCTCGCCCCCGACTTCTTCTTCAGAGAGTCTTTGACCTCATCCCAAAGCGCGGCCTGACGCAGTGAACGCTCCACAATCTCATCGAGTTCGCGACGGTTGCGGTATCCATTCAGCTTTAAGCCGGCCGCAACATTATCGTACACCGACATTGTGGGAAAGGGATTAGGTTTCTGAAACACCATGCCCACACGGCGGCGGATCTCCACGGCAGAGGTGCCGTTGCCATAGACATGCGTATCGCCGACTTTGACTGTGCCCTGCACGCGGGCATTGGGAATGGTTTCGTGCATGCGGTTAAGGCAGCGCACGAAGGTTGATTTCCCGCAGCCGGAGGGTCCAATAATGGCCGTGGCATGGTTGGCAGGGATATCCATCTGGATGTCACGGACCGCATGCGTGTTGCCGAACCAGGCGTTAAGCTGATTCACTTGGATACCTACACCCATCCTAATTGCCCCCCTTAAAGACGCCCCGGGATGCGACCATTCTAACCAGTGACATGGAAACCACGATCAAGACAATCAAAATGAGCGCGCCAGCCCAGGCCTGCCGATGCTCGTCGTCAAAGGGTGAGATGGCATAGTTAAATATCTGCAAAGGCAGGGCTGCGGTTGGCTGGTTGATGCTCCTGCTCCAATACATGTTGCCAAAGGCCGTGAACAGTAGCGGGGCGGTCTCTCCCGCCACTCGGGCAAAGGACAGCATCACGGCAGTAATGATCCCCGAACTGGCAGTGCGCAGGGTAATGGAGAGAGTGGTACGCCACTGCGGAATCCCCAATCCCCAGGCGGCCTCGCGAAGGGACTGCGGCACCATCAGCAGCATCTCCTCCGTGGCCCGCGAAATGATAGGCACCATCATGATGCCCAGAGCTACTCCACCGGCCAGGGCCGAGAAGTGCTTCTGGTATATGACAACCAAAGAGTAGGCGACAATCCCAATCACGATGGAAGGCACACCGTTCAACACGTCAGCGGTAAAGCGAATGAGATAACCGAAGCGCTTTTTCCCGAATTCCGCCAGATAGACGCCGGTCCCGATTCCCATAGGGACACCAATCAGGCTGGCGATAAGCAGAATCAATCCCGATCCGGCAATGGCATTGGCCATGCCGCCGCCGGTTTCTCCCGGTGGTTTCGGGATTTGGGTCAGAAAGTTCCAGTTCAGTGAGCCGATACCGCGATAGACGAGATATCCAAAAATAGCGCCTAGAGGGAGCAAAACCACGACTGTCGCGCCGGCAGCAAGGCCAACCACTAACTTATCTTTAAAACTTCGCCACCAGTATTTTTTCAGCATCATGCAGTTGCCCTCGCAGCATTTCCGCGGGTGATGCTCCAGACCATCAATTGCGCCACAATGTTAACCAATAGGGTTATGACAAACAATGCTAACCCGATCTCCACCAAGGCACTCAGGTAAAGATCATCGGCGGCTTCACTGAATTCATTGGCAATCACGCTGGCCAGCGTATAACCGGGCGCAAAGAGCGACTTGGCGATCTCCGGACGGTTGCCGATGAGCATGGTCACAGCCATGGTCTCACCCAAAGCACGCCCCAAACCCAGAATAATGGCCCCCATAATGCCGGTGCGGGCGTTGCGCAGTACGCCAACGCGTATCATCTCCCAGCGAGTCGCCCCTATAGCCAGCACTCCTTCGCGCTGCGCGGTGGGCACTGCGCTCATCACCTCGCGGGTGATGGAGGTGATAACAGGGATAATCATGATTGCCAGAATCACACCCGCCCCCAGCATGCCAAGGCCGAATTGCGGGCCGCCAAACAATCCAGTCCAGCCGAAATACTTTGCCAGAAAAGGCTCTACATACAGACGCAAAATGGGAACCAGTACGAAGATGCCCCACAATCCATAAATCACGCTGGGAATTGCGGCCAGCAACTCAACCATGTAGGAGAGCAGGCTGCGCAATTTCCTAGGGCAAAGCTCGGTGGTAAAAGTGGCAACCCCGACCGACAGAGGCACCGCCAGAAGCAGCGCCAGAAACGATGACACCAAGGTGCCGTAAATGAATGGCAAAGCGCCAAAATCTCCATTCACTGGGTCCCAAGCCTGCCTGAAGAAAAATTTGAGGCCGAAGGCGTGCAGCGAAAGCGTGGAGCGGATGATCAATTCACGCACGATCAAGACGACAATCGCCAAAACGGAGAGGGCGCAACCCAACATCAAGTACCGGAAAGCAGCATCGGCGAAAGGTGAAGACGTAAGCGCAGTTTTTCGCCGCGAGACCTCTGCTGCCTGGTCCTCCGGTGAAGACACTTCCGGGGCTGGTTGAAACTTGGTCTTCAACAAGGGCCCATTCATTTGTTTAAGCATCATTTCCACGCTAGCAAACGAATGTTAAAGGAGCGTTAAAACCCGGTTAGAAACAGAAAAAGCCGGCAGAAGCCGCTGCTTTTCAATTGTTAACAAAAGCAGCAACTCCTGCCGGACATGTTCCCCGTTCCGGAGGAAATTAGAACTTATACAGCAAGTCGAGCTGAACCCGGTTTAACCAGGGATCGGTCAGTCCTGCAGCACGTCCGGTCTCCAAGGCTGCATTCTGCAGTCGAGTGTTCAGAGTACGCCCGATGTACCAATTCAACGACGCGGTGGTGTTAGGGCGTAGCAGCCAGTTGAAATAGAACTTGTGCTGCACAATATTGGTGGCAGCACGCTGATCATTATCGTTGAACGATGCGACTACGGCGTCCTGTTCAATGCGGTCAAAGCTATAGCCGATCAGGACATCGTTTTTCTGTTTGAGCTGACCCAGGCTGGTCTCAAACCAGTAAGCTTTATCCTGCTTGGAAGGCGCGAGGCCGACGTTCAACCTGGCCCTGGTGTTCTGCTCGTATTCTCCCAAGACACGCCAGGGAAAGCGGCTCCATGGCGTTAGGTAGGTGTTATCGAGGATAAAGTCGTTATACATGAAGCCCGAGACCATGGCGCGCGTCTGCCCAGTGCCGATGCCCGCAATGCGGGTGGCATTGGTGAAGGGACCCGGGTTTAAGGTTTGCACTGGAGGAACAAGAGGCTGGTTGATCGGCGTCCCAACGGCCGTGGTTACTGGTTCAGGCAAGCAATTGATTGAAGTTGCTCTTGCGCAAACCGGAACAGGCAATGCTGCCTGGGCAATTGAATCCGCACCATTCCAGTTTAAGGCCGTGTAGGAAGGAGTGATGGTCCACTTGTTGCCAAAAAACTGGAACTTGGCTGAGACCTGCGCCCCGGGAGCGTTGGAGTCAACTCCTTTGGCAACCTCGTTGAAAAACAACTCCATGGCTTGTACCGAGACGTTCTTGAAGTGCGGGTGATTGAAGTCAAAGGAAAGCTTCTCATCAAAACCTTCAGGGTTGACGTCGTTCTTAAACGTAAGCTGCGTGCGTATCCAGGGATAAGCGAACTTACCGCCGGTGAGCTGCAACCACTTATGCGATTGCGGCTGGTAGGTGATCCAGGCACGGTCCAATCCGATGGCCTTTCTTTCAAAAAAGCCAGTCAAGGTCTCGTTCAACGAAGTAGGATCGGAAAAATTCGCGCTTGCGTTAACGTTTGCGCCGGAGCCAAAGTACGCTCCGCCATAGAAATCCTCGTTGATCTTACCTTCAAGACCAAGGCGAAGCCGGAGACGAGGACGATTACGGTCGGCGCAGTTGACACCAAGACAACCCGCGTATCTTTGAAAGATTCCATCGTAGCGGACACGAACGTCTCCGCCAAAGCGAAAGCGTCCTAATACGCCCTCAATCGCCGACACTCTCTTCTGATCTTCTTGCGAGGAAAGTGCAGCATTGGTGGCGTTGGTTTTAATATCGGCCACGTCCCCTTGCAGCTTGGTAAAGTTTGCCGCGGTCAGCGTGCTGGTGGTTTCCGCCGAATTGGCCTTGGTCTGTGCTTCAGAAGCGGCCTGTTGCAACTGAGTGATCTGCTGTTGCTGCTGCTCGGAGGCCTGGTCACGCTGTTGCAGTTGCTGTGTCAATTGCTGAATCTGTTGTTGCTGCGTGGTCAGCGCCTCGCGCAGCGACCTGATTTCATCAGCGGTGGTCACCGTAGTGGCGCTTGCCTTCGTGCGCGTCGAGACTGCTGTTCTCTTCTTCCTCGTCTTGGTGGGGGTAGCTGCCGTGCTGTTCGCAGACTGCGCCATCAGGGCCACCGAGAACAGAGGAATCCATAAGTATCGTAGAACTCTCATCTGCGTATCTCTCCTTTTTAGCCTTTTGAAATATTTATTTTTACTTTCTGTAAGAAACTGCTAAGCGGACGTTCTTGAAAAAAGTTTTAGAGTTAGTGCGAACAACAACCTTTAGGCAGGCAAGTCCTTCGGCTGGCTTTCGACAAGCTCAGGGCCCAGCTCTTCGAAAGTCGCAGCGTATACTGCAACCTCTCTCAAGCCAGGCCCTGATGCATCATTCGTCTCGAATTCCTTGTCCCACATCTCAAAACAAAACTAGCGGATCTGTTTTACGGTGGCACGAACTTTCTCCGCTACCTCATGCGGCAGAGGAGCATAGGTCAACTGCTGTGCCATGGGTTCCCCCTTATCCAGCATCCAATTGAGAAAATCCAGAATGATCTTCTGCGTGCCGGCGTCTTTGGCCTGCGCAGGGATCAGAAGCCAAGTGAAGGTGGAGATAGGATAAGTACTTTTGCCGGGTGCGTTGGTGATGGAAACACGAAAATCGGCGGGCATGTTCTTAACAGACGCAGCAGCAGCGGTTACTCCTTCGAGGCTGCCTTTCACAAAATTGCCCGCAGCGTTTTTTACGCTGCCATAGGCAATATTGTTTTGTACGGCATAAATCAACTCGACATAACCGATGGCGCCTTCACTCTGCCGCACCATACCGGCGACGCCTTCACTGCCCTTTGCGCCCAAGCCTACGGGCCACTTGGGTGCAGCACCCTTGCCGGGTCCGCTGTTCCACTCTGGACTGACTTTGGAGAGATAGTCTGTAAAACAATAGGTGGTTCCGCTACCCTCGGAGCGATGCACCACGAGAATGGCCTCATTGGGGAATTTGACACCTGGGTTGATCTTGGCAATTGCCGGGTCGTTCCAGGTGGTTATCTTGCCGAGGAAGATGCCGGCCAAAATATCAGGGGTAAACTTCAGGTCCGTGGTCACACCTGCCAGATTGTAAATGGGCACCACAGCGCCCAGCACGGTGGGAATGTGGTAGATCTTGGTTTTGGCTTGAGACAGTTGCTCATCTGTCATCGGGCCATCCGAGGCACCGAAGTCCACGGTTCCGGCCAGCACCTGGCGAATGCCGCCGCCGCTGCCGATGGGTTGATAGTTAATCTGAATATCTGGATGCTCATTGTGATATTCACCGAACCATTTGGAATAGATGGGATTGGGAAAAGTCGCTCCTGCTCCGTTCAGCGTGGTTTGCGCAAAAGCCAAAGAGCAAACCAGGAGGGTCATACACAAAACGAACGTGAGGCGTCGAATCATCATAAATTCTCCTAAACATTTGAGTTGATTTCAAACTCACTTCTAATGGGGTCTTGTTAACGTATTGTTAAAAAACTGTGAATTTCACGTGAAAGGGGGAATAAAAGGACTTTTCGGCGGTTACATTCGGTTTTGCGGGCGCTCTGGCAGGGTTGTCTTGGTCGCGTAGTGAGTGCGCAAGTGCTCCAGAAACATTTGTTCATAGGGCTTATTTCGCGCCATTAACAGATGGCGGACAGAGTGCCCACTTAAAAGATGGCAAATCTCTTCCGCTAAATTCTTGGCGTGGTCACCGGCGCGCTCCAGCGCCTGGGCCATGAAGATTACCTGAATGCTCTCGGGACCCGAGGCATGCTCAAGATGTGCGATCACCAGGAGGTTGCGCAAGCGGTCAATTTCCGAGTCGGCACGCAAGACGCCAACTGCACATTCGAGGTCTCTGTTCAGGAAGGCCTGCAAAATATCGCCCAGCATTTTCTCGAGAATGGAGCCCATCTTAATAAGCTGGCTTACATCTTCCATTTCCAGACGATCACGTACCGCTTCGGCGCGCACGGTAAAGCTCAACGTCAGATCACCAATGCGCTCCAGATCAATCATCAGCTTCATGCAGGCCAGCAGTTCACGGGCCTGATCTGGAGATACTGTAGTAATGGTTGCCGTAACGCTCTTATCAATCTCACGATCCAGAAAATCCAGCTTCTCCTCGGCCTCTTTGACCGCCTGGAAAGACTCGCGCGATCCCTTGGCCAAACTATTTGTGGCCTCTCCGACAGCAACCTGGGTAAGATGGCATGCCTCGCGCGTCAGAGCGACAATTTGCGAAGGTGCGGTTACCTCTGACGCGGTGATCTCCGAAGAAGATGGCTTTTCCATAGTCAATCGCTCCGACCTGTACTGCGAAGCAGCAATTCTGCAATGAACACTTGCTTATGGGAGGAAAACCAGCGTACCAACCGGATTTTGGCTGAGGGGCCTCTTTCTATTTCACCGGACAGCATTGGGTCATTGGAATCAAGAAGATTTTTGATATCACCGGATTTCACGACCGCCACTGGAGTAGGCATACACAATCCCCCTGCATGCCATTAAATGGAACTGTTGTTACAAGATGATTAAGAGACCGTGAATTTGTGATGAATTTCCTCAGCAGGCAATTCCTCTGCCGAACGCAGAAGGCTAAAAAAGAAGGTTGAACCGCGGTTCAGTTGGCTTTCGACACGGACGCTGCCCCCGTGATTGAGGATGATATGCTTCACGATCGCCAGTCCCAGGCCAGTGCCTCCGGTCTCTTTTGAGCGGGCTTTATCCACGCGATAAAAGCGCTCGAAGATGCGTGGCAGATGCTCAGAAGCGATTCCCGGACCGAAATCGCGCACGTAGAACTCCACTCTATCCGGGGTTTCCCGTGCGCCGATCTTGACTTCAGGTCCGGAATGCGCATACTTCACGGCATTTTCAATGAGATTGGAAAATACTTGGAGGATAGCGTGGCGATCGGCGGCCACGACCACCGCCGGGCAATTTTCCAAATCCACATGAAAATTGATTCCTTGTGTGAGGTCGTGGAAATTGGTAAGCGCGTCTTCCAGCAAAGCGCGCGCTTCAACCGGTTGAAATTCCATCTTCTGTTCACCGGATTCCACGCGCGCCAAGGTGAGGAGATCGTTGGTAAGACGGGCCATGCGGTCGGCATTCTTACGTATCACTTCAAGAAATTCGCGCGTCCTGGCCTCCGATTGAGGGACCGTATCCAACAAGGTTTCGGTATAGCCCTGGACGGAAGTCAGGGGCGTGCGCAGCTCGTGCGAAACGTTGGCGATAAAGTCTCGCCGGGTCTTCTCCACGCGTTCGATCTCGGTCATATCGTGCAATACAGCGACCGCTCCTCCACCAGTCATTGGGGCCGCGGTGACACTGTACATACGCCCAGGAGAAATCGAAACTGCCCGAGCGCTGCGTACCTGGCGGGAAGAGATGCTCTCCTCAATGGCGCGCAATGCTTCGGGATCGCGCAGTACGTCGGTAAGCTGCGAACCTACGCGCACATTCCTGCCGACAAGCCGCACCATCGCACCATTTACCCACTGTGTATGGCGGCCGGAAGAAACCGCAATCACTGCGTCCTGGATACTGTTGAGCAGGGTCTCAAGCTCGCTGCGACTGCGTTCTAATGCGCTAAAGCTCTCTTCCAATTTGCGGGCCGTGCGGTCCAGGGAGCTGCCTACCTGGGCGATCTCATCATGGGAGAACTCGGCCACACGCGCGGAGAGGTCACCGGCCGCAATCTGCTCGGCAAACAGGACCACGCGCCGCAAACGGCGCGCAATAGAGTGTGCCATAAGACCCGCAAAAATCATGGCAGCTAGAACAGCGAGCACGGAGGCCCACAAGATCCGCCGCCGAACCTGGGCAATATCCGCTTGAATACTAGATAGAGGATAGGCAAGCCGTACAGCCCCGCCGGGAATGGGCGCGGCTACGTAAAGAAAGTCAATTCCCAGGGTGTGACTGGTGCGAATATTGCTTCCCGTCTGCCCCTGCAGGGCCGCAATGAACTCGGGACGGGTGGCGTGGTTTTCCATGGTGTCTGGGTTCGCCTCGGAATCGGCCAGAACCTTGCCCGAAGAATCAATCACAGTAGCGCGGGCCCCGGCCGCGGTGGCTTCTTCTTGTACCAACTGCACAAGAGGAAGGGTCTTATCATGTTGTACACGCGCAGCAAAAAGGTGGGTTTTCTGTATAAGGGAGGCGGTAATCTCGCGTTGGAGAGAATTTTCCCAATCGCGCCGTAGAGTCAAATCCAGGGTTATGGTGGTAGTGGCAATCACCAGCAAAAATGCAGCCAGTAATTTGCCGAACACCCTACTCTTCACTTAGGAACCTCAAAACGATACCCTGCCCCGCGCACGGTGCGCAGATAACGCGGATTTTCCGGATCGCGTTCAATCTTTTCACGCAACTTGCGCACGTAAACATCCACCGAACGGGGCGTGACAAACTGCGTCTCTCGCCAAACGGCGTCAAGAATCTGGTCGCGGGTGAAAACTCTGCCGGCATGGCGTGCAAAATAGTCGAGCAGACGAAACTCTGTAGCCGTAGTGGAAACGGGCTTGCTGCGCACAGTAAGCAGCATGGCTCCGGAATCAATCCGGATATCGCCTGCCTCCACCACCGAGGGCGCCAGCGGACGCTCGAAGCGCCGCAAAACCGCCTTCACTCGCGCCACCATCTCGCGTGGGCTGAAGGGCTTGCTGATGTAATCGTCGGCGCCCAGTTCCAAGCCCAACACCCGGTCAGCCTCGCTGCTTCTCGCAGTCAGAAAAATAACCGGAATCACCCGCAATGATGCACTCTGGCGAATCTGGCGGCACAAATCTAAACCGTCGCCCCCGGGTACCATGATATCCAATAGAAACAGGCACGGACGAAGCTGCTCTGCTTCAGTCAAAACAGAGCTCACCCGGGGATAAACACGGACTGCAAAGCCGGCGGATTCCAAATGATGCCGCACCAGTTGGGCAATATCCTGATCATCTTCCACTACGAAGATGGCCTGCTTCACAAAGTGTATTGTATCTTCAGTGGCAGGATTCACAACATAAGATGTCGAATCAATAAAGTCAGGGCGTGGCAAGGGTCTAATATTCTCCTCTTTTTATAGAG
>Ga0207130_1266_pt1 | contig 12313 bp, 7 predicted proteins | sample Alteio_BWMinHeat_16_FD_153545 | JGI IMG/M metagenome (GOLD analysis project Ga0207130, IMG submission 153545) | Enriched cells from forest soil in Barre Woods Harvard Forest LTER site, Petersham, Massachusetts, United States -... | ecosystem: Environmental > Terrestrial > Soil > Temperate forest >... | reverse complement strand
CGGAAAAAAATCGATTTTGTGCTAAACAAAGACGGCGCGAGCGTTGTTTATACGAAAAATTTCTAGACGGTTTCTTGCTCTTGAAAAATGGATTTACTACTTTTTAGTGAGATTAAATTTATGATTGGTATATTCAAGCGGTTGAATAGAGTAATTTCCTTCTCAACGTGGGGATTTTTCATGGTCCTGACTCTTCTCGTCGGTTGCAAGAAAAAAGAGCGGCTAACGGCTTCGACTTTTAATTTCACGATTTCACCTCCCGCCGCCACCTTGCTCCAATCCGAGTCGGTGACATTGAAAGGACATGGGGGGTCCGCGGCGGGACCCGTCGATGTCAATCCCACGTGGTCGCTTTCGGGCCCCGGAACGCTTAACACCGATATCGGTCCGACCGTCATCATGCAACCAACCGGACTGGGAGACGTGATTGTGTCAGCCACGGCCGATGGAATCACCGCCACGTCCCGGTTCGCCATCGTGACCGTTAAGCCCTCGTCCGCTACGGTAACGTCCAACACGTTCAACATATACGACGATTTTGGATTGCCGACAGGAAACGATGTCTCGAGCGATATTTTTAAGGCTTGCGCGAGCCAAGTTGAAATCGAAGAAAGTTCCATTGGCTACGCGCCGGAGGGTATTAAATATCAGCATACCGCTGGCGCTACCGTTGGTGATTTTTGGGGCGTAACGCTCGACAAGCCGACAGTTTCGGGGCTTCCTTGCGGTGTTGTAGCGCCGACAGCCGGAAAAACAAAAGATCTCTCAGCATTTTCATCCGGCGCGCTGCATTTTGCATTAAGATTGTCCCGATCTCTTGGAATTTCCGAATCACTGAACATCGCGCTCACGGATTCGTCCAAGACAGTTACCTTTACGCTCGTTTCCGGTGTTGATGGGTTTAATCGTCTTGATCTTGGATGGCAGGAAATCTCTCTCTCATTGTCTACCCGGTTTCCTGGAATTGATTATGCGCATGTGAAAGTTCCCTTTTCGATCGCGGTTCAGTCCGTGTCTCAGTTGCTTGATTTCGATGTCGACGCTGTGCGATGGGAAAAATAAATGGGGGCTTTTAAACCCGTGTTGTTAAACCGTTTGAATAGGGCGGTGAAATTCTGAAAAATATTCGACGTCATCACAAAACCGAGTTGAATTTTTGGGTAATGCCCAATGCCGGATTTGCGACGCGCGGGATCCTTGCTGGTTATATTTCGGATTTTGAAAAAGAACGTCCGGATGTTCATGTGAAATTAACGGTTCATCCTTGGTCGCTCGCGTGGAACCGGGTGATGGAAGTTGTGAAAAATCAAAATCCACGATCAACGCCCGACGTCGTTCAAGTGGGCACGACGTGGGTGACGACGTTGAGTTATTTGAGCGCGCTTGAGCAGGTGCCGGACACTCTTTTCGGAACCCGCGAACAGCGTGTCGCCACATCGATTGGCGATTCAAGCCCGTTTTGCATTCCGTGGTTTATCGACATCCGCGTCCTTTACTACCGGCGTGATATTTTTGAGGGATTCAAATTGGATCCGGCGTCGCTAAACGATTGGGTCGGGTTCAAAAAAGTTTGCGCTGAGTTGAAAAAAAATCTGGCGAAATCGGACCGGTTCTCTCGCATCATTGCGCCGTTGGGAATTCCGGGGCAAAAACCGGGCGTGCTGATGCACGATTTGGCGCCTTGGGTGTGGGAAACCGGCGGTGATTTTTGCTCGGATGGTTTGTTGGAGACAAATCTGAACCAAGCGCCTTTTATCGAAGGGTGCGAATTTTATTTCGATTTGATCGATCAGGGTTACATGCCGGTTTCGAACAGCGCATTGCCTCAAGGAAATTTTTTTACCGGGCATTACGCGATGCAGTTTTCCGGCAGTTGGCCGGTGGACACGTACTTGAATCCGGCCAGCCCGATTTGCATTCCGGAAGTAGCCAGCGGCACGGCCGTTGTGCCTTTGCCGGCGGGCCCGCAGGGACGCTACACGTTTCTCGGTGGAAGCAACTTGGGTGTTTCATCGGTCAGTCAAAACAAAGAAGCGGCGTGGGACTTCATAAAGTTCTTGTTGGATCCCGATCGTTTGGTCGGCCACGCGCGGGCGATTGGCGCGCTTCCCGCGCGCCTCTCCGGAATGGAAGGCCTTTTTGACCGGATTCCGACGGCGAAAGAAGCGTTCTTTAATTCGTTCGGGTACGCGCGCCGGCTGCCGCGCCTGATTGAATTGGGATCGGTCGAGCAAATCGTTTATAAAATGGGAACGAAAATACTCGCTCTCATACGAGAGAAAACCTACAGCCACAAGCGCCTGCACCAGGAGATCAACAGCGCGAACAACGAGATAAAATCTTTGCTTTCGATTCATCGCTACGGAAAACGGATAACGGGAGAAGCGGCATGACGGCGCTTCGCGCTCTTTTGGCTTACAGCGAACTTTTGCGGAAGTTTCAAAATCATTTGACTGTTTCTTCGCTGGGCCTTGAAGAAACCTTCGAGGCGGGGTTCGGTCATTTGATGGAACGTCTTCGTCTTGATACGGTCGGGCTTTTTTGGTGGGACCCGCAGCGCCACGCCTTTTCCATGCAGTACGTTTTGCACGAGGGGGCGCTCATGGAAGGAGAGGAAGAAATTATCGTCGATGACCAAAGTCCGTTGCGGCAATTGGTCGATGAGCACCGGCCGGTCGTCGTTTCCGATAAAAAACCGTGGGCGGCGTTCATTCCTTTGAAGATGGGCTCGGAGCTGACGGGCGCGGTGCGTCTTCAGCGCACCCTGCCGCTTTCGAAAGGGAAAGTACTCCGTGAACTTTCTTCCTGGATTTCCCAAGCGACGCCTCACCAGCGCGAGTATCCGTTGCTCGAAGACATCGCCGACATCGCCTCGATGCGTTTGCAGCAATTGATGCGCGATGAGAAGCACCGCAAGCGAACCCGGTTTTTGCAGGCGGGATCCGAAGTGGCGACCGCGGTGTTCGAGCGGCCGCGTCTGCGCGACATGTTGGAAGCTGTGTCGCGCAGCATCGTTCAAAACTTGGGGTTCGATCGCGTTCGTATTTTTCTGCTCGATTCGGACGGTCACCGGCTGGAGGGAATTCTCGGTCTCCAAATCCCCGACATGTTGTTGGATTTGACCGGTGAAAGTTACCCGCTTAAGCCGGGAATCAATTCGCTGGTGGACGCGGTCTTGGCCGCGGGTCCCCAAGCGCACGTGCATTTGGTCGGAGGACGTGTCGTCTACGTTCCGCTGGTCGTCAATGCCCAGGTCATCGGCTGCTTTGCCGCCGACAACCTGCTCAGCCAGCAACTAATGGATGAAGAGCAGATGGAATCTCTCCGCAGCTTGGCCGGGCAAATCGGAATGGCGATATTGAACGCGCGTTTGTTCGAAGACATCGAACAGCAGGCGATCACCGACGGACTCACGAAATTGTACGTCCACCGGTATTTCCAGCAGCGGCTCAAAGAGGAAATCGACCGCGCGGACCGCTATGCCTACAACGTGGCATTGATCATGCTGGACGTCGATCATTTTAAGGCGTTGAACGATACGTACGGGCATTTGCTTGGCGACAAGGTTCTTGAAATGCTCGCTCACAGTCTGCGCACCAACATCCGCCGGATTGACTTGGCCGCCCGGTACGGCGGCGACGAAATTATTTTGCTGCTGCCGGAGATCACGGAACAAGAAGCGTGGTTGATGGGCGAGCGTCTGTTGAACATCGTAAAAAAAGCGACTGTGACCACGCCCGATGGAAATCCCATTCCAATTTCGGTCACGATGGGCGCATCGCTTTATTCGGCCGACGCGCACAACAGCCGGGACTTGATTGATGCCGCGGACAAAGCGCTTTACTGGGCGAAAAAGAACAATCGCGGCGGAATTTGTTTTTATCGGACCATCACACCGCCCGACGCTGAAAAAAGCGCTTAGTTCTTAACTCAAAGCCCTGCTCAGTGATTGTCCAGAATCGACAGTAAATTGATAGAATCCAGTGCTGTACTTTTTATGTGAAACCCCCGTTTTTCAGAAACCCTCCGGCACATAAAAAACCTAACCAGATTGATTTGTTAAAACGTTTTTACTTGTTACACCTTGTTGTCGAGTTCTTAATGCTAAATTAAGAGGCGTTTATTTAAAATGATGTTGGAGAATGAAATGAGCCGAATCAACGAAGATATCAGGCGCATCGAGTTCACAACAAAAAAGCTTATCGGGGCTTTGATTGTTGGACTTACAGCCACTTTCACCGCTCCCTTGGCACACGCCGCGTTTCAAGAGTCCTTATGGGGCGCCCGCCCCGCTTCTCTCGTCGGAGCTTATACCGCGCTCGCCGATGACGCCAATTCTCCCGCCTACAACCCCGCCGGTATCGGTCTCATGACCGAAAGCGAAATTACGTTTATGTACGCGCGGTTGTTTACCGGCGTCAACTTCTACGCTGGCGAAGACACCTCTCGTTTGGGACTTGGTTATTTCAGCTACGTGCCGACCATCAAAGACAAACAATACGGCAGTTACGCCATCAGTTGGTCGAATTTTGCGGCGACCAATTTGTACCGGGAAGACACGTTCACGCTCACCGCTGCCGATTCCTACCAGTTCGAATCCATCAAAGGCTCCCCGATCCTCTCGTATGGCGCCAATCTCAAATTTTTACGACGCGCTTTCACAACCGACCAACGCACGGCACAAGATCCGGTATTTAATTCAGGCGCCACGTCGAGCGCGGGTACCGTCGATCTTGGAATCATGTACCGCCCGAACTGGGAGCTGCTGCCTGGTTTTAAATTCGGGATGGCCGGACAGAACTTAACCGAACCGAACATCGGTTTGGCGACGGTGGACCGTGTTCCTCTCAAACTCAGCGTCGGCGTCGCTTATCAAGACCCGGCGCTTCGTTTGTTCAATCCGGCTTTGGAAATTTCCCGGCGTCGTGGCCGGACGCTGGTGACCGGCGCTTGGGAATCTTGGCTCGCGAAAGACGTGTTCGCCCTACGCGCCGGCGTGAATTCCGATGAAATGGGCGGCGGCATCGGTTACAAATTCCGGCTTTCGAGCAAAACGGTGATGAGGCTCGACTACGGCCTGATCTGGCCGTTCAATGTTTCGGGGACCAGCGGCAGTCACCGGGTCTCCATTACGGTGGCTTTCTAATGGACATTTTAAGGTTGGTGACAATAAAACAAGTTTGTCGCCCCGGTATGTTTTTGGCCGGGGCCCAGGTTTGCACTCAAGGGAGAACCTGGATCCCGGCCAAGAAGCATGCCGGGACGACGAATGGATTTGATTCAAAAATCACAAAAAGTCGAAGTGGCACTCGCTGGTACCAGCGAGTGTCGTTACAAAGGAGTAACACAATGAAAAGAAAACTAGCAGGCCTCATCCTCATCGCTGCGGCGATGGGAGCAACAGCGTCCTCCTGGGCGTTTCAGTCGCAGCAAAAACAAAGCGTGCTCGCCGGATCGCATGTCGGCGGACAGAAGGTCGCTCGCTTCACGTTGAAAATACGCGACACGAGCAACCCGTTCGGCGTTGATCAGTCGTCACTGACCTGGACCGGCGTCAATGCGGGCGATGGTTGGAAAATCGGCGATCGGTTGATCGTGCTGAATTCCACGGTGACCGATAGCAACGGTGGTATTCAAATCTACACCGAAAACACCGCGTCGGACGCTTCGCCTCAATTCGTCGACCTCACGCCAGCCGACACCACAAACCCAGACTCAGCAGCCGCCGGTTTGTTGGAAGGGTTGTCCGGATCAACGAACCATGTGCTTCCAGTGGCCTGGTCGATTAAGTCGAGCACAAAGATCGTCGAAGGCGCAGTCGCCACGACGGGCATTGGAGCGACCGACCCGAACAACGGTTCGACAACGGGAGCCAACAACAAGTTCCAATGGCTGTTCGTGACCGACCGTTACAACACGCAAGGCATCGACTTCAATCAAGATGGCAACGTAACTAGCCCAGGTGATGCGGCACCGTTTGCTGACGGCGATCCGTTCATTAGCATGGTTCGCGTTGGAGGTATTCACGTGCAGCAAAATCCCGCGTCGATCGAGTCTCTCAGCGATGGGTTGAATGCGTACGTGTATTTCGAGGCGAACTTCGCCCAGGCTGCGGCGCAGACCGACTACCAAACCACAGCGCTTCGCGTCGAAGCCTTCATTCAATAAGAGGGCATTGCTGAGGACTTAAAGTGAAAACCAGGGACCTAATCAAGAGAGGGCGATACCGTTTGTCGAAGGTTATCGCCCTCTCTACCTATTTTTCTCATTTGAAGTTCGTTGTTTCGTTCAATCTGATTCTGGGGCTGGCCGCTCTCGCGCCTGTCGCGCATCTCGAAGCGCTGGAGGCCCGCCCCAGTTATCAGGTTTTTATTCTTAAGCCGGGTCAAAAACAAAACGGCGAGTTGACGTTGTTGAACACCGAGGGAAGCGATTCAAAAATTACGCCCGAGGTGAAGAAGTGGTTTGAGGCGCCGGCCAATAAAGGAATTAAGGCGACCGATTGGCTGAAAATGGACACAACGCCTTTCAAACTGAAAAAGGACGCAAGTCGCCTTATCAAATTTACGATTCAGGTGCCGAAGAACGCCAAAGGCGAAATTATGGGAATGCTCACCTTTTCCAGCAAAGCCGAACTGACGAGCATGGTGAGCTTGAGATTGAGTTTGGCCATTTATGTTGCGGTCGACGGGACGGACAAACGGGAAGGCGAGGTGTCGGCCGTTTCGGTGGTGAATTCATCGTCGGACACGCAGGTGAGTTATCTTTTTTCGAACACGGGCAATGTTCATTTGCGGCCGAAAGGGTTGATGAAAATTTTCAACGAAAAAGACGAGTTGGTGATGAACGTGGTTTATCCGCAGGAGTTGCCGACCCAGCCCGGCCAGAAACTACCGTACTCGGGACGGGTGCCCAATTATCATCTGCCGCCCGGAAAGTACACGGCGCAGATCCAGTTGCAGGACGCCGATTGGAATTTCGAGTATCCGTCGCAAAAAAAGAAGTTCACGTTTTTACCGAATGGGAAATTGGAAACGAGATAACACGTGAATCGAACCAAGGCAAACATCGCGTTCAATCGCAAATGCGCCTCCCTTCTCTTCTGGATGGGGGTGGCAATGGGCCTTTTTGAGCTTCCGTTCGCTTTTGGTTTTCAAAGTTTGCAAAAACAATCGGTCCGAATGGGAGCCCACGTCGGCGGCGGGTTGCCCATCAAGATCAATCACACGCCGTTGGTGACGGGGTCTCCCGTCACCAAGCAGGTCATTATTTTAGCGGAGGCAGGCACGGAACTTTCTCCCACGCCCCCGCCTTATTCAAGCCGTTTGACGAGTCAAACGAATGACATTCCGATTCAAAATAGAACCATACGGATGACGGTCCGGTATCGTTTTGTTACCCAAGACCAGATCCAAAGCCTGCAATCATCGCCGCCTGCCGAGACGGATCTTCCCTCGATCGACGGCCCTGATCCAAGCGCGTTTGCTTTTGAAATTCCGCCCAATATTTTTAATGTTGGAATTCTCCAGTACAGAATTATCGCCGAACGGTTGGTGTTTCGAAACGGCGCTTTGGTGGTCGTCGGTAAAAATACGTTCCCCGCGATCACGTCCCAGAACACGGAGCCTTGGTTGACGGTTAATGTTACGGCCAATGCAACCCAGGTGTTCAGCAGCAGCGGCGGCCGGTTTGTGCTCAACGACGGGAACCCGGTCATTGGAAAAACCACGCTTGATGTGCCGGCGGGGATTTTAAGCGGTCCGACCCGAATCACCATCGACCAGGTTCCCGCCGACAGTCCGGTGGTTCCACCTGGATTGGGCCAGGCGTTTGCCGTTTATCATTTGGATGCCGACCAGCCGATCCACGGTATTATGCAGCTCTCGGTGGTTTATCCCGATTTCCAATTTCCGCAAGGGCAGGATGGCACGATCGACGGAACCAACGTTCCCGTTCAGAACATCACCGTCATGTGGTGGGACGGGTTTGTGTGGAAGCGCATGGGCGGGACCGTCAACACAAAAACCAACACGATAGCGCTGAAGGTGGCATCGCTCGGCTTCTTCGCCATTTTAGCGGCGCCGCCGCTCTCGCCGGAAGACCGCCGTCCGCTTGAGAAGATCCTCACGCCGAATGGTGACGGCAAAAACGATTTTGTTAACTTCTCGTTCGGCGACTTGAACGACAATATCAAAGTCGAAATTTTTGACATCAGCGGACATTTGATGCGGACGATCATGAGCGCTTCCACGATGCAGTGGGACGGCCGCACGGACTCGGGCGAGATCGTGGAGAGCGGAGTTTATATTTATCAATATACGGTCGACGGAAAAATGATCAGCGGGTTGATCGCGGTGGCGAAATAATGAAGAAAAATTGGAACGTGAATTTTTTTGTACGTCATCCCGGCGAAGGCCGGGATCCAGTTCGTAAACTTGTTTTTAAAGGAAAGTTGAAAGACTGGATCCCGGCCTTCGCCGGGATGACGGTCATTCTTCTCCTGTCGTTGGCATTCCCCTGCAAACTTCGCGCCGACGCGACCCGCGAATACATTGGCGAATCAGGTCCGTTTGAGACCAGCTTGACGGAAATTTGCGCGTTCCATGGTGACGATGGCGTGGTCTTCGACGGTTTTGATGCGACCCAATCACCTGTTCCCGACGGAAAATATTCGTTCAAAATATTTGTCCCTTCAAACAAATATGGTTTTGGTGGGATGTATCTCCGGTACACAAATGATCAGACTCGCTCGTGTCAACCGACGGGGAGCGAGCAGGATCTTTCCTCTTATCTGGGCGGTTCGCTGAGATTCTGGATTAACAGCACGGTCAAGACGCGGGCTCAAATCCAGTACCTCGTATTTTTAAACGGATTGGGAGATACGGCTGTCACCGTTTCGTCCGATGTCGCGAGCACACAGGGCGTATGGAAAGAAATCGTAATTCCACTTTCGTTTTGGCCGCAGTTATCAACGACGAACTTGAGACGTATTCAAACTCCGTTTCTTTCTGTAACGGCTCCGTCGGTACCGCTTCCGGCAACGTGGTACATCGACGATGTTCGGTGGACGAAGCCCCTCGCAAGTTTGGCCGCGTTCCCGGCTAACGTTCAAGTCAATCCCAATCGCCATCGACAGATCACCGTCGAAGGCCGCGACGCGAACGGTGAACTGGTCGCCGTTTACTCGACTTTTTCGGTGACCGGCGCGGCTGGTTCGATCAATCCACCGGGAATTCCCATGGCGATCACCGCGTCCACGTTAACCGCGGCTGGGGCGCCGGGCAGCGGAACCGTCGATGCGTGGTCCAATGGCGTTAAGGGATCGGCCGCAATTACCGTCACGTCGAACAATTTGGACAGCACGTTTGGTTTGCTCAGCGAAACCATTCCGGGGCTTCTGATCGACACCGATTCAAAATTGTTTTACAGCTCGGGCGGCGTCGACGGCGTGTTTCCGACGACGCTGGACGAGTCGAGCAGCGACGCGCGCGAGGGACTGAAGCGGTTTTCGACGACCATCCACGCGCAGTCCAGCGCGGACAGTTATTCGGGATGGCTTTTAAATTGGGGGTTGGACGGTTCGCCTTCGGTCACCAAGGACCTAAGCGCTTATTACGACGGTTCGATCCGCTTTTGGTTCAAAAGCCCTCCGGGCGGGGCGTTGCAGAACAATCTGCAAGTCGGGATTTATTCCGCCAATTGCCCGCAGGGCCACGAACTGTCGAAAGTCAATTTAAAGAACTACGTCGCGTTCGATGGCGCGTGGCATTCCGTGGTCATTCCTTTCAAAGATCTGACCGGCGCCCGCCCGTGGGCGGACCTTTCCCGAATGAAAACGTTGTTTGATATTTTCGCTATCGGGAACACCGGCGGCTCCGATCAAACCTTCTACATCGACAACTTGCGGTTGGACACGCAAATTCCCGGCGCGCTTCAGCGGGTCGTCATCACTCCCAATCCCGCCACGGTGCTGATCAAGGCGCGGAAAAAATTCACGGCGCAAGGGTACGACAACAACAATGTTACCGTCGACATATCGCCTTTTTGGACGGCGCAGGGTGGAATCGGAACCGTTTCACCGGGACAAGGCGCGACAACCGTTCTTCTCGCGGGTTCTGCTGAAACGACGGGTTCGATTGAAGCGTCCGATCCCGTTACCGGCCTGTTCGATATCGCGAGCGTGTCGATTGCCGCCATTCCTGTCTTGCAAACCCGAAATATTTACTCCGACAGTGGTGTGGCCAATCCTCCCGGCGTTTCTACCGGCGGAGCGGTGGGGACCGCGCTGGGTCTAACCGAAATCAACACGGGGTCCATCGAGCTGGCAAAGTTTTATAGATCCACGTTTACCTTGGCGACCGACGGAACTCACGCAACGGCTTTTGCCAATTGGTTTGTAAGCGAGCCCAACAACGGCTTTAGCTTTATGAGCGATTACGACACCGGTTATTTGCAATTTTATGTCCGCACCGATCAGGACCTTCAAATTTCCATTCGTTCCAGCAACATCGCGGCCGGGACGGAGAAATCCACATTCTTTTTGAGTGAGTTGGGCATTCCACTTGATAACACCTGGCAATATGTCGTTGTGTCAATCGCCGATTTGGTGAATAAAGCCATGTTGGGCGGGCAGACTCTGGATTTGTCGCATATCCAAGTTTATTTCGCCATCACCGCGCTCTCGACGCAACTCGGAACCAATTCCACACCCAAGCAATTCGATGTGGACGACGTGCAATGGCTGTCGATTAAACCGCTTCCCGACGGCACCCGCGTTTACGCGGGCCTTCAGGCGAAACAGAACCCGACGTCGGGCCTGGTTGAAAGTTTCGACGACGGAAGCAACCGCGCGGTCACCTACGACAACGCGTTGGCCGCGATGGCGTACACCTATCAGAAGGATTTTTCTTCCGCGGCCCGGATTTTTAATTTTTACAAATATCGCTACGAGAACATCTCCGGTTTCAACGGGTTTCATGACGAGTACCGCGTGGACATCGCCGCGCCCGGCTCGTTTCTGACGACGATGAAATCAGCGGGACCCAACGCGTGGCTTCTGCTCAGCATGATCCATTACCGGAACGCCTCCGTTCCGTTGGACACCACCTACGACAACGTGATGCTGGGAATCGCCTCGTGGCTGCGCGGTTTGCAGAACACGACGGACGGCGGCGTGAACTTTGGATACAACGACACCACCTTGTTGACGTTCCGCTCCACCGAGCACAATTTCGATTGCTACGCGGCTTTTAACGCCTATTCAAAAATCAACCCCAACCCGATTTACAAAACCTCGGCCGACCAAGTGTTCTCCTGGCTTTCGTCTCCGACGGGGGCGTGGAACGCCGCGGAAAAAAGGTTCAACGTCGGCCGCGACTCGTCGAACAACGCCAATCCGGACAAAGCGCTCGACGTTTATTCCTGGGCGCCGCTGGCGACCTCATCGTTCACATCGGTGATTCCGCTGGCCGAGATTGATTTCAGCACCAAACAAATCAACGGAACAACGGGAAAATTGGTGGACGGTTTTGACTTCTCAAGCTTTCCCGGAAATCCCATCGTCGACAAAGACGCGGTTTGGCTCGAAGGAACGGGGCAAATGGCGGTCGCCTATTTCGCCACCGGCAATATCAACAAGTGGCAATATTACCTGGGCCAACTGGCCTTTGCGATTTACGCCACCGGAGCTACGACCGAAGCGTTGAGTTATGCGACCAATCCGGGGACCGCGTACGGCGCGAACTTTTACATGGATGCGACGCACGCCGCCACGTCTTCGATGAGCTGGTATTTGTTCGCGAAAAACGGTTTCAATCCCTTTAAACCGTATTCGATTTACGCGACCACCATCAAAAATATTTCGGATGGAATGACGGCCAGTTCAATTACGTGGTCCGCTTCGGTTCCCGCTCCGGTGGATAGCCGCTGGGTGCGGGCTGACCAGTACGTGGTGTTGGATGCGCAACCGATCACGAAAGATCCGTGGTCCATTCAGATTTACACCGACAATGCGAACGCAGCTGCCGTGCCTCGTTATGTGGATCCGACGCCGGACGATACCACCAACAACGATTCAAATCCGGCGGGGCTTATTCAAAATATTCCCGGTATAAATCCAACGTCGGGAAAAATCGATTTGGCCTGGCGCATTTTGCCTCTGGTGAACCCGCTTCCGACGGCGGTCCAGCCGTTCACGGTCTTGCTCGGCAGCGAAGGTCCGGAATCGTCGAGTTGGTTTTTCTTCAAGGATCGTGGGACGCCCGCCATCGACGCGAACGGCGACGGAATTTTGGATGGCGGAATCATCGACGGA
>Ga0207130_1240_pt3 | contig 12398 bp, 12 predicted proteins | sample Alteio_BWMinHeat_16_FD_153545 | JGI IMG/M metagenome (GOLD analysis project Ga0207130, IMG submission 153545) | Enriched cells from forest soil in Barre Woods Harvard Forest LTER site, Petersham, Massachusetts, United States -... | ecosystem: Environmental > Terrestrial > Soil > Temperate forest >... | reverse complement strand
TCGTCGGGTTGCGCTCCAATTTCTAAAGCATGGGATGAAGGTAAGGCAAACGCGGAATTCTGGCCGAACGCCGCCACCTTAGCGGCAGGTTTGCGTGTGCCCAAACCGTACGGCGACTATCTGATCCTGGATATTCTGAAAAAGAGCGGCGGAGTCGCGTTGGCAGTGACCGACGAAGAAATAATGGATGGGCTCCGGCATTGGGCCCGCGTCGAGGGGATCTTCGCAGCGCCAGAAGGGGCGGCAGCGCTGGCTGCCTACCGCAAGTTGCGCGCCAGCGAATTCTTTGGCGCGGACGATTCTGTGGTGCTCTTTAATACCGGGTCCGGGTTGAAGTATCTCGACGTCATTGAGGGGTCCAAAAAATCCGACCGCTCGCAGCCCTTGGCTTCGCGGCAGATTGGTGGAATCATCGGGCCGTATTAGCTATCAGCTATCAGCAAGAAACAACAATGACTGAGCGTCTCTACTATCGCGATTCCTTCCTCGACGAATTTGACGCGGAGGTTCTGGAGGTTGTCCTTGTGTCAAACTCCGATTCGCGTCCTGCGCTGATTCTCGATCGAACCGCCTTTTATCCGACGAGCGGCGGCCAACTGTTTGACAAGGGATGGATTCTCCTCGACGGAAAAAATAACGAGAACGACAAACTGCGCGTGGTGGAGGTGGCCGAACGGGAAGATGGCACGATTCTGCACATCCTGCAAGATGCAGCCCAGACTAAAGAGAACAGAATTCAAAAGGGAACCCGGGTCCACGGCTTGATTGACGCGGAGCGCCGCCGTGACCACATGCAACAGCACTCGGGACAGCATGTTCTTTCCGCTGCCTTTGTGCGTCTGTTCGAAATGCCTACTGTTTCTTTTCACATGGGCACGGATTATTGCTCGATCGATCTGGATACGAAGAACTTATCAACCGACCAGTTAGTCGCCGCCGAATTGCTGGCGAACGACATTATCTGGGAGGACCGGCCGGTGGAGGTTCGTTTCGTCACCCAGGAGGAGGCACGCGGACTTGGGTTGCGCAAGCTGCCGCCAACCGGGAGGGACGAATTGCGCCTAATCAATACCCGTGATTTCGATCTGACCGCGTGCGGGGGCACGCACGTTGGTGCGACGGGGCAGATTGGCTGCATACTCCTGCGTAGAACGGAAAAAGTGCGGCAGGGCTGGCGAGTGGAGTTCGTCTGCGGAAAGCGGGCAGTTTCCACGGCGCGACGCGACTATGCAAGCTTGGCTGAATCCGCCGGATTGTTTTCCAGCCAGATCTGGGACGTGCCGCAACAGATCCGTAAGGCGCAAGAAGAGTCGCGGGCCTCAAAAAAAGCGGTCGAGCGGTTTCTGGAAGAATTAGCTGACCTGCACGCCATACGGCTGCTGACGGAAACTCCGGAGGAAGGCGGTCGCAAGATCGTCATACGTAACTTTCAAGACCGGGACGCGGTTTTCATCAAACTGCTGGCGCAAAGGCTCACTCGGCAGAATTCCCCGGTGGTTGCTCTTCTCGGTACGACTGCAGGCCAGCCGGGACTGGTCTTCGCGCAGTCGGTCGGACAGCCATTCGACATGGGCACGCTGATGAAGGAGACTCTCGCGCGCCTGGGAGGACGGGGGGGAGGCAGCAAGGACATGGCCCAAGGTGGGCTCACGGAAGTCGCGGGACTGGAAGCCACACTGAACGAGATTGCGGGCAGACTTCGAGCCTGACTGACAATGCGTTCTAAGGCCCGATGGCGCCTGCCCGGGGCTGAATGCTTGGGGTCCAGGGCTGACTTTAGCCTCTTCATGCTACATTTCCTTCAGCGGACTTCGTCGCTCGGCCAAAAATGGAACCACGTCTCATCCTTATCAATCTGCTGGTAAAGCTTGGCGTGGCTGCGTCGGCGGCCAGCATCCTGGGGCGGTCTGTCGAATTCAAATCGCTGTTGTTTCGCGAAGAGCGGAGCTGGAAGCAGAAAATTTATCTTGTCTTGTGGATTGGCATTCCGATGGCTCTGGGCGTCTGGATCAGGCTCAGCGCCAAGAGTTTTGTGGCCGGCGATTTGTCTTTTGAAACCACGATGTTGTTAGGCGTGGTGGCGGGGCGCTTGACCGGCGTGCTCGGCGGCGTTCTGGTGGCTCTACCGGCTCTTTTTCACGGAGAATGGGCCACTCTGCCTTTCAATGTCTTGTGCGGTTTTCTGGCCGGACAACTGCGCAGCCTGGCGCCCGACCCTGACGATATCTGGTCGTTTTCTCCTTTTATTGATTTGAGCATTTACCGATGGATTCGCCGCAACCTACCGCGTCCCCGGTTGTTCGATTGGCAGATCATGTTCTTCGTGACCATCGTGGGATTGCGGCTTGTGCATACCGAGATGTTTCGCTTCCTGCCCTCGGCCACTTTCAGTCTGGAGAGTGAGAACTGGTGGGTGGAATCGGCCATATATGCGACCTCAATCATGGTCATTGGAACGGAGCTGAAGATCTGGAACAGCGTTCGCATCCAAATCAAACTGGAAGAGCAAGAGCGTATGCTGCTGCATGCGCGCATGGAAGCTCTGCAGAATCAGATCAATCCCCACTTCCTGTTCAATACGCTGAATTCAGTTTCATCGCTGGTACGCTTTGACCCAGATACCGCTCGTGAATTGATTATCAAGCTGGCCAATATTCTGCGAAGACTACTGCAGAGCAGCGATGCTTTCGTGCCGCTGCGCGATGAGCTGGAATTTATCGACGATTATCTCGACATCGAAGTGGTGCGCTTCGGACGCGACAAGCTGCGAGTGGTGAAGGAGCTCGACACGCTGTCGTTGGGTGCGATGATACCGAGCATGTTGTTGCAGCCTCTGGTGGAGAATTCGATCAAGCACGGCTTAGCCTCGAAGATCGAAGGCGGCAGCATTTACTTGCGTAGCCGACTCTCGGATTCCCAGGTAATCATAGAAGTCGAGGATGACGGCGTGGGTATGGGTGCCGCGAATTTGTTGGAGCGCCCGAGCGGGCTGGGTGGCAATGGCATCGGCATGGCGAATGTCGCTGAACGTCTGAAGGTGCTCTACGGCGATAAGGCGCGGATGACCATCGACAGCCACGAAGGGAAGGGAACGCTAGTGCGGCTTCGCCTGCCAGTTCTGGAGACCGAAGGGGCGATTCCCGCCACGCTCTATGAAGAGCGCTCCAGCACGCGACGGTAGAAGGCTTCGTATTCCGGAATAATCCGGCTGGAACAAAATCGAGATTGCGCCACAGCCCGGCTGGCCTTTGCCATTGCACGCAGACTTGTTTCATCACTCAACAATTCCAATGCATACCGTGCCATGGTTTCGACGTCCCCAACGTCGGCCAGATAACCACTCTTGCCGTGTTCGATTAACTCCGGGATTCCACCCACACGTGTGGAAATGGGAACCACCTCGCAGGCCATCGCCTCCAGAGCTGCCAACCCGAACGATTCGAGCTCGCTGGGGAGCAGCATGATATCGGCGAGGGCCAGCTTTTCCTGGACCTGATCCTGTTTGCCCAGGAAGAGCACATCATTGTGAATACCCTTCTGCACAGTCAGCCACTCGGCGCGGGAGCGGTCGGGACCGTCACCGATCAACATGAGCTTGCAAGGCACTTGCTTGCGGACGCGATCGAAGATCTCGATCGTATCCGTGACTCGCTTCACCGGACGGAAGTTAGACAGGTGCACGAGGATGCGCTCGCCGTTCGGAGCATATTCCTCCCTTTTCTCTAATGTCTTATGGCCGCGGACATATACATCACAATTCACGAAGTTGTAAATCACCTGGATATTGTTCTTGATATCAAACTCGCGCAGCGTCCGTTCCTGCAGGTATTTCGAGACGGCTGTAACGCCGTCGCTCTGCTCGATCGAAAAGCGGGTAATCGGCAGATAGGAACGGTCGAGGCCTACGAGTGTGATATCGGTGCCATGCAGAGTGGTGACGAAAGGGAGTCTTCGTCCTCGAGGTTTTGAGGCCAGCATCTGCTTCGCCAGTAGAGCGCTGACCGAGTGTGGAATCGCGTAGTGCACATGCAAGAGATCGATATCGTAGAGTTCGGAGACTTCCGCCATACGCGTGGCCAGCGCGAGATCGTAAGGGGGATAGTCGAACAGGGGGTAGCGCGAGACTTCGACCTCGTGGTAGTGAATGTTGGGATGCGGTCCGGTCAGGCGAATGGGCTGCGCGTAAGAGATGAAGTGAATTTCGTGACCGCGCTCCGCCAGTTCCAATCCGAGTTCGGTGGCGACCACACCACTGCCGCCATAGGTCGGATAGCAGGTAATTCCAATCTTCATGTCCGGCCCTCTCGCGAGACGCTGGCTGGCCTTTCCCATTCGATGGCAGGTGAGCGGCTTGGATTCACATTTTGCCCGGTTTCAAGTGCAGGAAGTGGATCAGACGCCTTCCTTGGAATCTTTCGCAGCGCTTTCGGGGTCCATGGTCTCCAGAAGGGTTTGCAGGCGTTGCTGCTTTTGCTCGTCCAGACCGGTAAACTCAATGCCCATTCCCACACCGCCATCGCAGGCCCGCACAATAGCCGGAATCGTGACCTTGTCGGATTCCATCCAGAAAGTGATAGTCAATTCTTTGCCCACAGGAAGTGGGAGCATGGTCTCTACATAACACCCGCGGCCGTTTATGTCTGTCGCCTGGGTCCGCATAAGGGATTTGCTATCACGTCCGTCGGATATCTCGATGGGAAAGGCAATTTTGTGGCGGGGGAACTTTCTCTGGTTTTTCGCGGACGGTGAATCTTGAACCGAAGCTATTGCCTCTTTCGTTCGAGCCATTTCGTCTTCCCAGGGACACTGCTGCCGGTCGAGAATCTGCACACCGGCTTGGATATTCTGCAGTGGGCCCGGATCAATCACCCACATTACCTTGAAACGGGCTTTCCTCTGTCCAAGTTGCACGCCAACAATGTCTCCAGCAGCCAGTGGATGTTCGATGCCGGAAAGCTTGGCGCCATGTTCACTGATGTCGCGGGCGTGCGCATTCTGAAGAAAGGGACGACCGTCAGTGCCCATCCCCCAGACACGAACCAGGAGGTCGACATCGACACGGGGCTCGGGCTTATTCGCCATGCAGCGGAGGTGCCTCAGCCTCGAGAAATGATTCCCTCATGATAAAACCTCTTTCCAGCCCCAGGGTGGTTACGGAGGTTCCGCGCCAACATGCGGCAAAAGGACGAATGCTATCACGCGCGTCCAACAAGGTCACGATAGGAAATAAGCTCAATTCCATTGTCGGCCAGCAATTCGCGAGTTGAGGGAGAAGTTAAGATCTGTAGTTCCTGCTCGCGTGAGGCCCGCAGCCGCGTTCGCATGCTTTGCAACTCAGCATCGTTATACCCTGGATGACAGACAAATTCCCAAGTGCCGTCCGGAAGGTTTTCGATCATGAAGCGGAAGAGTTGCTCGTCAAGAGCGCCGGTCGCAACGATGCCCAAGGTTCCATCTGGAGTAATCATTCCCGATTGTTGCACGGCTCGGCGGAATTTATCGGCTAGCCCGTTGAGCAGCTTGACCTCACCGTAACGCTTCCACAGGCGAGGACGCTTTGACACGAGCGCAAAAGCAATCGGACCGAAAGGATTCCGAATAGCTCGGATTCCACAAGCCCCCGCCGCTCGCAAGAGCGGCCGCAGGACGTTGGAAAAAAGATGGGTGTGCTTGTGGGAGTCCACATGAGAGACCGCGATGCCAGCGCTCTGCAGCTTGCGAATCTGCGCCGCCGCTTCGACTTCGATCTGTTCAGGAGCAACCCGGCCACTGCCGGCAAGCAAAGCGAACCTGCTCAAACTCTGACGAAAGCGACCAGTGTTTCGCTGATTGATGAGGCTCGAAACTTGCGAAGCGGGAAGCACAGGTGAGCCATCCACGAGGACTACGTGACAGCCGATACTGAGTCGCGGCGTCGATTGGGCCAGGCGCAGGGCATCGTCAAACGCGGCTCCGTTGGCCATGAGCGTGGCGGAAGTCACGATGCCTCGCGTGTGGGCCTCACCGATGGCGCGGTTCACTCCTGAGGTGAGCCCTAAATCGTCAGCATTGATGAGCAACCGCCGCACCGCGCCAGTCTAGCAGGGAATGCCGGAAGCCCGGTTCACCAGGCAGTACCTAAACGGTTGCAGGCTGTGCTCTGCAGAAGACTGTTATCATGACATAACGTACGGGAAGCGAAGGGGCGGTTAGCTCAGCTGGTTAGAGCGCCTGCCTTACAAGCAGGAGGTCGCAGGTTCGAGTCCTGCACTGCCCACCAAAGACTTACGAGCACAAATCCTTCGCGGAGAGTGTACAAACAGGAGAGCAAATCAGGCAACTGCCCAATCGTGCCATAGGTTCGATCCTAAGTCCTGAGACGCCGATTCTGCCTTCTAACCTCGTACTGGAAAAAGCGTTCTGCCAGCTCGGAACCAAAGCGTGAATTCTTGTTCGTCATCTGGGTGCGTGCCCACACGCCGATCTTCAAAATCCAATTGAAATTCTTCGGGAGAGTAATCCCAGCGGTAGTTGTTACAGAGGGCGTGTGACGCGAGATAATTCTCGACCGAGTGCAGTCCGCCATCGCTGTGACATAAAACGTGGTCAACTTGCCAGTTCTCACCGACCAGACCAGCACAAATGTGGCAGCGCCCGTCAGTCTCGTTATGGATCGCAAGCCGCTCGGTTGGAGTCAAGGGGTGTCCGGCGACCATTTTTCCCAGGCTCACTAGCTTTGACCTCAACATCCGTGCTGATCGAAAAGCCGTGCGATTCTGTTGAAGCCTTGAGAGCAGTAGTGCTACGGAGAGAGTTAGAAAGACGCTCTCATGGGTGAGGGTTCGAGCAGCGCCTGAAATGCCGCCGCGTGAGCTAGAGTCCCCGTTTAATGACCTTCAATGCGCAGATCGCACTCGCGATAACTTCGCGCTCGGTTTCCCCGTCTCGACTCTCGCTCATCTCGCACAACTCTTCGAGCCGTTCGTAGATGGCGGTCTCCGCGTCCTCTACACACTTGTCCAGTTTCTTTGGATCAACTTCGAGCAGCGCATCTTGGAACGGGCGTTGCCACTCGGGGTAACGCAGAGCAGATGAACTGTGGCGCCAGAGGGAGTCTGATGACATCGCGACACCTCCTAGAAATGCCGGATATTATGGCGCGGATGGTTTAACGTGTCTGTCAGGAGGAGACTGTAGCCCTAGCGGGTTTTTGCGTTAGGAGCAGAGGCGGGAGGCTCTGCGACCAGCCGGGAATACGTTGTCAATCTTTCGCATGGTCGCTCAGCCCACTGGACGGGCAACCCTCACCCGAGAACAGCCCTCCACTCTGCTTATGCTTGTAGTGATAAGCGTCAGCCGTCAAAATGGCAGCATTGGGATTAGCGTAGCCAAGCCTCAGCACAATTCCAGCTTTACCCAGACCTACGCTTCGGGCAAAGAAGCCCGAGCAGTGCTATTGGCTTTCGGAATAGACGAAGTGACCATAGACTCTTACTGGAAATTGCTTTCCCAGATGGGCGCAAACGAGCAGTTGAGATTCCCGCCTATGAACGTCCCACAGGATGAATTGTTTTCACATGGGTTTCAGGTCTGAGCAAGCGACGAAGCGATTCCGCCCGTGCCCGAGTCGCATCTCGCCAAGAGAGGCGAAGGCGGTCGTGAAGCGCGTCGAGCGTCGCAGGCTGGAATGTGCGAACGCTAGGTCACGACCGCCATGCGTCGAATGCGCCCATGCGTCGGGTACGCCGTAGAAACTTACTACGAATTTCTAACGATTTAAATACGCTGTTTGTTGTATAAGCGAGAGCTTTTTCCTTTAGCTAGTAAGGAGTCTAGCCTCCGAGTTCCTCATGGTTCGACATCAGACACCCACCTGCCGCCCATCGGCGTATGATCCGGGGCATGGATGCGAAGCACATTCTAGAGAGAGTCGCTAGTCTCAAGCAGGAGATGCAGGATTTGCGGGTTGAAAACGCTCGACTCGATGAGCCTCGACACAGCAGGGGGAATTACGAGGCTAGATTCTCGCGCCTAGAGCAGATTAAGATGGAGTTAGCGGAAATGCTTGGCGAGTTCAAGCGAACACGTAGCATACTCCCCTCCTGAAACTCCCTCATTCCCACGCTTCAATCAAGAGCGTGCCCAGCCTGTCTCCCTTCAGCGTGTTTTAGCTTCTCCAGCGTTCCTGCCATCCGACCCCTGCTCACGGTGTCGATTCCTGCTCGTCTAGCTGTATTTCTATCGACGAACACCTGCCAAGCCTTCCAAGACCCCATCCCTAGCCCCGAAATACCCCTCCAGCCCTATTTGTCGTCCAGCTCCGATCCTGAAATAACTTCAATTTTCCCTTGTATTTATCGCTGTTTGCGAGCACCTGACACCCTGCACGGGATGACATAGCTCCCACGACCCACATATCACTCTACGCCCGGTTTCTGCCTTCCCTGACCACAGCTATAACGTACCGTTCACGACGCCAGCAGACTGACCCGTTGATGCTGTGCGCTGAGGTCATCGGTGGTCAAGTTCGCGTATCGTCGCACCATCGTGAGGCTTGAATGCCCAAGCTGCTTCTGTATGTGAAGGACGGACGCACCACGTCTCAGCGCGTGGATCGCGTAAGAATGCCTAAACGCATGGAGACTACGCTCGACCCGCCGAATGCCGAGTTTGTCACAGAGTAACTTGAGATCACGAAGGACGCACGAGCGGGTCAGCATTGTCCCGCGTCTCAACGAGAAGACCAGCGCAAGACTCTCCGCGCTCCACGTCTGCTGAAGTCGTACTGCATATCGCCGCCACTCCACACTGAATGGAATCGTCCTTCCGCGTCCGCCCTTTCCTCGCTCCACTGTCAGCAGCAAACTCCTGAAGTCCACGTCAGCCCACCGCAATGCCAACGCCTCACCTATTCGCAATCCCGAATCAGCAAGCTACAGAATCAAAGCCTGACGCCGCATGTCGTAATCCGTCCCCAGCTTCCATGCGGCGAACTTCCTGATATCATCGACCGTGTACGTCGACAAAACACGGATGCTCTCGCGCATCTTTGGAATCTTGAGTGGAGACCCGCGCCATTTCATGTATGCGTTAATGCTGCCAGCGCGGCAATTGCACGATGACGCTGACAACCCGGCTTCACGCATGCGGGTGACGCACGCCTTCAAATCATCGTCGATGGGCGTTTCTGTCTGAAGCCACTTTAGGGATTGTTTATGCCATTCGATTGTGCGGGCACCGACGTTCGAAAGATACTGCCGCTCACGGAGAAACTGTTCAAAGCCTTTGTCCACGATGTCCTCCACAGGTGGGTCAAAATGTGAGGGAATGTGCGTAAATCGAAGTAAAGACTGGGCAGGGAACATCCGCCTGCCTTACAAGCAGGAGGTCGCAGGTTCGAGTCCTGCACTGCCCACCATCTTTCGCCAACTCATTCCTGCGATTAGCAACGCTTGGGTGTTCGTAGCTTGAGTCAATAACTCTGTAACATGCCCCGAATTATGCCTTCCATCTCGAGGGATTGAACTTTGGCGCGGCGATAATCACGATCAGGATTTGATCGACGCTGAGCGGGACAACGAATGACTAAGCAAAAATTGAACATAGCTATGATCGGTTCCGGCTTCATCGGGAAGGTGCATTCCGACGCCTTCCGGCAAGTCGGCCATTTTTTCGATCTACCCTACGAGCTGCATTTGAAGGTTATCTGTGGCCGGAATCGGGCGAAGTTGGAAGCCGCGGCTGCACAGTGGGGTTGGGAAGAGGTCGAAACCGATTGGCGCACAATCATCAGCCGGAAGGACATCGACGTTGTCGACATCGCGGTTCCCAATGCATTGCATGCGCCCATTGCGATCGCCGCGGCCGAGGCCGGAAGAATAGTGCTGTGCGAGAAACCCTTAGCCACATCCCTGGAGGAAGCGCAGCGTATGACAAAGGCGGCGCTCCACGTTTCGAACCTGGTGTGGTTCAATTACCGGCGGGTTCCGGCAGTTGCTTTTGCAAAGCAACTCATCGACCAAGGACGAACCGGGCAGCCGTTTCACTATCGCGCCCTCTACCTTAATCAGTCAGGCAATGACCCGTCGAAGGCCGCAGGGTGGCGCTACAAGCGCAGTGAAGCTGGAACCGGCGCCGCGGGCGATCTGCTCTCGCATTCGATTGATCTTGCGCTGTACCTTAACGGACACATTACTGAACTGACTGCCATGACTCACATCTTTGCTCCGGGACGCGATGTGGACGATGCCGCGATGCTATTGGCTCGTTTTTCCAACGGGAGCATTGGCAGTTTTGAGGTCAGCCGCTACGGGGTCGGGTGCCAGAATCGCAACACATTCGAAATTAATGGATCCAAGGGCATGTTGCGATTCAGTCTGGAAGACATGAACCGGCTCGACTTCTACGACGCTACCGAAGCCCCAAACCTGCAGGGTAGCCGAAGCTTGATGGTAACCGGTCCGAACCATCCTTACTGGGAAAACTTCTGGAAGCCGGGTCACGCAGTCGGCTACGAACATCCCTTCATCGCCACACTCGGAGACTTTCTCCACTCGATGACGCGGGAGGAAACGTTCCACCCCAACTTTGAAGATGCGCTTGCCGTGCAACGAGTGCTAGATGCCCTCGAACGATCGGCTCTCTCTCGTAATTGGGTAAGGCTGGACGGCAATCAACAGTGAGAATGCGCCGACGAATGTCCGGCAGAACGGATCGGGTTCCTGAGGTCCCCTTACTGGAGGGCCACCTTACCAGTCAGTTCAATCTGCGCAGCCGAACGTGCAACGTAAACGTCGAAGTCGCCTGGCGCAACCGTCCATTTGCGGTTCTTGACATCGTAATAGGAGAAAGCTCGCCGATCGAGTTTGACTTGAACATGCCTGGTCTCGCCGGGACTGAGGTTCAGCTTTGCGAAGCCCTTCAATTCCTTTACGGGGCGGGGTACGGGAGCATGCCGGTCACCAACGTACACCTGCGTGATCTCCGCACCGGCACGAGTGCCGGCATTCGTTACATCGAAGGCCACCGTGACAGGCTGGTTCTCTGAAGCCGCAGCCGGAGAGACGGTCAGATTCTTGTATGTAAAAGTGGTGTAAGAGAGTCCGAAGCCAAATGGAAATAGTGGTTTGGTGCCAGACTTGTCGAAGTGGCGATAGCCCACGAATACGCCCTCGCTATAATTCACCTTTTTCTCGCCATCCTTCGGGTAGTAACTGTCATGCACGGCATTGTCTTCCCAACGTCGCTCAATCGAAATCGGGAGCCTTCCCGAAGGGCTAAACTCGCCAAACAGGAGTTGTGCCAGCGCGGTGCCTCCTTCCTGGCCCGGGTACCACGCCTGGAGGAGCGCTGGGACACGATCGACCCACTCCGTCATATCCACCCCGCCTCCAGAGGTCATGACCGCGACCGTTTTCTTGTTTACGGCAGCGATTTGGCTGATGAGTTCATCCTGCCCTGGAGGGAGACGAAACGTCCGGTCGCCGCTTTCACCCTCGCTGGCGGTATCAAAGCCCACCGCTAGCACGACGGCATCCGCATGAGAGGCCAACGACTTCGCCTCGGCACTCACTAGAGTCTCGGGGCGAACGATGCCGAGATTGGCCGTGGTCTTGCCCCATCCGCTCTTTGCGTAGTAGTCGAGTTCGACCTCATGCGGGCCCGCGGTGAGAGTAATGAAAGCCTCTCCAACGAAGGCGTACCACTGTTTCCAGTTGTCCAGCACAAGCTTCTTGTCGATAAAGAGCCGGTAGCCGCCGTTTTCACCAGGACCTTGTACGAACGCAAGATATTGGCCGGGAGTAGTCAGCGTGAAAAAGCCGGTCCAACGAACGGAGACGTTACTATCCGCACCACTCGCTCCTCGGGCTGGCTCGTAGTGGACGTATTTGTCGTATCGCACGATCGCAGGTGAGCCACTGAGGTCCGCGTTATTGAACAATTCCGTTTTCAATCCTTTCTGACCCCCAGTCGCCTGAGTAAATTCCATCTGCTTTGAAATTTCATCAAGTGTGCTGATACCCGGCGAGTAATAGACCTGCACGTTGTCGCCCAGGTATTTAACTATGCCTTCCAGATAGCTCACCGGCGTGAAGGGTTTGGCCTCAGCACTGCCGCCGCCACCGGGTTGGGCGGGATACGCGTCAGGACCGATGATCGCGATCGATTTGATCCTTCCCTTTTCCAGAGGTAAAAGATTTCCTTCATTCTTGAGCAGGACCATGCCCGAGCGAGCGGCTTCAAGTGCGGTCTGCTTTCCCGCAATATTCAGAAGCGGGATTGACAGGTCGGTCTGGTCGCGGTCGAGCCATCCAAACTGAATTGCGGTGCGCAGGATGCGACGGACCTTATCGTCGATGGTTGCTTCGCTCACTGTTCCAGCTTTGACGGCTGGCAACAGACTCGCGCGGTTCATGAAC
>Ga0207130_1263_pt1 | contig 12653 bp, 9 predicted proteins | sample Alteio_BWMinHeat_16_FD_153545 | JGI IMG/M metagenome (GOLD analysis project Ga0207130, IMG submission 153545) | Enriched cells from forest soil in Barre Woods Harvard Forest LTER site, Petersham, Massachusetts, United States -... | ecosystem: Environmental > Terrestrial > Soil > Temperate forest >... | reverse complement strand
TCCGTGAGGCGGCGAACTTCGTCAATGCGGATGCGGATGGAATTGATGTTGTAGGTGGCGATTTTCAGGAGCATGTTTGACAGGTGTAACAAGCGCGCTCATAATACGCACGCAAAAAAAGAGCCCGGAACAAACCGGGCTCTTAAAGTTGCAGGAACAATCGACTTACAGGCCGAGGCCCACCAAAGTCATCCCTACTATTACAAGAATCGTGCCAATTTAAAAAATGAGGATTTGCCTTATGTTCCTGAAGTTTGAACCGACACTATGCTGCCTGTTTTTTAGGCGCGTGCTTAATTCTTAGGCAAAACTATGAAGCAAACGGATGTCATAATTATCGGCGGCGGGATGGTGGGCTTATCACTTGCCATCGCGCTTGCGCAATCGCAGGTGCGCGTGGCCGTCATCGAGAAAGACGATCTGAAATCACAGCTTATGCCGGCCTTTGATGGCAGGGTCAGCGCCATTTCGCTGGGATCGGAACGTGTGCTGCAGGCCATTGGCGTATGGAACCTTATGCGGGAGCAGGCCGAGCCGATTCTTGACATCCGCGTGGCTGACGGCGACTCGCGCGCGCATGTGCATTACAATTACCGCGATGCGGGCAATAGCCCGATGGGCAACATGGTGGAGAATCGCCATATCCGTGCGGCGTTGCTCAAGCGTGCGGAAGCGGTGACGGATTATCTGACGCTACTTGCTCCGGCGAAGGTGGATCAGATCGTGCGTGATAGCCATAGCGTTGAAGTGTCGCTGGAAGGCGGCGACGTCTGGCGTGCGCCACTGCTGGTTGCGGCCGATGGCAAACGCTCGAAAATACGTGCGGATGCTGGTATCACCGTCATTGAGACCAGCTATAAGCAAGCGGCACTCGTTTGCACCATCGAACATGAATTGCCCCATGAAGGACTGGCGCTGGAACGTTTCCTGCCTGCCGGACCCTTTGCCGCACTGCCGATGCAGAACAACCGTTCTGCTTTGGTCTGGACGGAGCCGGAGGATTCAGCGCCGGCCATGCTCGCATTACCGGATGAGGAGTTCCATGCACAGATACGCGAACGCCTCGGGGACTATCTCGGCAATTTTAAAACTACCGGGAAACGCTTTTCTTATCCGTTGCACCTGATCCTCGCGACCCGTTACATCGACACGCGGCTCGCATTGATCGGCGATGCCGCGCACGCTATTCACCCAATTGCCGGGCAGGGGGTGAATGTCGGTTTCCGCGATGTAGCTGTGCTTACCGAGCTCATAGCCGATGCGTTGCGTCTGGGTCTCGACATCGGCTCGCAGAACCTGCTGGAGCATTACCAGCGTTGGCGGCGGTTTGATTCCATGAGCATGGGGGCCATCACCGACATCATTAACCGGCTGTTCTCCAATGACATCAGTGTTGTGCGTATCGCCCGCCGCACGGGGCTTGCACTCGTAAACAGCGCTCCGCCGCTTAAGCGTTTCTTTATGTGGCATGCAATGGGACTGCTGGGTGACCTCCCCAAGATGATGCAGCCGATAGCTGCCTAATAATTTGTTTTATATTATTTTTATAGATATTGTTGGCCTGTCCCGTTGGGGAATGTAACAATAGTTTAACATTTTGGCGGTATGGTTAAGCCGGGCCCAAGACTATGATGAAAAAGATTTGTTAAAGGATTGTATTAAATATGACCACTGCCCGCCAGCGTCAGATTTTTACCGCGCGCGCCATGTTTACGGAGCTTGAGGCTGGTATAGTAAGGAGAAATCGTACTCCGGAAGAGACGGCTAAAAAAATAGAGGAGTATATTACCCTTGCTCAGGATGGAGAGTGTGATCTGTCCATACTGGATAAGACAAAATTGAGCTCTCACATAGTGATGGAAGCAAGGCTTAAAAATGCTGTTTTAAGAATGGAGAAAAATCTCTCTTCACAGCAAAAGAATCAAGGTTGGTCCGCCACTGCGCAGATCATATTCAATAATCTTGAAAAGGGCATTGTTAAGAAAGGGCAGACACCGCAGGAGGCTGTGAAGGAGTTAATGCAATATCTGGGGAATGCAAGGAAAGATACTGCCATACCCGTCAATCTGGCTGTATTAGATCCTAAAAAAGCAGCGCCGCACAAAGTGATGGAGAAAAGAATTAAACAAGCCGTTACCGCGATAGAACAGAGCAAACCTTTCTACTATCAACAACCGTATTCGCTGGACGCGGCGCGGATAATATTCAGAAATCTTGAAAAGGGTATTGTCAAAAAAAGACATACCCCACAAGAAGCTGTGGGAGAAATAATGTATTTCCTCGATATAGCTCGGCAAGATCCTATTCAGCCTATAGATCTTTCCGTATTGGTTCCCGGGGGGAAAGTTTCCCATGCAGAGGTAAAAGAAAGAATTAGGAAAGCTGTTGCCAGCATACAGGCAGAGCCACATTCCCAAGCGACGTTTTCCAAACGTGTTACTGATCAACCAGCAGGCCAACAATTATAACAACATACAAAGATGAGGATATTATGAGCGGCAACGAAACGGCGAAAGCCATCAAGGAAGAAAAAACCATCAAGACCGATGAGGCATCTGCCCTCGCCAATCTTACGCAGAAGCTTGCCGATATGGGAATACCCGCGGACAAGCTCAAAACGCTCAAGGATAATCTGGATAAGGAAATCAAAAGCACGCAGGATAAAGCGGCCTTGCCGCCGGAGCCCGCCAAACCGGCTAAGAAACAAGGGTTCTTCGACAAATTAAAACCCCATGACGATAATCTAAAAACCTCGCAGTTTGCCCAGGATATTATAGATGACCTCACGGCTGCGCGTCGCGCAGGTAAGGACCTGGCGACACTGGCCGCGCCGATTGCCGAAGCGGTCAAAGGCCAACTTACGGAAGCGCAGGTGACAACCGTACTGCAGACTATGAATAACGATCTGCCGCATCCGGGCGTAGTGAGAATACCTAATCTAATAGAGCTTGCAAAAATGGGCGCTGATGAGAAAAAAGCCGAGGGCCAGCTTAAGGATGCGCTTACCAAGGCGGTGGATAATGCCGTCATTGTGGCGCCGCTGGTGACACCCCAAAAGGATAGCCTTCCGAACGCCAAGGATACTCTTCCGAAGGGCAAAGGAAAATCATAAGTCGTGATGCGTTCGTTACAAGCAATCGAGATAACAGCGAGGATATTATGAGCGGCAACGATCCGGTAAAAGACATTGCCAATGAGGCGGGCATTAAAACGGAAACCGCTGCCGCTCTAAGCAAGCTGGCTGCGGAGTTCGTGAAGGTGCTCCCCAAGGAGCAGGTACAGAAGCTGAAGGACGATCTGGATAAAGAAATCCAAAGCGTGCAGGTCAATGCAGTAGCGACGGGATATAACGACCCCTCAAAGACCATCACATCGCAGGACCCGAATGCTAAAGTGCAGGTTTCTGGCACACTGACACCTGAGGAGATAAAGGCGCGTGTTCAGCAGTTCACGAATCATCGCTATGCCAATACGGCCACCAACGGCAAGCCGTCGCCGGTGGCTAATGACATCATCGCTGATATCAAGGAGATGCAGGCGGCGGGTAAGGACATCATGACCCTGGCCAAGCCTTTGGCCGAGATCCTCAAAGGCAAGATGTCGGAAGAGCAGGTGACGAATTACCTGAAGCAGATGAAAGACGGATTGCCGCAATCCAAGAGCGGAGATGCTCAGCCGTTGATGGAAAAAGTGGCAAGTGAACTCGTCGCCGAGCAGCAACTTAAAGCCGCCCTCAAGGGATCGGTGGACGGAGCGGTTATTGTGCCGCCGCTTGAGACGCCTAAAAATCCTGCCATTAAGGATACAATTCCCCAGCGGAAACAGGGATAACCTTATCCGATTTCGATACGTGAATCGGTACTGAGGTTGCGCAGAATCTCAAGCATATCTTCAAACGCTACGGCCACGCACCCCAGCGTTGGCGAATAGTTGGGTTTTGCCAGATGGAAGAAGATGGCACTACCCACTCCGGCGACGACGGGAGCGTCGTTGAAGCCGATGGGCACGATGACATCGTAGATGCGTTCGTCACGCCAGAGCTTTTCATGCGATGCGGCAAAAGGCAGTTTTACGTGGTGGTTATATTGAGGGTGAGTCGATTCATCGCACCACCCGTCATTTTCATGAATCACGCGCAGGGGCAGGGCTGTTTCGGGTGTTTCCAGCCGATCCGTCCGATACCAGCATTCACGCAAGCTATAGCTACCCAAAGGTGTGGCTTTATCGCCTTCCCGGGGCTTGTCGGTAAAGCCGTTTGAGCCCACGGCGCAACGGTATTTTTTGCCTTTAAAAACAAGCTCCGAGGTGCTTTCTACACGTATATTGGTCATTTATTTACCAATTTGTTACCAAATCTTCATTTTACTTCAGTACACTGGAATATCATTATTATTGTAATAGTACAGCATTCCCATCTTGACGATTGTATCCATGAAGAAGACGTACGAATCGAAGACCCAGCGGCTAATCAATCTGGTGGAAAATGACGCTAGGTTCAAGGAGCGTTTGATAGAGTTGGGCATTGCCACGAGCGGAAATGATGGTGTGCTCGTCGTGCACCAAAAAGAATCCTACGATCAGCTCTTCAATCATTGGACAGCCCTGCTCAGGGAGTACACGCGTGAGCCTCATATCAGTAAGGTTGAACGCGAAGAAAACATGCAACGTTATCAGAAGGAAGCGGAGGATATCAATCTAACGCACATACAAAATACGCTGGATTACGAAGCTTCGCTTCATCGTTATTATGCTGAATTTGAAAACCATCAAAAAGATAACCGCAGACGCTTACGCAAAGGAGAAGAGCCTGAGCCTTTTACAGGACAGGAAGTCTCCTCGCTGGGGCCAATAGCAGTAGAATTTCCTCACGGCATAAAGAAAGAGGTGCATACCAATGTGGATGCGCTGATGGAGTTTTATCAGCAATTCGGACGGCAAGATGCCGCGCGTATGAAGGATAACGATATTCTATACATGCGATCGTTTATGGTGAAGCGCGTCGGGGATATGATTTCACCTGCCTCCGACTACAAGAAAATTGTTGAAGGTACCGACATCTATCCGCAATTCCTGTTGCGGTATACAAATCATGAACGGGAGCAATTTCATAAACGCCGCAGAGAGCACCTCTCTCCCGGACGCTTCCAACCGGAATCAGTGATGGTATCCGATATCGCTAAAGGCGAGCTGATTAATGGCTGGACCAAGCTGCTTAAGGAGGAGCACGAAGATGTACCGCCGCTTAAGCGCGAAGGTGCACGCGATTTGAAACCCGTCTATGCGGCATTGTTTGGCAACTACGAGCTAGGGCTGCAGGCGTTAGAAGAAGATGCCCGCAGGATTAAGACGCTTGCACGAAGCGACTCAGCCGACCTCGCCAATATCCGGCAGAAAAGCCCGGCTTCAAATCATCGCATCTAAACAGCTTCGGCCACGTTTCGGTTGCGCGCGGCGGTCTGAGTGGGGGCACGTAATGCGGCAAGCGCCGCTTCAATAATTCCCGAAGCATTCAGCCCCGCTTCTTCGTACATCGCCTGGGGATTGCCGTGTTCCATGAATTCGTCCGGCAGGAACAGCGTGCGAATGTTGGCGGGGCGTTTAATCGCCACTTGGTCGAGCATGCCTTCACGCGTGGCGAACGCCAGCACATGTGCTCCAAATCCGCCCACCGCACCTTCCTCGACCGTCACCACTGCGTCATGGGTTTTTATCAGGCGGGTGATGAGCTCTTCGTCGAGAGGTTTGGCAAAGCGTGCGTCGGCCACTGTTGTCGAGAGCCCCATTTTCTCAAGTTCTTCGGCAGCTTTTAAACATTCTTTCAGGCGCCCGCCGAGCGAGAGCAAGGCGATTTTACGACCCTCGCGCAATATGCGTCCTTTGCCGATCGGCAACGGCTCGCCACGCACAGGCAGCGCTACTCCCACCCCGTCGCCGCGCGGGTAGCGTACGGCGGAGGGGCCGGAATCATACGCGGCACACGTTGCGACCATGTGCATCAGTTCCGCTTCATCGGCGGCTGCCATAACGACGAAATTGGGCAGCGTTGCAAGATAGGTAATGTCGAATGAACCGGCATGGGTAGGACCGTCGGCACCCACGAGGCCTGCCCTGTCGAGCGCGAAACGTACGGGAAGATTCTGTACGGCGACGTCGTGCACGACCTGATCATACGCGCGCTGGAGGAAAGTGGAATAAATGGCGACGAACGGACGGTATCCTTCCGCAGCGAGGCCTGCGGCGAACGTCACGGCATGCTGCTCGGCTATGCCTACGTCGAACGTGCGATCGGGAAAGCGCTGGGCGAACAGGTCGAGCCCGGTGCCTGATGGCATCGCTGCCGTAATGGCGACTACGGTGTCGGAGTATTCCGCTTCGGCGATCAACGCATTGGCGAATACATTGGTATAGCTGGGGGCGCTGGCCACGGATTTTTTCTGCGTGCCGGTCACGATGTCAAAGGTGGAGACGCCGTGGTATTTGTCGTCGGACGCTTCCGCCGGGGCATAGCCATGCCCTTTTTTGGTCACTACATGCAGCAGCACCGGGCCGCTGTTCTTTTCGTCGCGAATGTTTTTGAGCACGGGCAGCAGGTGGTCGAGGTTGTGACCGTCCACCGGACCCACATAGTAGAACCCCAGTTCTTCGAACAAGGTGCCGCCGGTGGCCATGCCGCGCATGTATTTCTCGGCATTCTTGGCTGCGCGCATGAGCGGCGCAGAAAATTTATTGGCCACCGCCTTGGCGATATGGCGCAGAGATCGATAGGGATGCGAGGATATGAGACGCGAGAGGTAGGCGCTCATGGCACCCACGGGCGGTGCGATAGACATATCGTTGTCATTGAGGATTACGATAAGTCGCGTGCCAAGCGATCCGGCGTTATTAAGTGCCTCGTATGCCATGCCTGCGCTCATTGCACCATCGCCGATAATCGCCACGACCTCGTGTTTCTCCTTACGCATGTCACGCGCCACTGCCATGCCGAGCGCGGCGGAGATGGAAGTCGAGCTATGACCTGCGCCAAAAGCATCGTATTCGCTTTCCTCACGGCGGCAGAAGCCGGAAAGCCCGCCGGGCTGGCGCAGCGTGCGGATGCGATTGCGCCTACCGGTGAGTATTTTATGCGGATAGGTCTGGTGGCCCACGTCCCAGATGATTCTATCTTCCGGGGTGTTGAACACATGGTGCAGCGCCACGGTGAGTTCGACTACGCCCAGACCCGCGCCCAGATGCCCGCCCGTTGAGGAAACGGCGGCAATAGTCTCTTCCCGCAACTCATCGGCGAGCTGCTTAAGCGTTTCAGGGATCATTTCACGTATGTCGGAAGGATCGCGTACAACGTCGAGTAGTGGGGTGGGGCTGGTAATGGGAAAATCCTCTTCCTGCACTTTATGGGGGCTTTACATGCGGTGAATCTACCGCTGAATTCGCCTCCACGCAAGCACGGCGTGGTCGCAGATATGCTGGGTTAACGAATGAATTTGTAATTAAATCTTAACATTGCCCTGCTCCAGGCCAATGGTATAGTTTTAACCAATATATTCCCCATTCCAGAGAAGATATGCCTTTTTATAATGTACGCGATACTGCCCTTCAGCTCAGTAAAATGACGGGTATCGTATTTGAGGTAAAAGACGGCGGTATCGAATGCTACGCCTCCTTTACCTTAATGCAACGCGCAGCTATAGGGCGCATTCTGTGTTCGGCGGGAACGTACATGGAACTTTATGATCCTGCCGAATTGAATATCCCGCAGGAAATGCGGTATAGATTGGAGTCGGGAAACCTTACGCCTCAGGTGGCTCAGAATATAGCCCAAATGGCTATGGAAGAAGAAGGCCGTAGAGCTCGGCTGGAAGAGGCGAGAAACATAATTAGAAAAAAAACAGGCACACATTTTGCGTATGATGCACCTACCGGGGTATTGATAGCGGATGACGTCATATCCGCAATCGCAAACCCCGCCAGTATCGGGCTTAATACCCCGCCGGTTTCAAGGCGGCAGAAGATTCAGGGCGCACGCCTGTACCAATTGGTGCAGCAAGGCGCTATCACATATAACTCCGAGGGGATGCTGGACGGTAAAATTGGGAATATCCAGGCGGGGATGCAAAGCGTTAATGGAAAAACCGTTATTTTTGACGTAAACATAGACAGGCTGAGGGATGCAACAATCAGCGATAAGGTGGCAGACGAAATAATTCAGCGGAATATGAAAGCGAAATTGCGGACGATCAGCCGCATCAACCCGGATGATGGATTTTCGCTTAGCTAGATAATTACGCTGATACGCTTAATTTTCGATATCTCCGCTGGCATGGCGCAGCTTGCCCATCAATCCCGAATAGGAAGGCATATAGGTCCATAAGTTGTCAGGTACGCTGTATCCGGCAACGATGGGCAACGAGCTTTCAGGAAGAACGTAATTCGCATTCGAGTTGGTGGATATGATGGCGTCTATCACGGTATGCGGCAGCGGTATTGTGCCTGTGCCATTGCCATTTCCGTTACCATTGCCGGAATTATTCGGCGGGGGTGAGGTCCCGTTTACCGTCAATACGCCGTTGATATAGCTGATGGTATAATTGCTGTCGACGGCGCCGGAAGCGATGAGGGCATGCGTACCTGCGCTGGTAGCGGTATTGGCGCAGCCCGTGCAGGCAACCGAGGGCAGGCTGCTAAGCGAGATGCTGTTGTCGCCGTTCACAAAGCCATTGTAGGAAACTACAAATGACGGATCCGTCATGCCGTAGGTCTTGGTAGCGTCCATGGCGGTAACGACAAGGGTTGCGGGATTGACGGTAAGGCCCGTGGCTTTGTTGGCATAAGTGAAGCCATAACCCAGTGCCGAGCTCAAGCTCCCGCTAGCATAGTTGATATTATAGCTGCCTGCGTTATTGCCTGTGACGTATGTGCTGGTTCCATTCAATGAACCGGTAAGGACGTCTTTACCGGCATCGGAGCCGAGATAGCCGCTGGTAATATAGCCGTAGTTGCCGAGCGAGGCTGCCGAACCGTAAGTGATGGTCTGTGTACCGGGGGTAACGGTCAACACGGGCGTGAAACTATAAAGCAAGCCGTTACCGGTGGCTGGGAAGCTCGGGCAGGTGCCGCCGTAAGTGCAGCTATAACGGTTAAAGTCGCTGGTTATTCCACCCAGTGAATCACTGCCCGGATTGGTACTATAGACGAGGAAGCGGCCGCCGGTACCGGGAGTGAGTGCATTGGCGCCGTCATTATTGGTGAAGGTGCTGTCGATAAGAGTGATGGACGTTCCGCCGCCGGCGGCCGTGACGCCTTTGCCCAGCGCAAGGCTTCCTGCCGAGGTAACGGTGGTGGAACCGCTGGTCGTAACGCCATCCGTGCTGCCAACCGTACCTATGGTGAGTGCACCGGCATTGTCTTTCACATTGATGCTGCCGGTATTAGCCGCGAGGGTGCCGATATTATTGGTGCTGCCCGTCAGCGTGTAGATGCCCCCCGTGCCCTGCAGCAACAGCTTGGTTGTGCCTATAGCCTGTGTTTGCGTAGTGGTGCCGGTGTTTGTCAGGTCGAATTCACCTGCCGTGATACCGTTTATGCTGTTTACGCTGCCGATGGCCAGATTATGGGCCCCGTTATTCAGGTTCAGTGTACCGGTGCCGATGGAAGCGGCGAGTGTGCCGATGTTATTGGAAGAATTTGTCAGGGTATCGGTTGCTCCGTTGCCGGAGAAAGAAGCGCTGGCCGCGGCAATGGCCTGGGTCTGTGTGACGGTACCGGTATCGGCCAGGTCGAACTCATCTGCTGTGACGCCGCTTACGCCGTTTACCGTCCCGATAACGAGGTTGTGGCTGCCGTTGTCGAGCAGGAGCGTTCCGGTACCGAGGCTGGCGGACAATGTGCCGATGTTATTGGAAGGACCTGTGAGGATATCGGTGGCGCCGTTGCCCGTAAGAGAGAGCTTAGTAGCAGCAATGCCTTGCGACTGCGTCACGATACGGGTGTCATTGAGGTCGAATTCCCCTGCGGTAATGCCGTTGATGCTGTTTACGGTACCTATGGTCAGGATGTGATTGCCGTCATTGAGGGCCAACGTACCGGTGCCGAGATTGGCGGCGAGCGTGCCGATGCTGTTGGATGCATTGGCCAGGGTGTACGTACCGGCATTTCCCGAGAATGATGCATTCGTTGCCGTAATCGCCTGTGATTGGGTGACGGCGCCGGTATCCGTGAGATCGAGCTCAGCAGCGGTAATGCCGTTGATGCTGTTTACCGTGCCAATGACGAGGTTATTGACGCCGTTATTGAGGTTCAGCGTGCCGGTGCCGATAGAGGCGGCAAGCGTACCTATATTGTTGGAAGTGTTGGTCAGAGTATCGATAGCGCCATTACCCGAGAATGAGGCATTTGTAGCTGTAATGGCTTGAGTCTGTGTGATGGTTCCGGTGTCGGTGAGGTCAAACTCACCTGCGGTAACGCCGTTTATACTGTTTACCGTGCCGATGGCCAGGTTATGGCTACCGTTATTGAGGTTCAGCGTGCCGGTGCCGATGCTGGCGGCAAGCGTACCGATGTTGTTGGAAGTGTTGGCTAATGTGTCAATCGCGTCGCTGCCTGCCAGCGAAACATTGGTTGCCGTAATGGCCTGCGTCTGCGTCACCGTGCCGGTATCGGTAAGGTCGAACTCACCTGCGGTCACGCCATTGATGCCGTTCACCGTGCCGATCGAAAGGGCCGTGCTACCGTCGTTCAGCTTTATCGTGCCGGCGCCGATGCTGGCAGCTAAGGTGCCGATATTATTGGAAGCGTTGGTCAGCGTATCTGTTGCACCACTGCCAGAGAAGGAGGCTTTTGTTGCCGCAATGGCCTGTGTCTGTGTGACGGTTCCGGTGTCGGTCAGGTCGAATTCACCGGCAGTTACGCCATTGACGCCATTGACGCTGCCGATGGAAAGGCTGGTGGCGCCGTCATTGAGATTCAATGTGCCGGTGCCAATACTGGTCGCGAGAACACCGATGTTATTGGACGCATTAGTGAGTGTATCGATAGCACCGCTGCCGGAGAGCGAAACATTAGCTGCCGTAATAGCCTGTGTCTGTGTTGTAGTGCCCGTGTCGGTGAGGTCGAACTCACCTGCGGTGACACCATTGATGCCGTTCACCGTACCGATGGCGAGGTTGTTGCTGCCGTTATTCAGTTTCAATGTACCGGCGCCGATACTAGCGGCAAGCGTGCCGATATTATTGGAAGCGTTGGTCAGCGTATCTGTTGCGCCACTGCCAGAGAAGGAGGCTTTTGTTGCCGCAATGGCCTGTGTCTGTGTGACGGTTCCGGTGTCAGAGAGATCGAGCTCGCCCGCTGTAATACCATTGATGCCGTTGACAGTGCCGATGGCGAGGTTGTTGCTGCCGTTATTTATACTAAGCGTGCCGGTACCGATGGAAGCGGCAAGGGTACCGATATTATTGCTGGCATTCGCCAGTGTATCGATAGCACCGCTGCCGGAGAAAGAGGCGTTCGTTGCTGTAATGGCTTGAGTCTGTGTTACGGTGCCAGTGTCAGTGAGGTCAAACTCACCTGCAGTTACACCACTGATACCATTTACTGTACCTATCGCCAAGTTATGACTGCCGTCATTCAGGCTCAATGTGCCCGTGCCGATACTGGCGGCAAGCGTGCCGATATTATTGCCGTTATTGGTTAGGGTATCGGTCGCGCCGTTGCCCGAGAACGATGCGTTTGTTGCCGTAATTGCTTGGGTCTGGGTAACCGTACCGGTATCGGCCAGGTCGAACTCACCTGCGGTGATACCGTTGATGCTGTTGACCGTGCCGATGGTGAGGTTATTGCTGCCATTATTGAGTGTGAGTGTACCGGTTCCGATAGAGGCGGCTAAAGTGCCGATATTGTTGGAGCTATTGGTCAACGTATCGATTGCACCACTGCCTGAGAAGGATGCGCTCGTTGCTGCAATGGCCTGCGACTGCGTTACTGTGCCCGTGTCAGTGAGGTCGAACTCACCTGCAGTTATGCCATTGACACCATTGACGCTGCCGATGGCCAGGTTATGGCTGCCGTTATTGAGCGTGAGGGTACCAGTGCCGATGCTGGCGGCAAGCGTACCGATGTTGTTGGAAGCATTTGTCAGGGTATCGGTTGCGCCATTGCCGGTAATGGAGAGGGTTGTGGCATTGATGGCCTGCGACTGGGTGGTTGTACCGGTGTCGCTGAGATCGAACTCGTCGACGGTGATGCCGTTGATGCCATTTACCGTGCCGATGACGAGATTGTGGGCGCCATCGACCAGGTTGAGCCTGCCGTTGCCCAGGGAAGCGGCGAGCGTACCGATGTTATTGGAAGCGTTGGTGATTGTGTCGATGGCGCCGTTGCCGGAAAGCGATACGTTGGATGCTGTGACAGGTTTATCCTGGTTGATCATGTAGGTATCGGTAAGGTTGAGCGTTCCCGCGACGATACCGTCGATGCCGTTCACCGTGCTGATAAAAAGCGTATGAGCGCCGTCATTCAGGTTCAGCGTGCCGGTGCCGATAGAGGCGGCTAAAGTGCCAATATTGTTGCTGGAATTCGTCAGCGTATCGATTGCACCGTTGCCGGAGAATGAGGCATTCGTTGCGGCAATGGCCTGAGTCTGTGTGACGGTTCCGGTGTCG
>Ga0207130_1261_pt1 | contig 12703 bp, 11 predicted proteins | sample Alteio_BWMinHeat_16_FD_153545 | JGI IMG/M metagenome (GOLD analysis project Ga0207130, IMG submission 153545) | Enriched cells from forest soil in Barre Woods Harvard Forest LTER site, Petersham, Massachusetts, United States -... | ecosystem: Environmental > Terrestrial > Soil > Temperate forest >... | reverse complement strand
GCCCAGCGAAACCAGATTGAACTTAGCGGTGAAACCGGCCGCAATTCGCCGATAGTGCGCGCCCAATTTCTGAAAATGGCCCCCGACGCGAGAATGGAAAACTGCGGCACGCGACGCTCAATCAACACCGCTAACGCGATAATCGCGGCGAAGACGATCCAGCCGATCCGACGATCCTTCCAAGAAGATAATCCAGGCGGTGACCCCACGCTTCTCAAGCGGTGACCTTGGAACAGACCGAGTATCCACTCTGGCGAAGCGACCGCGCGGCCGGCGAGCAAAAGCACAAGTAAAAAAAGAGGTTCATAGGCCGAGACCCAAATCGACAGGCTCCACGCGATTCCGCTCAACACACTCCATCCTATCAATGCTTCTGTTTGCCATCCCCACTCGGCGCAAAGCGCCACTGCGACAAGTAACAGGAGCAACGATTGATGATCAGGACGGCCCAGTTCCGTACCATGAACAAGGATCGGACTGATCCCGTAAAGAATCAGCCCTGCCCAGCGATAACGAAACCTCATGCGTTTTGACCACCACCAGAGAAACCAACCGGTCACCAGCGCGAGCAGCGGTGAAATCAACGCTCCGGCGAGGTCAAGCGATCGCGCGGTAAATGGTCGCAATGGGGCCCAGATTGCAAGAATAAGATAATCCAAAGGTGCGGTCGTATGCGGCGTTGTGCCCGCCGGATAATTTTCAAAGTCGTGGTGACGAACGATCAATCCCGGATGTTCCGCACACATCCGCACACGAGTCATCCGCGCATAACAATCCGCGTCAGTGAAGTAAACGTCCCCAGCGACACAAACGTCCTGATGATTAGCGCACCGTGTCGCCAAAATCAGCGCGCCGAGAATGGCGATTTCGATGGCGGCCAGGGTAATGCATCCAGCTCTTTGCACAAGATCGACAATCGCAAATTTGAAATCAAAAATCGAAAATGAAAATTTGAGTCTTGTCTCGCTGTGCCTCAAGCAAGATCAAAAATGACGACGAGCGAATTCCCGGCCCGATCCCCTTTTCAGGACTTCTCGAATGCGCGCGCTTTGCTCATAGATTTGAACGCGATAGCCGTTTCGATTAGCCATGGCCGGTGTTGGGAGGTGTGCGGACAGGCACCTCGGTTGTGTTCCCGCAGCCGCTGTTCAAGGTCCCGCGCAATGCCGGTGTAGTGAATCATCTCGTTTGCCTGACTGGCCAAAATATAAACGTAGAAAAAGCTCTTCATTTGCTAGCCCGCCAAGCCGTAGTCTTTGGAACGCTGAGCAAAAGTAAAAAAAACACGGTCCGCCTTCGCTTCACTACGGCGTGGCAGCCCCGAAAGCTTTCGGGGCTGGGCCCGCCAGGATTCGAACCTGTAAGACCTCCACGGAAAATCAACCACTTACATTAGCTGACACACAAATAGACAAACTAAAACTTCGGGATAGCTCGGAACTGATCGAAGTGATTCGATGTTGGCGGCGCCTGCCAGCGGCACTTAAAGCCGGAGTTCTCGCAATCGTTAAGTCGGGGAGGGACGTGGTCGAATGACTGAGGCCGAGCTGTTCAAGGAAGTCTTGCAGGGGGTGTTACTGATCGTCGGCGAGTATCGCGGATCGCATGCCGAAGAGGCCGGATACGTGGATAGGAAGTCTGGCAACGCGATTCGTTACGTTCGGGCGATTCACCTGGCGGAGTGCTCATGGCATGGGCATGTAGACTGCGTAATCATCACGGAGCGGTTTCCTGAGCATGTGTCTACGATTGCGCAGGCTCAGGCGACGTTCAGCTATGTTCGAGGGCAGCGTTATGTCTTTTACATCGACTGGGTCAAACGGGAGCGCGGGCAGACTTTTGCCAGCCTAAGTACTTGGGGAATCGAAGAGATCGAGGGAGGTAAGGAGGCGCTTGGCCCGCCGCCAGGCGGGCCTGCGCCCCATAACCTTGTTTTATTGGAAACAATTCCACAGTGCCTATGACAAAAAGCAAAGCCGCTTTCCTTTTTGCGTCGCAGACGCTTGGAAAACAGCGTCTGTACCTTTGGACTTTCACGTTTAGAGAGTTGTTGGAAGTAAAGGAAACCCGGAAGCGTTGGAATCACCTGTTGACGCTCCTGCTTCGGACTTGGCCTCGGCTGCAGGGACTTCGCGTTTTCGAGTTGCACGAGAAGCATGGGCTGCACGTGCATCTCATCACAAACCAGTTTATCCACGTAAACCGGACGCGCGAATTGGCGACGCAAGCTGGTTGGGGGCGGATTCACGTCACGCGGATGCCGAGTGAACATGCCGGCTATCTGGCTAAGTATTTGTCAAAGGATCGGCCGGAATGCTTGTATCGGTGGCGCCTTTGGGCGGGGTTCGGGAAAGGTTGGGAGTGGGCGAAGGTGAAAGATGTGATCCGGGAAACGTTGTTCAGCCGAATGTATCGCGCATGCAAAGAGTGGAAAGGATGGACGGGGAAAACTTCGTTTTTCGAGCGCATGGCACTGGTGCGACGACTAGTAATCAGGACAATAGAAGAAGGGTGGGAAATAGGCTTTGGTCCGGGCGGTAAACCGTACTATTTGTGTTCGGTGGCGGAACTTGAGATCTTGGAAGATAGAAATATTTGATTAAGAGAAATGCCCACACAGGGGATGGCCGTGATTAAACGACCACCCCCAGGGTGGTTTGGATTCCGCGATTATGCGTTAGCGCCTACGAAGCGTTCTTCCGTCATAGCGATTTGGGTCCGCATGACGATCTGCGCGCAAACACCCCAGTACTCCACATCGCTGCCGAGCTGCGATGTCGTGCGAGTCTGCCGACTCTTATTTACCAGAGCTTTGTAAAGGCTCTCGGCGCAACGTGCGAACACCTCTTTCGGCGGCACGCGCCAAACATAGCGGTCGCCCTTGAGCTGCAAAAGCTCGCGGAAAGCAGACGCCATTGGTAAAAGAGCGGCGAGGTCAATGCGATATTTTGACCAATAGTTCGTTCCTGGCCGCTGCTCAGGCTTCTTCATTGGCCGGACCGAACGCAGTTTGCCTAACGAGCGCCGATCAACCAGCCCCCGACCGAGCTCCGACTGGATGTATTCCGGCATCGTAATGATGTCGCAAATTACATCGAACAATCGGAAGAATTCCGGGCGTGTCGATTCGTTGGTGTATAACTCCAGAGCTTTGCCTTTGGATTTATACATCGACGCCGGCGGCGTCTCCATCCAGCGATCCCGAAGGAAGCAGGCCATGCGCTGGATTATCTCCATCACATGCCACGGCTTGTCTTCGTTTTCGCGAAAACTTACTAGGTTCGTGTCGAAACCGCCGCGATTTAAGGCAGCCTTAAGATCCTCAAACACCTTTTGGTATTCGTCGATCGTATACTGCTGAACCTGGCTCGACGTGTTCAACGCTTCCACCATCCCCTCTATTGTAGCCTCTTGGCTACTCTCTCCTGACATCAAGTGAACGCGCGCAAATGGCTCCACCCAGTCCTCCGATTCGGAATATTCGACCCAGTTGCCGACTACCTTTTCGACGACCTTGAAGGTGTGACCGCCATCGGCAATGCCGAATTTGGCGACTCCATCCTCTTGATACCGTTCCGCTGGCAGGTCGGGAATCGTGACCGCGAGACGCTTCGCACCATTGTCGAACTCGAAGCGCTCACAGAGATATATGATGCCTCGATTCTTGAGATGGAACGCCTCGGGGCTGCTTTCGACCGTCTCAAGCATGTCTTTGAACGGTTTCTTGCCCTCCGAGGGCGGGCGCACGTTCGCATTGCCACGGTCGAGCTTTGCGATTTCCCTGAATGGAAGCAATGCCTCCATGTGGTAGGTCGCTGCGTTGTGTGGATCTGCAAGACGCTTGCAGTGGTCGTTGTCACGAATGGACAACTCGATAGTTTTTGTTTTCATTTTTTCTCCTGGTTAATGGCAGGGTTTTCCCAGCCAAGTTGTTTTGATCATCAGAAGCTCACCCGAGTCATCCGACGTCAGGACTGATCACACATGATCTTAACGCGAAAGTCAACCGAATTTCTATTGCCCGGGCTCGCGGCAGCGGAATCGAGCGGACGCTCGGAATCTAGAAATCTGGGCAGTCTTTCAGCACGATAAAACGGAATAGAGCTCGACCGCGTTGCAAGACGTTACTTCTTCCGTTCGGCGCGCTCGGCTACCAAAAAACGTTCAAGAGTGGTAACGATTCCGGCTTTTATTCTTGTCGTGACTTCTTGTGGGGGAATGCCGTCTATTGGTTTCGGGAACGCTGCACCCGGTGTCGCATGGAGCTGATGCGCGAGGGCGGTGGAACCGTCAGTGAGGCCCATCTCCAGCATAAATGGATCTTCGCGTACCCGACTTCCTCCTCGAATTGCAAAAACGAGCGTCGCATTACTCATCCCATAGGGGGTTATCACGGCGCGGGAATAGACAACGTAGAGCTGAACCTTGCCCATCGAAATGGTGCGCGCGTTGGGGTGCAGTGGACGGTCGTCTTGCGCGCCGTCAATCTTCGTAAAGTCGAAGCCCTCGTCCTTTGTGATTTTCAGGGAGTCCTTTTCCGTGCCTAACTCCTCCTTAATCTGGTCCACCCGGCGATCAAATTCGGAGAGTGTAAAGTATATCAACGGCCCCCAACAAAGGTTGAAGTCTGTCGCCATAGCTTGGGCGGTATGCGCCTTGTCCTGATTCAGCTTGTTGTAATCGTCGGCGAGGATGGGTAACCGGGCGATAATGTCCTTTACTGGGTTGTCGGAAGTTGCGCGGTTCCCAGCCAACAATCGAGTGCGGGCCTGAATGAGCTCGTCGCGAGTTTTGTCGTTTCCCATTCGAGCAGCAGCATCCTGGGCGGTATCGAGTAGTTTGGCGTTTGCCGCTTTGGTCTGGCGTTCTGATTCTGTGTTATTCAGAGCGAGCCAGAAAGTTCCGCCAACAGCCATAAGGCCGCCGAGAGCGATCAGCGAAATTGGAATGAGGTTTGACATTCCCCCGACCACTAAGATTAGAGCCGTTATGCCGCAAGTCGTTAATGGATGAAGGGAAGCGGCCGGATTAATAGAACTGTGATGCGCGCAAGCTTGGAACTGACGAATATCGCCTTGACCTGCCCGTCGCGGCGAGCGACCCGCGAAGCGGCAGTCAAAAATAAAATGTTGACAAATAGGTAACGGACGTTACGATCACGTCAATTACGGTAATTGAAATGAATGCATTGGCCTCTTCGACATTCGCATTGCAATCGGCACCGCGGAAGCGCGCTGCGGCGCGACTGGAGGCGCTTAGGAAGTTGGGAGAAATGAGCGAGGCAATGGTGAGAGAGGAAGGGTTTTTGAATTATGCGCAGGCTGGATTGTTGCTCAACGTGAGCACCAAGCGTGTGAGCGAGCTCGTCAGGCTACGGAAGCTCAGGCAGTTTGAATTTCTGGGCCGGACATATGTGTCTCTTCGCGAAGTGGCTGACCGGCTGGGGGAACAGGTAAAGGCAGGACGGCCGAGACGAAGTTTTGGTCAGCGTTTGTCAACAACACTGAAAGTTGTGGCTCGAACCGACGCCGTCCAGCTTGGAGCTGAAGCACTCCCGGCGAAAGCTAGAAGGAAGCGCAGATGATTTCCCAAAGCGTGGAATCGGATGCGTGTGTAAGCCTGGCACAAGTGGCGCAATGCTTGGGGGTATGTCAACGAACTGTCCGACGTGAAATTGATCGGGGACGGCTGGCGGCGTTTCGAGTTGGACGAAGTGTGCGCATAAGAATGGGCGAATTACGGCGCTACATGGAAAGCGAGATGGTTAGAGCATGATGTGTTTTCCTTTCAGGCCGAGACGGCGCGTTAAGGGCAAACTCCGCGTTGCGCGGACGTGGAGCGGAAAGTTTCAACTTCCGGGTGAGGCGAAGCCGACAGTTGTGGCGCTCGGTGTGATGGATAAGCAGGTCGCGCAAGAAAAGCTGCATCGAATCGTCCGCGATGTTGAGCGCGAGCGCGCGGGGTTAAGCCCGAGCAGGGCGGAACAGGATGCGGCGAAGCAATCGGTCGAGAAGCCGATCGAGGAATATATTCAAAGTCGTCACGGATTGCATCGCGACGAAAGATACGTTCACGAACTAGAACTGAAGCTCTGGCGGCTGATGCGTGAATGCAAATGGTCGGTCTTGCGCGATATAAATGCGCATTCGTTTGAAGCTTGGCGAGCGGAACAGGTCGGGATCTCGGCAAAGACGCTAAACGAATATCACGCTGCGGCGTTCGGTTTTTGCAAATGGTTGGAATCTCGAATCGGCAGCAATCCGATTCGCTTGGTTGAGCGGATCAAGGCGCTCGGTGATCCGAAGCGGAAGCGGCGTGCATTTACGCCGGCGCAATTGTGGGGTCTGGTCAGCGTCGCCGGAGAACGTGGGATTGTGTATCTGGTGGCGGCATTCACGGGGCTGAGGCGTGGCGAGCTCGTCAAAATTGAATGGCGCGACGTCCACATTGACGAAGCACAGCCGTATATCAGCGTGCGGTCGTCGATTGCGAAGAACGCGAAACCCGTTCCTCAGCCATTGCCACCGAGAGTTGCCGCTGCGTTGCGGCAGTGCCGTCCTGTGGACGTGGCGCCACATGATTTGGCTTTCAAACGATTGATTCCTGAAATGAATCGCTTCCGGGCTGATCTTGCTGCAGCCGGCATTCCGTACGTCGACGACAAAGGCGAGTACGCGGATTTCCATGCATTAAGAAAAACGTTCGCAACTGAACTCGCCAAGTTACGTTTGCCGCTGCGCGTTGCGATGGAACTGATGCGGCACAGTGATCCGAATCTAACGACGAAGATTTACACCGACGCCGGAATGTTGCCGATCTGGGATGCGGTTGGTGCGCTGCCAATGTTCAATGACACACAAATAGACACACAAAAGTTAGTCGCGAGGAGTGAAACGCTGTCCACGGCTGTCCCGATCGAAGAGAATAATTCGAACTCGCTAGCCGCTGCGGTTGAAACACTTGGTCCATCAGTGGCCGCATCGGTCCGCGAAAGTGCAGAAGTTGAAGAAATTGGGCCCGCCAGGATTCGAACCTGGGACCAAGGGATTATGAGTCCCCTGCTCTAACCGCTGAGCTACAGGCCCCGTGTGTTCTTCGATTGAAGCATATTACAGCACTGGCGACCAATCCCGAACGGTTCCGGCCCCACTGTAACTCCGAAGGTCTTCGCGAGCAGGCCGCTGAGCTACAGGCCAACTGCGGGGTTGAAGTAAATCACGTACCGTGCGTGCTGACCAGAAGAGGTTTAGCCGTAGCGCCTACGCTGGCACTAGTGCTCGGGGCTGAGCAGCGCGGCAATAGTTTGCTCCAATTCAGTGGCAGAAATTGGTTTCCTCAAGTATGCATCACCACATATTGAAAGTGCCTTTTTCTGCGATGTATCGTCGGCGTAGGCAGAATAATAAACAACTGGTGCGCGCGGCTGGAGCTTTCGCAGTTGCTGACATAACTCGATGCCGGTTCCGTCCGGGAGCCGGACGTCGAGGATGAATAAGTTGAAGGAAATCTCCTTCGCCAGTTGTAATGCTTCGGCGACGGTTCCGGCCGTGACCACGGTATATCCGAAATCAGAAAGAGAACCTGCCATGAGCAGGCGTATGTCCGGGTCGTCGTCAACGTGCAGTATTTGTAATTTGTTATTATCGTCCTCGTCCATCTGCACTCCTCCAAACCTTCATGTTTCGAGCATGTCAGTCGCTTCTGCAACAGGTGAGTGCGGGCGAAGAATCATTTGACCCGGAAGGCCACGATATGGCTCCTCGGATTATGGGCGGCGCGAGGTCAAAAGTCAGTTCAACGATTTTTCTGATCAAATTCCTGCAATTTTTGACGGAAAACTCGCCGCCTTGATCAGGCCCGCTACCCCGGAAGAGGTCCGATTCCGCACAGACCCTAATCAAGACGGATTGGCTCCGCCAAATATTCGAAGTGTGAAACTAATTTGGTCCGGGCGTAGGGTCTGAATCTACCAGGGGCTTGGAATGATCTTGCAGGAGCTTCCACATCGTGATTTCAAGTTTTTGGAGATTGACCGGCTTGGTCAGGTGCGCGTCGAACCCGGCTTGCAACGCGCGCTCCACATCCTGTTGCATACCAAATCCAGTCAAAGCAATGGCCGGCGTGTTGTGCGTTTGTCGCACCTTCTCGATAAAATCGAAGCCGGTGGCGTCCGGCAATCCGAGATCGCAAAGCAGAAGATCAAATTGCTCGCGCGCAATCACCTCCAAGGCGGACGCCACCGTGGCCAGGCTGGTAATGTTATAACCGCGATTTCCCAAAAGCCGAACAAGCGCGCGGGCTGTGTCAGCATGATCTTCGATGAGAAGGAGTTTGATTTTCGCCCGGTTGATTGTCGGAATGCTCTCCGGTTCGCTCGGCTCGGCGGCTTTCTGTGTGGTCGGAAAAGTAATCGTAAATGTTGAACCATGCCCGAGGCCCTCGCTTTCGGCGGTCAGCTTTCCTTCAAGCAGCTCGACGAGCGCGCTCGAAATCGCCATACCCAATCCCAACCCGCCGTAACGCCCGCTTCGGGACCGCTCGGCCTGCTCGAACGGTAGAAACAACCGCGACAGCGTTTCCGCGGTCATGCCAATGCCAGTGTCTTTGACCACGATGCTGATATCGCCACGGTCATTGTTCGATGTCGCGATTGTGATAGCACCGCCGGTCTCGGTGAATTTTATGGCATTGCGAACAATATTCCAAAGGACCTGCTGTAATCGGGCAACATCGGTCTGAATGTGGTGTTCCCGCGCTTCGAGATTGAGCGAAACGTTGAGCTGCTTCTCCTGAAATTCACTTCGCGAAAGTCCAAGAAGGAATTCGATCAGCGCGTGAACGTCGGTGTTCTCGGCTGAAAACGAGAGCATGCCCCGCGCAATGCGGGTGAGGTCGAGCAGATCGTCGATAATCCGTGCCTCCAGCTCAATGCTGCGGCGCAACATTTGGACATCGGGATGTAATACCGCCGGAACGTCCTCGCTTCCTTCCCAAAGATTAAGCGTTGCCAGCACCGGCGTGAGCGGAGTCCGCAATTCGTGTGAGAGCATCGCGAGAAATTGATCCTTGGCTTTGCTCGCGGTCTCTGCCTCCTCTTTTGCTTTGCGCAATTCTCGATCGACCTTTCTGTGTTCGGAAAAATCACGGAACACCAGGACCACTCCACGCATCCCTCCATCGGGACCGCGAATAGGCGCGCCACTGTCATCAATTGGAATTTCAGTGCCATCTTTGCGGACGAGCAAAGTGTGATTGGCCAGGCCGACGATGACCCCGTGTTTCAGCACTCTCTCCACCGGGTTTTCGACCGTCTCGCGCGTGCGTTCATTTAAGATATGAAAGACTTCGGCCGTAGGCCGCCCCAGCGCTTCTTGGAGAGTCCAGCCGGTCACCTCTTCAGCCACGCCATTCATGAAGTTGATGCGGCCATCATTGTCCGCGACCATGACGCAATCACCTATGCTGGCGAGAGTAACAGCCAGAAGATCTTTTTGTTCTTGCAACTCGCGACCGCGGCTGTGCGCTTGGCCGAGAGCACTGTCTCTTTGTTTGACCGTTTCGGTAATGCGTTGATAGGCCCAGCATAAAAAGAGAATGTTCAGCAAGCCGGTTAGAACGAACACGGTTGTTCTTCGGCGCGTAGTTTCATCGCTCAAGTTCACGTCGGATTGCAAGGCGGCGATCTGCTGCGATCGCAAACGGCTGAGCCCGGCGCGCACTTCGTCCATTAGGTCCCTGCCCGTGTTGTTTCGGACGACCGCCGCGGCCGCTTCAAAACCAGCGCTTCGCCGCAACTCAATGGTCTCCCGCATCTCCGCCAATTTTTGCTGAATCAAACGGGTGATCGCCTCCACCTCTGATCGATTCCCGCCAGCTTGTTGCAGGATGTTAAGTTCTTCGAGGTAGAGCGGAAGCCGTGCAACGGCATCGTTATAAGGCTCAAGGTAACGCTCATCACCAGTTATGACAAAACCTCGTTGTCCGGTCTCAGCGTCCTTTAGCGTTGATACGAGCAGATCCAGCTGGGAGATGACTTCGCGCCGTTGTTCCTCCCGCGCATGGGCTTGCAAGACGCGATTGCCGAACCAAAAGGTCAGCAAGGTAGAAGCAACCACCACCGCCGCGGTTATGGCGAAAACGCCAATGATAATCCCTGGACGAACTCTTTCTTCAGCCGACTCTGGAAAAACTCCAGTCAACTGCGGTAGAAAAACCTGGGCGGCGACACTGTGTCAACGACAGAATGCGTAGCTGCTGGTTTTACCTAACAAAAGGGGTTACGCGTTCTCGCTCAGCCGCTCCCCCAGATAGCCCTCAAAGTCCGGTCTGTTGGGGTTGCGCAAAACATGTTTGATCCAGGCTTCCCGCTCGAAGGATTGTAACCGCAAGTCCCAAACGCAGACTGAAGAATCACTGGTGTTCGCCGCGCTCAGTTGCGTTGGATCATTGCGGCGCGATAGGAACACGCGATGAAAAAGCTCATTCTCGTTTCCCCAAAAATCGACAAACACGAAACAGGCGTTCCGACCGTCGTGCGCTCCAATGAAACCAACTCGATAGTCGTTTGACTTTTCTTGCGCTAATTGCTCGGCCGCTATCTTTCTCGCCGTTTCGAGAAGCTCCGGTCGCGGTCGTTCGCCACTCCAGGCGATGCCGTAAAGCTTCATCCGCCAATCGCCGAGCGATAGCAACTCTATAAAGCGAAATGCGCGCGCTTCGTATGGTTGCATTTAGATTTGACGGATTAAAGTGGCCACCAAGCCGCGATGATACCACCACTCACGCCCAGACCAACTCCCGCTACAACCTCAAGCAGAGTGTGGCGGGAGAGAAAGAGCCGGGACCAAAACACTAATCCAGCCAAAATGAACGCAACCGTTCCGCAAAGAGCATTGACTCGAAACAAGACCGTCGTGCAATAAGAGGCGAACAATGTATGCAATGAGATCTTCAGCCAAAAATTGACGACCGCCGCGGCCACAAAGAGGGCCAAGGTAACGAGTCCGCCACGAACAACAAAAAACGGCGCTCGAATCAACCAGGTCACGAGCGTGCCGAGTGTTGAAAATGGAATGGCCCACGGATAGAAACGCTTACGCTCTTCGCGAACAGAAACGTCTGCATCTTGCCAACGGCCGGAGCGAACTCCCGCTACGAGCAGGACCGCCGTGGGGACGATCACGGAGAGAAAAAGCGCAGCGAGGATGGGAATGGCCGCGCTTGAAGTAAGCTGTGTTGTGACAACAATTCCGACAGAAATCGTCACGAAAACCAGCGGATGTCCGATCCATGAAACAAACCTGGCAAAACGTGCGGTCGGTTTCACGGGTAACATAATAACATTAGATGTGGGGGTCCAGGTCCTACGGCCTCTGAATCAATTCCGAATCGTATCGAACTACGATGAGTGTCCGTTTTTTTAAAGTGTTTACAGGAATGGCGCCGGGGGCAAGAGGCGTCCGCTTACTTGACCAAATCCGACGCGATGATCATCGCCTTCGCACCAGCCGGTAATGCTGAGAAGATCACCGTCTTCGAGCCATTTTCGCATCTCGCCGTTCGGCAGCTTCAGCGGATTAGCCCCGCGCCAGGTCAGCTCCAGCATGCAACCGCGTGATTCCTCAGTTGCTCCACTGATCGTTCCACTCGCGAGGAGATCCCCAGGTTGCAAGTTGCAGCCGTTCACGGTGTGGTGGGCGAGTTGTTGAGAAACACTCCAGTAGAGGTTTTGAAAATTCGTGCGCGTAATGACATGCGGCGCATCCATCGATGCCGTCTTTAATTTCGCTTCGAGCTTGATGTCGAAAGTGAAAGCACTCTTTGCCCGCAAATATGACAATGGCTCGGGATCTTGTGCCGGGAGAGGTCTTCGGAATGGCTCGAGCGCTTCGACCGTCACGACCCAGGGTGAAATGCTCGTGCAAAAGTTCTTGGCCAAAAAAGGCCCGAGCGGCTGATATTCCCACGCTTGAATGTCGCGCGCGCTCCAATCATTCATGAGAACAAAGCCGAAGATGTGGTCGATCGCACGATCGATTGGAACCGGTTCGCCTAACGAATTCGCCGGCCCGATGAAGAAGGCCATTTCCAGTTCGTAATCTAAACTTTTTGTTGGACCGAAAATTGGCGCCGCTGTATCCGGCGGTTTGATCTGGCCCTGGGGACGGCGAACCTCAGTGCCGCTGACCACGATGGAGCTGGCGCGACCGTGATAAGCCACCGGCAGCCATTTCCAATTTGGCATGAGGGCATTTTCCGGACCGCGCAACATCGTACCGACGTTATGAGCGTGATGATAGGATGAGTAGAAGTCGGTGTAATCGCCGATGCAGGCCGGAAGTTGCATCACCACGTCTTTTTGCGGGTGCAACACGCGGTCCCGCAATGCCGGATCATCGCGCAAAGTGGCCGTGTCAGCGGCAAGCAAATGCTGAATTATCTCGCGTACTTTGCGCCAAACTGGGCGACCGAGTTCCAGAAATGCATTCAGCGAATCTTGCGAGAAAACATGCCGATCTTGGCTTGTGCCAGCCGTCCGACCTCGATGCGTCCGGCTAAGGAGAGCAGCCTCGACAGAACGAAAGTGTCCAAGTTCTTCCAAGATCGCCAGGTCGAGCACAAATTCACCGATGGCGACACCGATGCGGGCCGCGCTATCGCGCGGCTTAAAGACTCCGAAAGGCAGATTTTGAATTGGAAAATG
>Ga0207130_1259_pt1 | contig 12968 bp, 10 predicted proteins | sample Alteio_BWMinHeat_16_FD_153545 | JGI IMG/M metagenome (GOLD analysis project Ga0207130, IMG submission 153545) | Enriched cells from forest soil in Barre Woods Harvard Forest LTER site, Petersham, Massachusetts, United States -... | ecosystem: Environmental > Terrestrial > Soil > Temperate forest >... | reverse complement strand
AGCAACGTGGTCACAGCCGAAGTTCCTACGCTCTGCCCGATGTTGCGCACGAAGTTGATCAAACCCGCGGCAGCGTTGCTTTTTGACTCAGGCAGACCGACGTAGGCAGCCATCGTGAGTGGGACGAATAGGAATCCTATCGGCAGGTACTGCCAAACGCGCAACAATGCGGCAGCGCGAAAACTAATGAGGAGATCGATGCGCTTGGACGTGAGATACATGGCCATCGCGAGTGTGATCCACCCGAAAGCGAGAAGGTGCCGGGCCTGGAAACGCGCCGCGAGGCGCCCCACGACAGGCGTAAGAAATAGTAGAAGAATAGCTGCGCCCGAAAGAACCATGCCTGCGGTCTCCGCCGTGTAGCCCATCAGCGTTTGCAGGAACTGAGGAAGAAGCACCGTAGAACTGAACAGGACAATACCAAGTACGAACATCATCAGGTTACAGCTCGCAAAATTAAACATCTTGAACAGATGGACATCCACAACGGGTTCCTTCTGGAACCATTCCCAAGTGAGCATTGATATCAGGCCTACGGCGGCGACGACGATCAGAGTGGTGATGAAGCGAGAACCAAACCAGTCGTCTTCTTGTCCTTTATCGAGCGCGACCTGGAGGGCGCCCACACCAATGGCGAGCAGCGCGAAGCCAATATAGTCGAACCTTGCCGTGCGCTTTTTCGTGCTCGACATGTAGGCTGGATCTCGAATTAGCTGAGAAACCAGCAAGACGGCCAGGATACCCACTGGAACGTTGATATAGAAAATCCAGCGCCAGGAATAGTTGTCGGTAATCCAGCCGCCCAGCGTGGGACCGATTGCCGGAGCACAAACAATCGTGACTCCATATAATGCGAAGGCCAAGCCGCGTTTCTCCGGCGGGAAAGTGTCTGCGAGGATTGCCTGCGTCATCGGCTGCAGCCCGCCGCCAAAGGCGCCTTGCAGTACCCGGAAAAGAAGCAGGAACCCGAGGCTCGGCGCGAGACCGCACAAGAACGAGCTGGCTGTAAAAAAGGCGATGCAGATCAGAAAGAAACGCTTGCGTCCGAGCCAGCCAACGAGGAAGCCGCTGATCGGAAGCACGATGGCGTTTGACACCAGGTAACTCGTCAACACCCATGTGCTTTCGTCATTGCTCGCGCCCAGGTTCCCTGCAATGTGCGGAAGGGCCACGTTGGCAATGCTGGTATCGAGTACCTCCATGAACGCAGCCATCGAAACCACAACGCCAATGAGCCACGGGTTGACGTTTGACTGCTGGACGGCTTGCTCGCCAGCAATCGAAGTGGACGCGGTCACCGCACCCTCACTTGCGGTTCGACCGACAGCCCCGGCTTTAACAGTCCTTCCGAGTTGAAGAGTCCCGCGGAACGCTCGAAATCGATTCGCACTGGCACGCGCTGCACGACTTTCACGTAGTTACCGGTCGCATTTTCGGGAGGCAATAAGCTGAATACTGAGCCGGTGCCGCCGCCCAGATTGGTCACGCGGCCTTTCCACGAGTGGCCATATGCATCCACCTTGATCTCGACCCGCTGACCAGGGCGCATGTGAGCAAGCTGGGTCTCCTTGAAATTGGCGGTCACCCAGACATCATCGAGAGGCACAAGATCGACCAGTTCCTGTCCGATACTCACGTTCTGGCCCACTTCGACGCTTCTCTTGCCGACAATTCCCGTCACCGGAGAACGGATCACCGTATAGCTGAGGTTTAGCTCTGCTTGCTGAAGTTGAGCCTGTCGCTGCAAAATCTGGGCGTCGGCCGCCATGGCATTAGCTCGAGTCAGCGAAACCTGCTCGGGTGCAGTCTCCGCAGTCTTCAAATCGTTTTTTGCCTGCAAGAGTTTCCCTTGAGCTTGCTGCACGGCTTGTTCAGCAGCGTTCACGCTTGCCTGTGCCGAGACAACTACGGCTCGATTTGCTGTTGCCGTGGCAACCGCCTGGTCGTACTGCAGGCGAGAGATATCCTCTTTGGCGACGAGTTGCTTGGCGCGCTCCAGGTCTGCATCGCTCTTCGCCGCGTTTGCCTGAGTCTGGACGAGGACGCCTTTAGCGGATTCGTAGTTCTGTTCAGAGGCTTTAACCGCAGCCTCTGCGTTGACGATTGCTGTTTTGGCCGAGTCCAAAGTGCTCTGAACTGTTACGGAAGTAATCGGCACGTTCCAGTGGAGACTTGCTGATGTGGCCTCCGCATCGGCCAGATTCGCATGTGCCTGCGCCGCCGCGATCTTGTAGTCCTGGGGATCGATGGTCACCAGCACATCGCCGGCATGAACCAGTTGTCCCTCCATCACGAACACTTGCTGGATATTCCCGTTAATTCGGGCACTCAGCGGCATCACATGACCGTCCACTTGCGCATCATCGGTATCTTCGAAACGAAAGGCATCCCACACGAAATACCCGGCTGCCACAGCGACCAGCATCGCGGCCGAGATCAGCAGGACTCTCTTGCGGCGGGTTGTTGAGCGTTTGCCGGGTTCCTCCTTCGACTGGGAACCGGGCGCTTCGGAATCGACAACGGTTACCGGTTGCTTTGGATCAGCGTCGATGGCTTGAGTGCTATTGGTGTTCGGCATCACTTCCCTCCCAGATACTGTTCGTAATTGGTGCGCGCCACTCCAAGTGCGCGGGCCAGCGAAAGCTTGGCGAGATTGTGGTTATAGAGGCTGGTGATGTATTGATCGTTCGCGCTGGCCAGAGACTGTTCTGCCTGCACCACCTCGACGCTATCGGTCACCCCCGAGGCGAAGCGATCCTTTGAACGAGCCAGGTTCTCATTAGCGAGGTCGACGTTCTGCTTTGCGACTGTGACTTGTTCTTTGGCCGCATTGAGATTGAGAAAAGCCGTCCGTACGTCATAGTCAACCTGTCCGCGAATATTTTCGGCTTCGGCCTTCCGCTGGTGCAATTCGGCTTCAGCCTGGGTGATCTCACCTTTGATCCGTCCGCCGGTGAAGATAGGAACACTGATCCCAGCCTGAAACGTGAAATCCCCATGCGAATGACCCAATGTGGGTCCAATGTCGCCGTAATCGCCATTCACAGCCACTACGGGATATCGCTCACCTCGCGCAGCCGAAAGCGTCTGGGCGGCAGACTTTTCGGAATCAAGAGCTGATCGGAAATCGCCGCGCGATTTGTAAGCGACGTTCAGCGCATCTTCGACGGTGGGTGGATTGATCTCCGAGTAGGGGAGTTGGTCGGCAAGTTCGAATTCTTGCCCGAGGGGCAGTCCGATGGCGCGTCCAAGGACGAGCTTTGCGACTTGAAAAGTGTTGCGCGCGACACTGAGGTTGTACTCCTCGGTATGCAATTGAACTTCGGTGCGTGTCGCCTCGATTCGCGGAGCTGTCCCAGCCTGGACTTCATCGAGCGCCTGATCGTAAAGTGCTCGTGCATTTCGCACCTGGGCTTCTTGCGCCTGAATGCGCGAGCCGGCCTCGATTACGTGTAAATAGGCATTCCCAACGGTGAGCGTGACCGCATCGAGGATGTCTTGATAATTGAGCTGCGCTGCCTCTTCGGCCGTGCGCGCGGAACGGAAACGCTGGATGGACTCAAAGCTGAAGAGCGTCTGGCTTGCGGTCGCTTCGACAGACGTGTAGCTGAACGGGCCGACAATGTTAGGGACGCCCGGTATCCCCTGTAACCCGAACGTGGCGAGGTTCAGTTGGTCGACATTTTCTGAAAGTCCCGCACTGACCCGCGGCAGTAACTTGCTAAGCGCGAGCAGTCGCTGACCACGTGCAATGCGCGCGTTTTCTGCGCTCTCCGTCGTCGCCAAGTTGAAGCGCAGGGCTCCGGTGATCGCGTCGCGCAGCGTCAGACGCAAAACCTCATTGCTTGCGGAACCACTCGGAACGCTTCCAGTGAGTGGGCTTGCCTGACTTGCTCCGACGACCGCACCGGGATATTGACCGGCAGCCGGTATTACGCAGCAGAAGGTGACTCCCATGGCCAAAGTTGCGGCGCGCCAAGTCCGCCGAGTCAGTCGATAAGTGATATCGGCGATCATCTCTTCGCCTCCTGATTATTTCTGTGTATCTCGCGCGCGAGCCGTTTGATGGCGTGCTTCGTGAAGGCGCCGGAGGCGCGGAACCGCGCTCCCGTTTTCATCAACCCCAGCAGTACGTTTTCTCCGTCCTCACCCATGGCGGTCAGGTCCTTCAGAGGAATCATGAATTCCCGACCCTGCAGGTCTGCTGTGGCTCTCGCGCACGGACTGCTTAGCTCGGCGGCCCATGGGGCAATGAGCTTACCCTCCACCACTGCGCTGCGGCGATTCGCGTTGTCTCGAATGGAGATCTTCAACATTTCTTTTTGCCCGCACTTGCAATAGGGCAAGCCCCATACCAAACTTGTAGGACGGTAACTCACTGGATTTTCAGCAGACGACCGCGGGAAGTCGAAAATGTCAGAGTTGAAGAAGTTGAAACGGTCGAAAGTGTCAATGCTGCCGGCGGGGCATACTTGAACTTGACCGCCCAGGGCTATGCGCTATGCTCTTGGGAAAACGATTGGGTAATCCGCGAACTAAAGCGAAAGTGACATGCCACCAAGTGCGAGCGGAGCTGTCGGGATTCGGCGTCGGAGCGACGCAGGTCGCTATGAAGCTGTGCTTCGTCTGAGCGAGGCCCTTTCTTCGTGCCGAGAGCCCGAGGAACTGACGAAGATCCTCTCCGACCAAATGGGGGAGTTCCTCGACTTCCTCCAGTTCTACATCATCGTCTATAAAGAGAATTCAACAGAGGTCGAATGGGCTGTTCTGGGCCGAGAAAAGAGCCTGATCAGTGTGTACGCGGATGTACCAGTCCAGGAACGGCCGTCTTGGCAGGCGTACTCCACGCAAGCGCCATTCCATATTTCTGACTGGAACGCTGATGAAAGAGTTCCCGCAGGCCTCAAGCAAGGACTTGCAGCCCAAGGAATTGAAATCGGACCACTGGTTTTTGTTCCGCTTGCGACGCCACACCGGCGCCTGGGGGCCTTGGGTATGTCCGGGGCTCCGCGAACCGTTTACAGTCCCGACGACATTAGCTTTTTACAGCTGATTGGTCGTGTCGTCGCATTCGCGATTGACGACAACTTCAATCTGAGACAAGCGGAAAAAGCAAAGGCGGAACTGCAACGCCAAAATGACCGACTGCGACAGAGTGAGAGAGAGCTGCGCGAAGTGATTGAGAGGATTCCGGGTATGGCATGGACCGGGGCACCCGACGGCTCCAGTACGTTTGTGAACAGGCGCTGGTCGGAATATACGGGACTTTCTCTGGAAGACACCACCGGATCGGGATGGCAGACTGCCGTTCATCCCGACGATCTGGAGCGAACTGTTGAAAGGTGGCAGGTCTCAGTCAGGAGTGGCGAGCCCTTCGAATTCGAGTTGCGTTTCCGTCGTGCGGCTGACGGACAGTATCGCTGGTTTTTGGTTCGGGGTGTACCGCTACGAGACGAGCACGGCCAGGTCCTGAAGTGGTATGGCATCGCTACGGATATTGAAGATCACAAAAGAGCAGAGGAGGTGCTAGGAGTTCAAAATAATAGGCTCCAGTTGCTCCTGAACCTGACGACCAGCATCACGTCCAACCTCGATCTGCGGAAGATTTTGCGTGCGATTGCAGCGAATATACGCGAAGTGATGCGCGCTGATGCCGTAGCCGTTGCGCTGCCCGACCTCATTTCGGGAAAATCCAGGGTATTTGCTGTGGATTTTCCTCACGGCAAGGGGGTCATCAAGGAAGAGTTGCTCCTGCCGCTAAGCTCCGAAGCTAAGAGAGCGATGGATACCTTGAGACCGATAGTCTTTGACCCGCGGGAACGTGACGAACACGCACCCGAGCCATATGACGTCGCGGCTGCGGAGGGCCTAAAGGCCGTTTGCAGTATTCCACTCGTAGACCGCGGCCGGGCTCTCGGAATTCTGTCGATTTTACGTACGACGGAGACTCCGTTTACGCCGGAGGACGTCGATTTCCTCAGCCGGGCCTCAGGCCAAATAGCAATCGCAGTGGAAAACGCATTGGCATTCCAGGAGATTTCCGAACTTGTCGAGGAGCGCAAAAGAGCGGAGCAAGCCCTCGCCATTCAGAACGCTCGACTCCAAGTGCTCCTGGAATTGTCGAAGCGAATTACATCGAATCTTGAGCTTCGGGAAGTGCTGCGCTCAGTTTCAGTTGCCGCTCGAGAGGTCATGCGTGCCGATGCCGCAGGTGTCGCATTTTTCGATGAGGCATCGGATAAGGCTCGGATTTATGCTGTCGATTTTCCCAATGCGAAAGGATTCGTTAAGGAGGAGATTGTGGTCACGCCAGGGCTCGCCTTCAGACGAGCCTGGGAGAGCTCTAAACCGGTAGTCCTAAACACAAACGATCGGGAGGAACTCGGGCCTGAAATATACGGACTCGTGATTGCAGAGGGCTTGAACGGCCACTGTCTGATACCACTGGTGAGCCGTGGTCGAACAGTCGGAGTCCTGATAGTTGCAAGTAAGCTGCGCGGTTCGTTTACGCCCGAACATGTCGATTTCCTCAGCCGGGCGTCGGGACAGATAGCCATCGCCATTGAAAACGCGTTGGCGTTCCGGGAGATCTCCGAACTCAAGGACAAGCTGGCCCAGGAGAAACTCTATCTCGAAGAAGAAATCCGCGGTGACATGGATTTCGACTTCATCGTGGGGAACAGTTCTGCGCTCAAGTCCGTGCTACATCTGGTTGAGACCGTGGCTCTCAGCGATTCAACGGTTTTGCTGCTGGGTGAAACGGGAACGGGCAAAGAGTTGATCGCCCGCGCGATTCACGACCGAAGCCGTCGCAAACAGCGCACACTCGTGAAGCTGAACTGTGCGGCGATTCCCACCGGTCTCCTTGAGAGCGAGTTGTTTGGTCACGAAAAGGGATCCTTTACAGGCGCGGTTACCCAAAAGATTGGCCGACTGGAGCTGGCCGACCAAGGGACTCTGTTTTTGGACGAAGTGGGAGACATCCCGATTGAAATCCAGCCGAAGCTGCTGCGGGCTCTACAGGAGCGTGAATTTGAACGCCTTGGCAGCACGTATACACGAAAAGTGAATGTCCGCTTGGTGGCGGCAACGAATCGCGATCTTGAAAAGATGATTGCCGCTCGTGAATTTCGCAGTGACCTGTACTACCGGCTAAATGTGTTTCCCATCCGGATACCGCCGCTGCGGGACCGCAGGGAAGATATTCCTCTCCTGGTGAGTTATTTCGTTGAAAGATTCGCGAAACAGATGCAGAAGAAGATCGAAACTATTCCTGCCGCTGTGATGAAGGCCTTGAAGGCATGGGACTGGCCGGGAAATATTCGTGAACTAGAGAATCTCATTGAACGCGCGGTGATTCTCACGAGAGGGAGGTCGCTCGAGACTCCACTCACAGACCTCCAAAAAGCGATAACAGAAGAACCAGCGCCTTCGGACTTGCATGAAGGCAAACACGTGGCCGGAGAAGGAACAACTTCGCGGAACGATAAAAGCAGGGTTGTTGACGAATATGCGAGAAAGCAGCGCGACGCGATTGTGCGCGCACTCACCGAAACTAAAGGGCGCGTGGGCGGTGCGGATGGAGCTGCCGCGCGTCTGGGCCTCAATCGCACAACCTTATTGGCGCGCATGAAAAAGTTTGGCATTGATCCCCGGCAGTACGCCTAATCCACGGTTCAGACCCATACTGTTAGAACCTCCTTGATACAAGCCAACTCCTGAGAGCCGATTTCAACTTCACCGCTCGGACGTTTGGCACAATCCTTGCACTGTCCTAGGGGTGAGGACAGGTGCGCATATTGAAAATCTCCCTTGTCGAAGGCCCGCGCCGATGCCGGCTAATCGTGGCCGGTAAGCTTATCGATTCCTGGGTGGCAGAGTTCAGCACCGCGTGCGAACAGGCCCTGGCCGACCTTCATGGCCGCGAACTCATCGTCGATCTGAAGGACGTAAGCTCCATCAGCCCGGAGGCAGAACGCATACTGATGCAGTTAATGAGGAAAAAGGTCAAGTTCCAAGGTGGCGTATTTATGAAGGAGGTGTTGAGGCAACTTGCCCGTAAGAGCCGTACAAACCAAGGCCCGGCAGGAGATGACGCACCCCGCGAAGACCCGGATGGCAGCGAGACTGTTTGACAGTCAAAACGTCCACTGTCAACGTCGACGATTTTGACAGTTTTGACACTTAGCTCATGGTTGGCCAATCCTAATAGGCTCGCCACAATTTTTGACGGCGAGTTCGAAAACCGTCGCTTCTGCACCTCGCTGGTCAGGATCGAATCTATGTGTGTGCGGCCGGAGCTATGTAGAGCACAATGTAATCCCTTGGGCGCTTCACGGCGAATATGGCTCCGCCGTGGTCACGGCGAATTGCAGTAGGACAGTGACGCTTGCCACTATTCCGCTTCCGTTTTTGATTTTCAGTTCGCCCAGATTCTCAACTTTAAGATCTAGGGCCACAGCCCAAAGGGCATGGGTCAATCTAGAAAGATCGAGCGTGAGGGCGGGTTTGAGAGCACGCACGTGGATTTCAATCTGTGCGCCGCCTCCCTTCTTCTCCACATTAGCGTGGCCTTCGGCTTTGGGCATCAATGCCGTGCCTCCTAAAGCGATGCCAAATTTTTCGATTACTCTCGCGATAGTCGAAGCTATGTACGACCTGTTTGATCTTCATATTCCCATAGTTAGGTGCGAAACTTTTCTCAGACATCCAATCTTGCGCATGCAGAAAACCCAGCGCGCCTAGCAGCAATTGGATTAGCGCTAAAGCTCGGAAGCTAAACCATGACCGCATGGTTTCCTCCATCCTTCGTTTGGGTTAAACGACTCAGAACATTCATCAGGCGCCTAGCAGAATACACATCGCGAGTTCGGCGCTCACGGCGATCGCTCAGATCCGAATGGTGACAGTGGAACGCAACGTGCAGTTAATCACTGGGTCGAAGGAGTTCGAGGTATGGAAACGATAGTAGGAACTCTCAGTGATACACAACAGCCGACGGAGTACCGCGAACAAGAAATCCAGCAATTGACAAATATTTTTGCCGGCCGTCTCCCTTCCCTCACTCGGATAGCAACCCGCGTGGTCGGCAACGCGGCCGATGCCGAAGATGCGGTCCAGGATGCTTTCTTGTCCGCCTACACACACCTTGGCCAATTCAGGGGACAGGCAAAGATGTCCACTTGGCTCACTACAATCGTAATCAATGCTGCGCGGATGAAAGTACGTGCGCGCCCCCGGCAAGTGCACATTCCCCTGGACCGGGAAGATCGAGAGCAAGACTATGCTCCGTTATCAGAGGCGCTCCCCGATCGACGACCAAGCCCCGAAGAATTATGTCGAAACTGGGAACTTGCAGAGCGCCTGGCGCAGGCGTCCACACAACTCTCTCCCATTTTGCGTCGAACATTTCAACTCAGCGCCGTGGATGGCTTGAGTACTCGTGAAACAGCACAAGCTTTGGGAATACCACACGGAACCGTAAAGGCTCGAGTCGCAAGGGCACGCAAGAAACTCAAACAGCTTCTGCAGGAGCAAGTGAATCGTTGTCGGGATGAGGACGACAGGGGTATCTGCGAGCAAGAGGAATGCACTCTGACATCGGCCCAGTTCGTACATGTAGCCGAGGTGCGATTTGAGAGTGTCAACGAGTTTGTGCAACTTGGCGAGAACTAGACTGTAACAGACGACGACTGGGCTCGTGCCAAGCCGGATTATGTGAGGAATTTGAAAAGGATTTCATCATAAATGTTTTCCAGCAGCCTTCTGACTGGAACTGACACAGCATGGAGCAACTCTAATGAGCACAGTTCCTAAATTCCGGGTTTTGGTTTGCCGCCCGCACACAAAGTGTCACTGAGGCTCTCATTTTCGGTAAGACCAACGTGACAATCAGCTATTTCGGTTATGACGCCAAATCGGACGGCATTGACAACCCAGCCCCCGAACCGGCGATAGAGCAGGAGTGGGTCTCCGCTGGACCTTGAGTGGGCGTGCGGTAAGGTGGATGTGCCGCCGCGGTTGGAATCTCTCACCCAGCCAGTCGGTGGTGTCTTGCATGCGACCATGAGCACAGAAGCGGAACTTCAACGCCAACATGAGCGGTTTGAGTTGCTCCTGAATCTGACGACCAGAATCACGTCGAGCCTGGACCTGCGGGAGGTCTTGCGCGCGATTGCAGCGAACATACGGGAAGTCATACACGCTGATGCCGTAACCGTTTCGCTGCCCGATGCAGCGTCCGGAAAATTCAGGGTAGTTGCGTTGGATTTCCCTCAGGGCAAGGGGGTTATCAAGGAAGAGTTGCTCGTTACGCCAAGCGCGGCCGTCATGAAGGCGATGGACACCTTGAAACCGGTGGTCGTTTACGCGCGCGAAAGACACCTACTCTCGCCTGAGGGATACGCGGATGCGGAGGGCATTGGAGCCGTTTGCCTTATTCCACTTATAAATCGCGACCGGGTTGTCGGAATTTTGTCGATCTTACGTGCGACAGAGATGCCCTTCACCCCTGAAGATGTCGATTTCCTCACCCGGGCGTCGGGACAGATAGCCATCGCCATCGAAAACGCGTTGGCATTCAGGGAGATTTCCGAACTCAAGGACAAACTGGCCCAGGAGAAGCTGTATCTGGAAGAAGAATTTCGCAGCGAGATGGGTTTCGAGCAGATCATTGGCAATAGCGCGGCGTTGAAACACGTACTGCAACTAGTTCAAACGGTTGCCTCCAGTGATGCTACCGCTCTGTTACTTGGTGAAACGGGAACGGGAAAAGAGTTAATTGCGCGGGCCATCCATGACCGAAGCCGTCGCAAGCAACGCACATTCGTGAAGCTGAACTGTGCCGCAATACCCACTGGGCTGGTGGAAAGTGAACTGTTTGGCCACGAAAAGGGCGCGTTTACCGGAGCGATCACCTCGAAAATTGGGCGCCTCGAACTCGCCGATCAGGGGACTCTGTTTTTGGATGAAGTGGGAGACATCCCGCTTGAGATTCAGCCGAAGCTGCTGCGGGCTCTGCAGGAGCGGGAGTTTGAGCGACTCGGCAGCACGCATACACGGAAGGTGAATGTGCGGTTGGTTGCGGCTACAAATCGGGATCTCGAGAAGATGGTTTCGAACAAGGAATTCCGCAGTGATCTGTATTATCGATTGAATGTCTTTCCGATCCGCATACCTCCCCTGCGGGACCGCAGAGAAGACATTCCTCTGCTCGTGAACTATTTCGTCCAAAAGTTCGCAAATGAAACGCAGAAACCCATCGAAGCGGTTCCTGTGGCTCTAATGAAAGGACTGACGGCTTGGGACTGGCCCGGCAACATTCGTGAGCTGGAGAATTTCATCGAACGAGCCGTGCTCTTGACGCGCGGCAAGTTGCTCGAGGCTCCGCTGTCAGAACTCCGAAAAACCAATACGGCAGAGTCACAGCCTGCCAATCTTCACGAAGCCGAGCCAGCCGCTGAAGAGAGAACAAATTCGTTGAGTGAAAAAAGCAGCGTTGCTGACGAATATGAAAGAAAGCAGCGCGATGAAATCGTACGGGCACTTGTTGCGTCCAAAGGGCGCGTGGGCGGTGCCGATGGTGCGGCCGCGCGCCTGGGAATGAACCGCACGACCCTCCTTTCTCGAATGAAGAAATTCGGCATTTACGCCAAGCAGTATGCCTGATCGTATCCCGGTTCTTCGTTATCTTCGGTTTGACCTTCTGTGCTCTGCTTCACAGGCGCTGACGGCTTCGAGTACAACGCATCGCCACGTATGCTGAGGTGGAGGGAACACACTAAAGGAGCGTGCCGTGCCCTTCGAGGGGGTGGGAAGGACCTGAAATCGGCACCTGCGCAAAAAATGCACTCGGGCAGCTAGGGAGATTGTTCACGATAGGCGTCTTTGAGGCCCGACGAGCCGTGTGGCAATCGCGAGCAAGAGACTTACAGACATTCCGCACATCAACACGCCCATAACCCCTTCTAGCGGGCCCAACAACCGCCACTTCAATGGGAGGGTAACATCGCCATACCCGACAGTCGCATAACTGCTTGCGGAGAAGTAAACCGCAGACTCCCAGGACGGAAAGCAAAGGCAGCGATAACAGCTCGCCCACAGCAGAATCTGTAGTGCTTGCAAACCGACCAGTGCTGTTGTAAATCGGACGACGAGCGAAGCAGACCGAAACAGCCCAGATTTGTGAATTTCGTTTTTCGTGACATGTCTTATCCAAGCTATGAGGACGGCGATCCCAGCCGCCTGCAACCACAGCGTAACGGTTACGAGAACGAAAGCCACGCCTGATTCATGGACAAATATCATGGTCGTTGCGTTTGTCACTTCATTGCCAGCCGCCGAGCGCCTAATAGAGCTGAATGAGACTCTGGTATTCGTTGTTTCGCGCCTGAGCCAATGTGAGTTCCGCGTCGAATAATGATCGCTGGCTGTCAAGAACCGCGAGATAATTAGTCGTACCGCCTCGATAACGTGTGAGCGACACCTCCACTGATTCTTGGAGATCTTTCACCGACTGTTCCTGCCGTTCGCGGACAGCGTGATATTTTTCATAGCCAATTAGGGCGTCAGAAACATCGCCGAAAGCTCGCTGGATGGTCTGCTCGTAACTGATCATGGCTTGCCGCTCTTGCGATTTGGCATAGCGCAGGTTGTTACGCAAGTACGCACCTTCAAAAATCGGCTGAGTCGCGCTTGCCGCATAACTTCCCACCGCGAGAGGGGCCGAGATATTCGATCCCAGGAAGCTGCTATGTCCCCATGCCCCAGCTCCAGAAACGCGCTGCTCAGCGAACCGCCAGAAAGCTGCTCACTACCTGCTGTGAAAGATCATGGGCCGTGTGATGCCACATTCGGCTCAAGAACGTGGGATGCCGATTTATACCTAGTACCAGAAGATCGCTTCGGGCCCTCTCAACGCGTTCCACGATCCTTTGAACTTCATCCCCTTCAACGAATTCAGTCTTCAG
>Ga0207130_1190_pt1 | contig 12974 bp, 11 predicted proteins | sample Alteio_BWMinHeat_16_FD_153545 | JGI IMG/M metagenome (GOLD analysis project Ga0207130, IMG submission 153545) | Enriched cells from forest soil in Barre Woods Harvard Forest LTER site, Petersham, Massachusetts, United States -... | ecosystem: Environmental > Terrestrial > Soil > Temperate forest >... | reverse complement strand
ATATCAGGCAACAATTATTACCCGCCTGGGATTCGTTGGCCACGGTGCAGTTAATCACCGACCTCGAGCGAGCATTCTCGGTGAACTTCGACATTGACGAAATTGCCCGGCTGAGAAGTTATCAAGAAATTCGCGATGCTCTTATTAGACAGGGAGTTTCGCAAATCGCCTCTGCACCTGCTCGCCCCGCCACACTTGACACGTCACATAAAGGTTAGGCGTTAGGGTGGATTTCATTGAAGGCTTTCGCTAGGTTGACAACGTTCCGTCGGTTAATGTCCGCGTCTGTGCCGAGCAAGCCGTTTGTTTGCCTAAGGACTGCGCCTTTGTTGGCTAACAGTTGGCGAATAGCCCTGCCAAAGAACAAAACTGGGGTCGAACTTCGGCGGCTTGGAGGATTAAAGGGCGGGAAGGCAAGGGCCTGCCACCCTTTCAGCAGTCGAACGGAGAGAAATCGCACGAAAAGCCGCGAAATCTCGATATCGATTTGCTATACAATCTTGGGAAGTATGAGGAGAGTGTACCAGAGAGAAATATGGGCATTCGCATTCATAGCTGTAGGAATTGGCCTATGGGTGTCTGGCGTTTCCCCCAAACTAGGCACCATCGTGTTTGCCACAGGTTTGGTCGGCTCGGCGCTCGCGTGGGTTTTACGCTAAATTTCAAACTGAGCGACACCCACAAACTCCAGGCATTCCGTGCAATCAGTCGCCCTGTGGCACATCCCCGGCAGACGCTGAATCGTCGAAAGTCGTTTATCCTGAGGAATTTTGGCGGGATCAGGCACAGTCTGACGTTATCGAGCGCGGCGACTGGAATTCCTGCCTCGCTAGGATTCGAACCTAGACAAAGAGATCCAGAATCTCTGGTGCTACCATTACACCACGAGGCAAAGAGCGATCAAATTAAAGGCCGAATTCTACTGCTTCGCAAGGCGTTCCAGATTTGCTAACGGAACTTTGCCACGCTATTGCGGGCGGAGTAACCACTCTTCGCCTTCCCGCGCCCCTATCACTTCAAGTGCTTTCCCACTTTTTGTCACAAGCGCGCGAGCTTGCTTCACCATTTTATCGATCTTTGCGTCATCGTGGTCGGGGTCATGGTGAAAGAGGACCAGTTTTCGTACTTTGGCATCAAGCGCGAGCGCAACACATGTGCTCAGGGAGCCGTGGCCCCAGCCGACGTGATGCGTGTATTCTTCATCGGTATATTGCGAGTCCAGGATCAGAACGTCGCAGTTCTCAAGAAACTTCACTAACCCTGCTCGCTCTTTTATAGCTCGCTTTTGCGTCTGCTCAGGGCTCAGCAACCTGGTTTTTACGGCGTGTAACTTGAAGGCATCATACGGCTCATTGTCCGGTAAGAATGCGACCGATCCCGAAGAGGTGTCCAAGCGATAACCGACACAGACACCTGGATGATTCATGAATCTGGCACGCACATGCACTTTGCCGATGTCGAATTCCATCGTCTCAAGCTTCTTGATGTAAAGCCTTCCGGGCAGGTCGTAGAGTCTCACCGGGAAAAAAGGCGTTGTCATTTGGCCTTTGAGAATTTCACGAAGGCCAGTATCCGCCCCATCGTAGCCGTAGATGCGGATGAGGTTTTTGTCGTTATAAGAAGGAACGAAAAAGGGGAATCCCTGGATGTGGTCCCAATGAACATGAGTGATCAAGAGTGCGATCTTGATCGGCTGAGATCCGAATTCGTTTTCTAAAGCGAGGCCGAGCGATCGGATGCCGGTGCCCGCATCCAGCACAATAATTTCGTCATCGGCTCGCACCTCGACGCAAGCCGTGTTGCCGCCATATCGGATTGTTCCCGGCCCCGGTACGGGGATAGATCCGCGCACACCCCAAAACTTCAGGCGCGCCGGAGATGCTGAGACCTTTGCCATGGAAACCGGCTGGATTTTGCCACGCAAGCTACGCGAAACCAAGAGTTTTTGACCCAGGCCGGCTTTCGTTTCGCATTACGGCGGCCCTGGGTTTTCCTTTGGAAATACGATCCCGGTCTAGCCCTGGCGCAGTTTAAAGGGCCGCTCGAGGAGGTTTCTTCATCCGTCCCATTATCTGTAGGACGTCACAGAGGAGTGAACGACGTGAAGGACCTCTCATGAGCTGCATTGATCACGCTAACTAGCCAGGGTGACCTTCGCTTCGATTGTGAGGTCCCTCGCTTCGCTCGGGATGACATGGTTTAGCGTTCCTCCATTAGCTACAACAAACTGGACCCAAACGCGCCTGGTCCCTTTTTCCAGCGCAACTCCGGATCTAAATTGATCTCTGCCATCCGCACATCAAAACCGACTGACCGCAGCAAATAAGAGACGCCCTCGCGGCTCTCCATCGTTTCTTTCAGACTGCGGGCGAAGAGTTCGATGTATTCCTTATATGATTCGAGGGCGAGCTTGCCGTCGGCAAAATTTTCAGCCAGCGCCTCGTCATGGTAATCGATCAGATCGATCAGGGCGCGGCGTAAATCCATCCGTAGTTTGGGGTCGATCACGACCTTAAACGGGTTGGCGCCCGGATCCGGTTTGGCCAAGGCGTCTCGGCGCAGGGCGGGTTGATTGGACGCGATGATTTGAAAATCTCGATTCTCTTCCATGGTACTTAAACGCGCTCGGTTCGATCGATTGCGAACCTAAAGCTTTTTGAGCCTAAAAGAAAATTGGAATGATTAAAATCGCCACGATGTTCACGACCTTGATCATCGGATTGATCGCGGGCCCGGCGGTGTCCTTGTAGGGATCACCCACGGTATCTCCGGTCACTGCGGCTGCGTGAGCGAAGGAACCTTTCCCGCCGAAATGGCCCTCCTCGATGTATTTCTTGGCATTGTCCCAAGCACCGCCGCCGGAAGTCATGGCGATGGCGACAAACAACCCTGTGACGATTGTGCCAACGAGCATTCCGCCCAGGACAACCGGACCAAGCGGTTTGATGATCGCAACCCCCACTACGAATGCCACCGGCAAAAGAGCAGGCACAATCATTTCCCGCAAAGCCGCTTTGGTCACGATGTCGACACAAGTGCCGTAATCCGGTGTATCGGTACCCGTCAAGATTCCGGGCTTCTCTTGCAACTGACGGCGAACCTCGCGCACAACCGCCCCGGCAGCCTTGCCGACCGCGTCCATACTAAAGGCAGTAAAAACAAATGGGAGCAAACCTCCGATGAAGAGCCCGATGATTATCTTAGGTTCTGTCAAAGAAAACTGGAATGGAAACGGTTTGCCTGCGCTGGCCAAATGCGCACGTAACTCCTCGACGTAGGCGCCAAACAAAACCAGAGCTGCCAATCCCGCGGACGCGATGGCGTAACCTTTGGTTACGGCCTTCATCGTGTTGCCAACCGCATCCAGATCGTCGGTGATCCCACGAACCTCCTTTGGCAAGTTGCTCATGACCGCAATGCCGCCGGCATTGTCTGTGATCGGACCAAAGGCATCGAGCGAAATGATGACTCCGGCCATCGATAACATTGACATCACGGCAACAGCGATTCCGTAAAGGCCGGCGAAGTGAAAGCTCAGGAGGATGGCAATGCCGATGAATCCGACAGGTAACGCCGTGGCGTGCTGTCCGACGGCGAGGCCGGCAATGATGTTAGTGGCGTGTCCGGTTTCTGAAGCGCGTGCAATCTTTTGCACCGGCCGATAGCTCATCGACGTGTAATAATTCGTGATTAGGACGACGATGCCGGTCATGAGCAATCCGATAAGCGAAGCGAAATAAAGATCGTTAGGGGAGCGCTGCACACCTCCGATCATGATCCCGTTCGGAAAAAGTTGATGTGTCGCCGGCCAAAACAAAATTGCTGAAACCAACGCGCTCGTCCCCACCGCACCCATCAACACCGTCGCTGGTTTGGCCCGCGCCGCACTGACGAATAAAATGCCGCAGATTGCGCCCAGGACGGAAATTCCACCGAGAACAAACGGATAAACCACCGTCGCCGGTTCGGTTCCAAGCGTGAGTGCTCCGACGAGAATCGCGCCGATCAAGCTGACCGCGTAAGTTTCGAAAACGTCGGCGGCCATGCCCGCGCAATCACCTACGTTGTCGCCAACGTTATCGGCAATCGTCGCCGGATTGCGAGGATCATCTTCCTCCAGGTTTTTTTCAATTTTTCCGACCAGATCGGCGCCGACATCAGCGGCTTTGGTATAAATCCCGCCGCCGAGTCGGGCGAAGACGCTAATCAAACTAGCGCCGAGGGCGAGGCCGACCAGACTACGCACCGCTGCCTCGTGTCCGATCGCACTGGTGGCAACATGATAAAATGTTCCAACCGCGAGAAGCGCGAGACCGACGACGAGCAATCCCGTGACCGCTCCGCCGTTAAAGGCAATACGCAGTGCGGCCAAGCGCGAACCGCTCGCCGCCGCCTGGGTGGTGCGGGTATTGGCCAGAACAGCGATCCGCATCCCAATGTAACCGGCGGCCAGCGAGCAAAACGCGCCGATTAAAAATCCGATCGCTGTGGGATGGTCCTTATAAAGGAAGAGCAGAACAAAAAGGACGGCGGCGATGGTGCTAATCGTGACGACCTGTCGGTGCAGGTAAGCCTTCGCACCTTCCTGGATGGCACCGGAAATTTGCCGCATACGCTCGTTGCCAGGCGAGGCGCGAATGACCTTAGTGATCAAAAAAGCCGCGAAAATCAGCCCAACGGCGGCGCATACCATCGACAAAGTCACTCCGGAATTGAGTAGGTTGAAGGCAAGAAGGGTCATGAGCACAATTCTCGATAAAGCGCACGACTTTATGAAGAATTGCCTCGCTGGCAAAGGCTATTTGGCGCAATGCGAATGCTAAACGGCCGGTTAGGCTGTAGCACCAGTGAGGTGATGGCAGAGTGGTAGCGTGATGCCTGAAGGGATTAGGTTGATCGCGCGGCCCGTCGAGAGTGGCCGGAAGAGGTTATTCGAAAAGGGCGCGGCTTAGGCGGATCCCTTCCGCTTCCGCCAGCCATAGGTGAACAGGCCAGCCAAGCCCAGGCCCACCAAGGTCATGCTGGTGGCTCGGAGACAGCAATTATGGACGAATTGGCGTCTCCCTGGAACTGGATGTCCGGGCCAGCCCCCGAACCCGACCCTGGTGGGGAGACATCGTTGGACAGTCTCGATAGCGGGCGTAACCAGCGTCCGCGGTGTCGTAGCGCCTAGCGACAGAGCTGAAAAGATGAAAATTATAGTGCAAAGATCGTTCGTAACCGCGCCAAAAATGTCGCGCGATATTCCTTTTCCTTGGCGGCGTGATCCGCCGGAAGCACCGCTTCTTTGACGATGCCTTCCGTCTCCATCTTACGGGCGGCTAAGATTTCACTTAGCTGACGCAGACACTCCGGTGCCTCGCGAATCACCTCGGCCATAACGGCTTTACCGATTTCCATGACGTAGCAATCGGCCTGGGCGCGGACGGTCGCGCTTCGGCGTTCGCCGGTCAGCAAAGACATTTCCCCAAAACAGTCGCCTGAGTTCAACGTGGCTACGGGAATTACGCTGCCGTTTTTTGAAACTGAAACTTGCGCCGCGCCTCGCAGCAAGACAAACATGGAATCGCCCTCGGCGCCTTCTTCGATCACGCGCTCGCCGCGCCCAAAATGGTTGAGGGCCGATCGCATGACCAGGCTGTCAATCTGCGAGTCAGACAAACATTGGAAGAGTGGCTCGCCCCGCAAAATGCTGCGCGCTTCCTCGTGGTCTTCGCGTGGAGCGCCTGGCCCGCGGCGCTCCAATTGTAGGGTGCGAATAGGGAAGGGGATATTGATGCGCTGCCGCTTCAACTCATACCAAACGTTGGTCCGGACGGCATCGTTGACCTGATTGATTCTGGCATGATTACCCATGTAAAACTTGATCTCGTAGGTCACAGCGTGATCACCGAAATCGACCATGAAAATTTTTACCGGGGGACTGGCAAGAACGCCGGATGCGCTGGAGGCAGCACGAAAAAGCGCATCTTTCACGCGATTGGGTGGCACATTGTAATCGACCCCAACCCGAATGCGCATGGCGTGGACCTCGGTCGGGTAATGGAGGTTGACGATCATCTGACGAATCATCTCGTTGTTGGGAATATCGAGGTAGATGTTGTCGTTGGTGCACAACCGGGTGGAGCGCCAGTTGATCTCCATGACTTCAGCGAAGCGCTCGCCCACCTGCAACCAGTCGCCCACTTTGTATGGCCGGTTAATCTGCAGCGAGATGCCGGCAATGATTCCGCCGAATAGATTTTGCCCCGCGAATCCAAGAATAATCGCGGCAATGCCCGAACCGGCGAGCAGACCCTTCAATTCTCGCTCGGCGTGATAACCCACGCTCAGGACAATCAGGAGCGCGATCAGGAAAATAACGAGCGCGACAACTTCGCGCAGGAAATGCGGAATCGGCGTCTGCTTGCGCTGCTCGAAATAAAAATCCCAGACGTAGCGATTTATCAAGGCAACGACCAGCGCGGTGCTTAGCAGGATGGCGGCGGCGCCGATGTGATTTCGCCAGGGAGCATGCACGCCGTAAACAGTGATGGCGGCGTAGAACGCGAGCGCGAGGCTGAAAAGTTGGAAGAGAACACCGAGCCGGACGCCCGCGCGCCGCTTCAAAAATCGACCGATCGTGAGCGTCAAGAAAAATGTCCCGACGAACACGAGGATGGTAATGGCCGCCCTCTGCGTTTCAAGCAACGCCGTAAACATTTGTAGTCCTAAATTAGCAGCTAATCACTGATTGGGACAAGCTTTCGCTCGATTGGTTTTTCAATCTTCGCGTTCGCGACCGACACAAAATGTTTTTTGATGATTTTCCGATTTCTGCATAGACCAGATGATGTCGGCAAACGTGTTATTCTGCCTTCGGCAGCGCGCATGGAAGTTACTGGCCGCAAGTCCCGACTGCATATCTCTAAACGCTGCGTCAATCTTTGGATGATCCGCGGTGGCATGTAATTCGCAGAATGATCGGCCGATTAGCTCCCGCTCTGAAAAACCCAGAACGTTCTTACAAGCTGCGCTCACGGTGACTAAGCGGGTATCGCGATCGATCGTGCAAATGATTTCGCGCGCGTAATTGAGTATCAGTTCCATCTGATCATGCGATTCTTGTAGCTGCCGTTTGCTCTCCAGCAAAGCGCGATTTGCGGCGGCCCGCTCCATCTCGAGTTTGCTCACCGTCCAGACTGTCCACCTTACGAGGATGACGAACAGGATGCTCAGCGTGATCGCCAGAAGGGCCGTCCCAAACGCACTATCGAAAAGCCCGTGGCGTTCTCCCCATACGCGCAGCCATCCCAAAAAGAGGGTGAGCAACACGGCAAGCGGGAAAAGCCGGCGCGCCATCACACCTCGCGGATCCTGCGTTTCAAATAATTTCGCCAGCGGAGCCTCTGGTCTGGCAAAAAAGAGACCGCCGGCCAGAATCAGGAATGTCACCGCTGTATGCAGCGCCATCGGAATGAATGAGGCCAGACCCCGAAACGATTGAACGCCGTAAAGGTACCCTGTGATCGGTAGTAAGGCACCAAAACCGATCAGAATGGCCAGGACCTGACTCGGCGAAAATCGCTTTGTCGAAACATCGAGTGTCAAAAGCGACAAACCGACAAGCACGAAATTGAACGCCGTGTTTGGCGCCATCCGATTCGGCATTTGACGTTCGGCATCCGTAAGTTTCGGGGCGAACAACCATTCATCGACATTCGGATGCCAGTTTGCGGCGATCCCGATTAATTTTGCTAGGCCCATAATGAGCACGATTACAGAAAGCACTTTTGCGACGCTGACGACAGCAGTCGAGCGATTGACCTGGATCGACAGCGCCAGAGCCAGCCCAGACAAGATAAACGAGAGCGCGGTCGCTGGATTCATCGCGACGAAGCCTGGGACAACGCGCTTCAATAGCTCGACATCGAGACACCAGCCAGCTATCACGAGTATGCCCACACAGATCACCAGTGCGCTTGCCGTAGCCGGAAAGGCTCTCAAGAGAACCGGGACGCTCGAAGCGCTTTCAGTAGATCGATGTGTGTCGAACACGAATTACACCTGCGACAAGAAAAGTCGCTTCGTCGCTAGCTGCAAGCAGGTTTTAAACGCAGTCGTGTTGAGGTGCGTTCATAGGACGTCGTGCACCAGTTCCAGTCGCCCTTACCTGGGCGGTGCGATAATCAGCCACGCCCAGCCGGCGAGAAAACAAAGGCCGCCAAACGGCGTGATTGCGCCGAGCCAACGGAGGTTTGTCAGCGCCATTATATATAAACTCCCGCTAAACAAAAAAATGCCGGCGCAAAGCAGCCACCAGGCTCCGCGATTAGTCGTTCCCAGAAGGGCGAGCACAAATAACGCGATGGCGTGGATGAAGTGATAGAGCACCGCCTTGTTCCAAACATCGAGCATGCCATGGCTTTCCAGCGTGTTTCTCAGCGTATGTGCGCCAAATGCGCCGAGTACAACCGCGAGAAGGCAGAGCGCCGCGGCGATTCGGAAGAGCCAAAGCGACATCATCGGCACCACTTTCGTTCGCGTTTCGGATCTTTCTACCATTACTGATTCCGATTGTTTCGGGTTTCAAGTTTATGAGAATAGATTAGCGGACCCTCTGAATAATCCGATGATCAATCATCGTCGCGCCTCCATTCGCCCCTCTCATCGTCCGAATGTAGAAGATCGTGCCGACGATTCCAAAAACAGCGGCACCGAGAAAATTCAACCCCGCGCCAAGCTTCCAAAGGTAGGCGCCCAGGATTGCCGCGGCGCTGACGATGAGATCGCGCACCAGGTAATAGGCACCCACCATTTGGCCGCGCCGCTGCGATTCACAATAGTCAATGATGAGGGCTTTGCGCGCGGTATCGCCGAATTCCTTGAAGCCGCGAATGGCGAAAGCAATGACCAGAGCGGAAAAGCTCCGCGACATGAGCAAACTGATCGGGAAAAGCGTGAACATAATGAAAGTCACGATGACAAAACGCTCGCGTCCGTAGCGATCGGCAAAATAAGACGCGGGAAGGATGGATAGAGTCGCAGCGAGCATCTCCACCGCCGTGAGCACGCCAACCTCCCGGCCGTTCACGCCGATGTAGTCCATGGCGAAGATTACCACCCAGGCGTAGGGGATGCGCTCACAGAAGCGCACCAGGATGTCGCTTAAAAGCAGTCGACGCATGGGCGCATTGAATTCGCGTAAACTGCGCCAAAAATTCCATTGTTCGGCGGCCGCGCTTTTCGGCGGCGGCTCTTGGCGCAGTTGTCTCTGCACGAGAATTGTCCCCGCCGAAAGCAGGATTGAAACGATGAGACCGATGCGGACCCCGGGTACAACGCCGAAACGATCGATCAGCACTCCCCCGAAAATTGGAGCGATCATGATCGGCAGGCGTTTGATTACCATTTGTATGCCGACCCCCATCGAGTAGCGGTCGGCCGCGAGGGTGGCGCCAACGAGCGAGAACGTTGCTGGCAATGAAAAGCATGTCCATGAAAGGAAAAGGAACATCCCCGCGATCACTGCACCCCAATGCGGAATCAGCAGCACCAGGGTATAACCCGCGATCGATAGAATATTAAAGGTGAGAAAGGCGCGCCGGTGCCCCCAAAGATCGACCAGGACGCCACCAGGGTATGCATAAATTGCTCCAAGTAGGGTGCGGAGCGCATCGTAAAGGCCGATGATGAAAACAGTCGCGCCCAGCGCCTGCAGATACTTCGGAACGAAGCGCATCCAGAGTTCTTCGCCCGCGCCAATCATAAAGATGGCAATGAGCAAAATGACCAGATTGCGTTTGAGTCCGAAGAAGTGGGCGAGTCGCTGGGCGCGAGTTACAGCTGCTGGGTCCGGCGTTTGCATTCCGCGTAAAGGGCATCGTAGACGACGAACTCCTGCTCAAGAATTTTGTGATCTGTTAAGTCAAGCTGCCCGAAGCCTGCAGCTATCCAGCGCAGACCTTCCCCGGCCGGATGCGGACTGGTTGGATGTGAATCGACCGCGCGCACGATTTCGCCCAGCAAAGTGAGCGCGGGATCCTTGAGATTGTATTTCTTCAGGATGGAATTGAATGAAACGTCTTCACCGTGATGTCCCAGCTCACAATTTGGGACATCGAACACAATCCCATTGTCAATCTTTGACCAATCCGTTTCGTGCGGCAGGAAAACAAACTCTGCATCGCGATCAACAAAATTTCGGATCAACCTCGGACAAGCCACACGATCGACTTTGATTTTCTCGCGAGTGATCCATCTCATGCGGGCGGCACTGCCAACGGAAACTGGGTTGAGCGGACGATTGAGTTCAAAAAAATGCGACAGTCATAGACTGCCGCTACAGAAGCCATTTAGCGAAGCAAACACGATTCGGTATTTTATGCGATTTGTATTTCTGTAGCGGCGGTCTGTGACCGTCGCATTAATCATGCCCCAAACGTCTAAAACGCCTCGATATTCTTTATCAACGTCTGCCGATCACTTCATAACCGCATGCGTAGCGATATGGCAAGGCTCCTGAAGGGATTGTTGAAGTGCTCCGCAGCAGCGACTCATATTCACAAAAATGGAACTACGTAAGGGAGAATCCTATACGCGCAGATCTTGTAAAAGATTGGCGGAACTGGCCATACGTCGGCGAAATATTTGATCTTGAGTTCCACGACGCACGCCTTTGACCTTGCTGCTGTGAAAAGCGCGACAGTCAGAGACTGCCGCTACAATAGGCGCTTTGCAGAAGACGCCGGCCAATAAGATATCATTGAAAGTTGGGCGTTTGTGGAATTAAAGTGGCGGCATGGCAGCCTGGTTCTGGTACGCTGTCGTCGCCGCCGTGCTCTATGGCGCGCATCAAATCTTTACCCGGCTCGCGGCGGATCGCATCGGCGAAGGCTTGGGAGGATTTGTGGTCGAGGCAACGGCTGCATTGTCGATCGTGCTCTATCTGGGTTTTCTGTGGCTGAGCGGACATTGGAACCAAAAATCGAGTGGCGAAGGAATTTTTTGGTCCGTTCTCACGGGTGTGTGCGTCGGTGCTGGCACCATCGCATTTTTCCTTCTCTTTCAAAAAGGCGGACCGCTCTCGGCGGTACCGATTATTCTCGCGGTCGGCGCGGCAATAATGGCAATCACGGGCATTGCATTCTTCCGCGAGCCGGCATCTTGGCCGCGAATCACCGGTATTATTTTGGCGATCGCCGGTTTGATTCTGTTGCGGCGGTGATTTTGGAATTTGCGGCTGTAACCGCGGTCGCCGACCGCAGCCCGTGCTAGGCCAGCGAACAAGACTCGGCGTTTTGTTCGATCTGAATGGTAGAGTGTTCAATTCCGAACGCGCTCTGCAAATGATCGCAAACATTATGCAAGAATGCATCCCCGCCCGCCGCGGCGGGCATGACGAGGTGCGCTGTGAGCGCGATTTGCGTCGTGCTCACCGCCCAAATGTGCAGATCATGCACGGCGGCGACGTCCGGCAATTCAGACAAGTATTTTCTAACCTCGAGTAGATCGACGTTCGCGGGCACGGCGTCGGTCGCGAGATTGAATGATTCGCGCAGTAACCCCCATGTCCCGATTACAATGATAACGTTGATAATAAGGCTGGTCGCTGGATCGAGCCATGTCCATCCGGTAAAACGAATGGCCACTCCAGCGATGACGACACCGGCGGAAATCGCGGCATCTGCTGCCATGTGCATAAACGCGCCACGGAGATTCAGATCATCTTTTCGACCGGACATAAAAAGCCATGCAGTCGCGCCATTGAGAATGACGCCGGCGGCCGCAACCCAAATAACGATGTTGGCATCGACAATCTCGCCGCGGGCGAATCGCCGGACCGCTTCCCAAGTGATTGCCCCGACAGCTACAAGGAGAAAGATTGCATTGAGCAACGCCGCCATGATCGATGTCCGGCGCCAGCCGTAGGTGCGGCGGGTGGTGGCTGGGCGCATCGCCAGATGACTCGCGCCCCATGCCAGCATGAGACCAAGAACATCGCCGAAGTTGTGACCGGCATCCGCCAGGAGCGCAAGCGAGTGACCGAAGATTCCGAAGACTACCTGCGCGAGAACGTAGGCTACATTTAAGGCCACCCCAATGGCAAAGACCCGGTTAAAGTATTGCACACCATGACCGCACTCGCCCGAATGTTCAGTCATGGTTGCACTCCATCCCTACGTGCAGCATTGGGCACACCCCGAAATGCTAGCATTGATCTCACTCAACGCATAAACGTTGGGAGTCAGGCCCTGTTCCCAGCGGGAAAGACTACTATCTAGACTCCGAAGTGATCGGTTCTGGAGCGGCTACAGGCTCCAGAACCGTCACGTTTTAGAGAGTACTCTATATAGTACTCTTAATATTTCTCGCCCTTTTCGCCCTTCTCCTTGCTCTCGTCGTGTTTGCTCAGCACTTTGCCGTTCGCATCCATCTTGACGCCCCACTCTTTACCATTCTTGTCAATGACGGCTTCGTAGTCGGCGCCCTCCTTTTCCCAGCGAACGATTTTTCCGCCTTTGGCTTCGGCCTCAGCGGCTTTTTGCACCGGGGCCGGGACGTCAGCGCTGCTGACGCTTTCCTCCTCATGATGTTTCTTTTCCTTTGCTTGAGCGGCGACGCCAAACGTCAGGCCCACACTAACAACTGCTGCTATTAGTAGGTTGGTTATTTTCATAGTGTTTATCTTTGACGTTGACCTCCGAGATATTGTTCGAAGACAAATGGTTATTTACATGCAAGAAACTGAGCAAAGCCGACGTTTTTCGCAATAATCGCGGTCGATGGTCAAGATGTCAGACAGCGTTCGACAAGGTCAAAATCGTCAAGCCCGACGTTTTCGGAAGCATTCCGCTCTTGGCTCAAGCTTAGCTTTGTCTCCTGCCGATTCTCCGTTTCCTGCGCATTCGCTGCCGTAGGCGGGAAGGAACATAATTGCCAGCGCCGAATGTGAATGGGTAGGGAACGAAATTCTCAATTATCGGCATCCGTGA
>Ga0207130_1257_pt1 | contig 13091 bp, 8 predicted proteins | sample Alteio_BWMinHeat_16_FD_153545 | JGI IMG/M metagenome (GOLD analysis project Ga0207130, IMG submission 153545) | Enriched cells from forest soil in Barre Woods Harvard Forest LTER site, Petersham, Massachusetts, United States -... | ecosystem: Environmental > Terrestrial > Soil > Temperate forest >... | reverse complement strand
AAAGAAGCAGGTTCTTCCAACAAAGTGCAAAAGGCTCTCTTGGATAAAATTACCGGCCTGCTCGAGTCGGCCTCCAAAAAGCTCGATAAGCTGGAAGCCATCACGAAGAAAGCCCAGGGCGAGAAAGAGGCGAAAGCGAAAGCCGAAATCTATCGCGACGACGTCGTCCCCGCAATGAACGATCTTCGCGGCGACATCGATACGATCGAGACTCTCGTTCCGTCGAATGTTTGGCCGGTTCCCTCCTACGCGGAGATGCTGTTCAAACTATAATCGAATAAATTCATCTGAAAACAAAAAAGCCCCGTCGCCGTGTTGTTTGGCGACCGGGGCTTTTTTTATGCGAATCGAAGTTGATCGTTAGAAATGAAGACCCGCCAAAACCATGAATTCAGTGCCGCCTGCGTCCACATTCGTTTTAAATAATTTTTCGCGGGCGTGGCTGTAGCGCACCCCGGCGCCAAGATTGAATCGTGGATCAATGCGGAACAGCAAACCGCCTCCAGCCCACACGCCAAGGGCGGCATCCGAATCTTCGGTGATCACATGGCCGCCGTTGAAGTCAACCGACGATTGGGTCTGCGCCACTAACACAGCGGGCCCGGCGCCGATGAAGGGAGCGACAACGCCAAAGCTTTCCCAAACTTTCCGAACACCAATGGCAATCTCGTGAGTGCTGCCTGTAATATGGGCTCCACCTCGTTTCTTTTCTCCGACTGATCCCATGTAATCGATGGCAACGGAAATAGGCCAGGCGGTTTTCCGAAAATCGGATTGGACGCCATAGAGAAGTTGATGCTGGTTGGGATCCCAGTCGTCATGATCCAATGATTTCCCCCCCAAGGCTCCGCTAATATTTCCGGTAAAATCCGAGGGAGCGGCAGCCCGAAGCAAAATGGGCCCGGCGGACGTTATGCCCAACACCGTCATAAAAACAACGACTAATTTACTTCTATTCATAGGCTCCTCCATCAAAAAACGGTCCGTTTTGTAATTGGCTCGCGACCTTGTCATTACTACGTTTTAAAACGTATTTAATTTGAGAGCGGGTCTCAAAATTTACAGATTATTTACAGAACCTTAAGGCGCTCTTAATCGGGCCGGGCGTATTCTGTGAGGGATCGGAAGTGGTTAAGCCAATACCGAGGAATTACGAACGATGGCGCTGTGGAAGTCAGCGGAAGGAAAAATACAATCTATGGATTCCAGATACGATACAAAGCCGGGATCAATTTTGTTCCCTTCGATTTGGTCGGCTAATTTTCGAAAGCGGTCCAGATGTTCGCGAAAGCGTTTCGTGGCGTACGAAACCGTTGTTCCGGTCGTCATGATGAACGCCCAATCGCTGGACTGCAGAAGCAAAAGCTCGCGCAAGAGCTGATTGAGCGCCCGCCGGAGGTCGCCGTCCGCCTGCGAGAAACGGTTGGCCATCTCTTCCATTTTTTCTTCGGCCCAATGTTGGTGGCGATAAATCCACGCGTTCCCCCCATTCAACCAAACCAATTGATGGCCTTCGGACCCCCACGTTGACGGATTCGGTTTTTGCAGTTGGCGGACCGGATATTGATCCAAGTAATCGGGGCAGGCGACCAACCGGACCTCGTTTTGATCGTGGACCGTTTTCCGAATTAAATATTCGAGGAACTGAGGCCCCTCGTACCACCAGTGTCCAAAAAGCTCGGCGTCGTAGGGAGACACGATGATCGGCGGCGCCTGGGTGCGGCCCCGCAAATGACGGACTTGGGCTTGCCGGTTAAACAAAAAATTTCCGGCGTGCTCGCCCGCCCGCTCGCGGGCGCGGACCGGGTCATAAAGCTGCTTGGAACCCAAATCGACGTTCCCCGTAATCGCGTGATATTTAACACCGACGCCCCGGCGCACGCCGTCGGAATGCAAATACGGTTTTATGTAATCGTAGTCGGCGTCGTAGCCAAGATCCCGGTAGAACTCGCGGTAAATAAAATCTCCGGGATAACCTTCCTTCTGGCTCCAGACCTGCTTGCTCGATTCGGGGTCGCGCGCGAACGCGTTCACGCCGCTTTCCGTTATGATCGGCGCGTACACGCCGTAAACGGGCTGCGGATCGCCAAACAAAATCCCGTGCGAATCGATGAAAAAATAATCGAGTCCGGCATCGGCCAAAACTGGATCCACGCGCTCATCGTATCCGCACTCCGCCAGCCAAATGCCGCGCGGCTTTTGGCCGAAGAAGGATTCGTGCGCGTTCACGGCGGTAACCACCTGCGATTGGATCGCCGAAACGCTTTTCATGAGCGGCAGCAATCCGTGTGTGGCGGTGCAGGTGATGATCTCAAGATGGCCGGAATCTTTGAGGCTCCGGAAACTGTTCAGCAAACGTCCGCCATGGCGGTTAAAAATAAAATCTTTGGCGTTCGAGAATTCGGCGTAATAATGGCGGGCCAACGCTTCGGTATGGGACCCGCGGTTGTTTTTTATTTCTTTTTCAAGCAGATCAAGACGGTTGTCCAAATAATGAGCGAGGCGCGAGCGAAGCAGCCCGTCTTCCATCATGGTGGCCAGCGTCGGAGAAACCGTCATCGTGATTCGGAAAGAAAAACCTTCGGAGCGAAGCTGCTCAAAACGGGAAAGAAGTGGGACGTATGTCTCGGTCATCGCTTCAAAAAACCAATCTTCTTCCAAGAAATCCGAAAATTCGGAATGCCGAATGAAGGGAAGATGAGCGTGCAAAACGATCGCTAAATACCCTTTCGGCTCGCTCATTTCAGCGTTCCCTCTTTAAGGGACGAGGGCAATCCTCCGCTCATCCAATCCAATGCGCTCAACGACGCGCTGCTTCCGGAAAAAAGCTGGCCGTTGTTCCACCATCCGACTCCTTTCTTCAGGAACCTGCGACGGGTGCGGACGTCGATGAAAACGGCATCCTTATTCGCGCTGGGAATATTGCGCGGCGTTCGAACAATCCGCGAACGAAGCAGCGGGACCATCTCGTTTGATTTGGTCCATCCCACGAGCTCCAGCACATAGGGCCGGTCGGGCAAAACGTCGATCCAAAAATCGCCCAGCGCATTTAGCCCGCGCGACAAAACGCGGCGGGAACCGTCGCTCCGGTTTTCGAGCACGAGTCCGTAGTCGGTGAACCCGTTATGCGTCCACTCCCAGAAACCGAAGGCCTTCGTGGGCGATTGAATCAAAAAACTTAAACAATTTTGATTGTACGAGTCGGGCGGAAGAGGTCCCCAACTTTCGATAAACCGATCGTACTGTTTTTCATCGATATGGCATTTTTCCATTAACCGCGGGAGGACCGGCCGAGGAGAAGGCATCGACAGCAGTTCTCCATACGCGTCCAGGTAGGAGCGAAGCGACCGCTCGGAAACCCAGCGCCGCAATTTGTGCGCTTGCTCGTCGAGTACGCCCTCAAGTCCGGTGCCGTTGCGATGGACGTGATTGCGCAACGCCATCCCGCCTTCGATGAGACTCACGCCGTCGGAGAACAACAAGCCCGACTTTAAAAAACTAACCTTTCCGAAAAATTCGATTCCGGCGGGATGAAAAAGTGTTTTGGGCAATCCCAAATGGGTTAAAACGCCGGGCGCGAAATTCCCCTGGTCCCGCAACGAATGGATACTGAGAAAGGTGCGCGATTCCTTTAGCAACCGCGAACCGTTCCTGTCCAACTCCAGAAAAAGCGGCAGCAGCGCTGATTCCCATTCGAACATGTGAAAAATGTCGACCGGCCTTTTAATTTGCTTGGCAAGCGCGAGCGCCGATCGGCTCAACACCGCGCTGTGCAGCGCCGGCTCCAACCCGGGCATTTTCAACATGTACAACCCCGGAGAAAGCGAACCGCGGCTGAGCTTGATGATTTCAATCGGATAATCTTGGCCAAGATGAATCGTGTGACGTGTAATGCGGGCGGAAGAAAGTTTTGTTTTGGGCAGCAAGGTCGGATCGTGCGGGATGAGCACGTCGATTTTAAAACCGTGCTCGCTTAATCGTGGAATGACCGAGCCAGGGCGACAACGGACTTCTCCTTTGGCTCTAAAAAAGGTTTCGCTTGTCGGGCAAACCCATATGACGTGGGGGTTTTTTTTCATACGTTACTCCAACAAATACACTTCTCGATTATGGAAGTTCACTCATTCTATATTTATGGAAGATAACTTAGGAGGTTAATTCAGGCTTTCAAATGAAACTTTTTCTTGGCGGGTGTTCAATGCGGTAATGGGATATGGGATTACAATACCCTCTTGTCCAAATCTTTTGGCAAGCGCCTTGAAATAATGATCGTGTGTTGTTCGGCTAACCGGACACCATCGGTTGGTGATTTGATCAAAGCAAGGTCTATCCGTTTTTATTTGCCGACGGCGTCCTGCGCTGAGTCGCATTTTTGAAAAAGCCGACTTTACCCGCCATTTTTCTCACCCAACCTGATTTTTCAGGGCCGCCTTTGTGAGAGGGAGCCTGCTGCGTTGACGGTTGGTCTCCTGCCTCATCCTTGGTCGCCGCATCGGCGACTTTGGCGGCGTTCAACGCCGCTTTTTCCCTTTCTTTCCGGTCGGCGACTTCGTCTTTTTCCAAATGGCATTTTTTGTATTTTTTCCCCGAACCACAATGGCAGGGGTCGTTACGTCCGATTGTTACGTTCATAATATTCTCCTTCGCAAATTTCGGGGTGACAGGACTTGAACCTGCGGCCTCCTGCTCCCAAAGCAGGCGCTCTAGCCAACTGAGCTACACCCCGAATAAAAATAGACTTGAACCTGTGGCCTTCCGCCATGCAACGTGGCGGACGCTCTAGCCAACTGAGCTACACCCCGGCTCGATTTCAAACGCAGGGTGTTTATATGATTTCCCGACGCGGATTTGAAAGCCAATATCGAATTGGGAAAACTTAAACAAGGACTTACAGGATAGTTTCAGGTGGGTAAAGGTCGTCGTGAAGAAGGGTTAACGTTAACGCGGATTACGGCCTAATTTTAATTTTCGTCACCTGGTTGTGGTCACCCGAACGAACTTATCATTCCACAAATCGTAGTTGTGCCAAATCCCATCTTTTCGTCTCGGACGACAATTGATCAAGGAGAAACAAATGGCACTAACTGAAATTTCCATTCCGAATTTAAAATCCTCAAACCACACGGTGCTGCGCCCCTTCGATATCAGTGAAATTTCCCAAAGAGATCGGCGCCGGTACCCGCGACTTTCAACCAAAACGCCCTCGTTTTTTTCACAAGGTCCGTGGTATAAAAAAAAGAAGGCGGCCGGAATCACCACAAATAGAAGTGAGACAGGATTGTGTTTTGAAATTAACGATAAAATCGTTTTCTCCAAAGACGCTCCGATTCAAATCCGCGTTCGATTTTCCAAATCTTCGGGCGCTTCCACGATCTCAGGGAAAATTATTAGAAGCGGTTTTGCAAGCAACGGGTCCACCTTTTATGCGATCCAATTCGCGAAGCCGCTCACGCAATACAAAACAGAAAATAGCGACGCGTTTAAAAAATTCATCGTTTCGGTCTTCGTGGTTGCCGCCATCGTCACGCTGGGATTGATCAAGATGCAGCACATCCGGTGGTTTTGGTACGACCCGCTTTTGCGCTTTTACACGTTGATGACGGCCGTCTTCATTGGAAGCCGGTTTTTCCTGTCGCTTCTTTACGAGGAACCTGCGGATCACGGATATCTGCCATCCGTTTCCGTGATAATCGCGGTAAAAAATGAAGAAAAAAATATTACCGAAACCATTCACCACTGCTTTCAATCCCGCTATCCGAAAGACCGCCTCGACGTCATTGTTATCGATGACGGGTCCACCGACGACACCTGGGGCGTTCTCGATCGGCTTCGACCACGTTATCCCGAATTGCGGCTTATTAAATTTCCCGAGAACAAAGGAAAGCGGCACGCGATGGCGATCGGCGCCGAGCAGGCAAAAGGCGAAATTCTTGTGTACGTGGACTCCGACAGTTTTGTTGAACCGGATGGGATTTACCGGCTTGTTCAGTCCTTCGTTGATCCGTCGGTCGGGGCCGCGGCCGGCCATACGCAAGTGAAAGTAGAAGCTTCCAATGTGATTTCGAAAATGGAAGCGGTCCGCTATTTCATTTCACACCAGCTCTTCAAAACGGCGGAAAGTATTTTTGGGACGGTGACCTGCTGCCCCGGGGCCTTCTCGGCGTACCGCCGGAATTTGGTGCTGGCCGTTCTTCCCGCTTGGCTGAACCAAAAGTTCCTCGGCGTTCAGGCCACGTTTGGCGACGACCGGAGCCTGACCAATTACATCCTTAGGAACCACAAGGTTCTCTATCATGCGGGCGCCGTCTGCTACACCTACGTGCCCCAACGTTGGTCGCAATTTTTCCGTCAGCAACTCCGGTGGAAAAAATCCTGGGCGCGCGAAACAACGGTCGCCGCTCGCATCATGATCAACAAGCATCCCCTCGCCGCCTTGTTCTATTTCGTGGCAATCGCTTTGCCCGTGCTGTCGCCGATTGTTTTTTTACGAGCGTTTCTCTACAGTCCGTTGGTGCTCGGGACTCCTGTCCTTCCTTATTTCTACGGAATTTTTTTCATCTACATGACGTTGAGCCTTTATTATTTCCTGAGCACCTATCGTTCCCATTGGTATTGCGGCATTTTGTTCGCCTTTGTCTACATGACCGTTCTTTGCTGGCAAACGTATTACGCAATTCTGACCGTCAATAAGACGCATTGGGGAACGCGATGAACCAAACACAAGCCACGACGGTAAATTATTCCCGCCAGTGGATTTTCTTTTTCCTTCTTTTGGCGGCTCTCGCAGGAATTCTGCATTTGCGGTCGAATGTGTTTTCGCCCGGATCGCCCACTCCGGTGGCTCATCAGAAAAATTTTATCCACGAGAATCAGGATAAAAACTGGTTTTTTATCCTGAAAATGCCGGAAGTGACGACGGGATTTCCCCCCGAAGCCGCTCAAGCAAAATTCGAGTCGTGGCTGAACACACTCTTAAAACAAGGATACCACCCACTCCTTTTGTCCGAAATCTTTCGACGGATCGGACGGGGCGAATCCCTGCCGGCCCAAGCGGTCGCCTTATCGTTTGATCCCGGTTACCGGCAGACCTTCGAAATTCTGTCGCCGGTGCTGGCCAAGCATGCGGTACCGGCGGTCTGGATGACCGACGAAGAAGCGTTGAAAAAATTCGACCTTCGATTTTTGAGCTTCCATCAACTGGGTGTCATGAAAAAATCCGGTTCTTGGGACATCGCCCTAAAAGATCCGTCGGGAAAATTCTCATTCTCGGAAGAGAAAACCAGATGGGCCTTTGAATCCGACACCTCCGCGCTTAACAACAGACACGGAAATCCCGTGTTGAACCGGCTCAGCGTGAACCCCACGTGGTCGGATGAAGAATTCACGGACCGTCTTAAAGCCGAACAACCCATCGAGGGGCCGGTTTATTTGGCGGCCCGTCAGATTCAAGACCGAACGTGGGGCGTCACAATTCCGTTGGCGGTGGCCGTTCCGAAAGAAGCAAACGAAGAACCCGCCTCGAAGGAGAATCCCTTAAATGAAGCCATTTCCTTTGATCTGGCGGCGTCACCGACAAAACGCTCCGGTCATTTGTCTTGGCTGGGAAGCGCCGGCTGTCAAAATTTACAGTTGAACCTGAGCGTCGACCGTATTGACGGAGAATTGTGGCTGCTCTTGCGGTCGGACCCGACGATCGACGAACGCGTGAATGTGGGTTTCACGCGGGACGCGTGGATTGTCGAGGAACATGTTAACGGGACCGACAAAGTGTTGGCTTTTTCTCCGTGGACGCAACCGCACAAAACAGCGGTGGAGGCCCGTGTCGATTTAATCGGAAACAAAATAACCGTCAGCGTCGATGGAGAACCTCCCTTTGCCTTGGACACCTTAAAAGAAAACTCATCGGCAAAAGGGATTATCGAACTCGACGTGTACGACAAAGTCAGGGACGTCGCCCAGGCCAAAGCCATCCGAATAAGCGTGAGGCCGCTAAAATGAGGAACGGTATTTCCTTATCCGTGATTGCATTGTTTTTGGCGGAAGGATTTCCTTTCGCGTTCGCGCAAACGCTTCCGAGCCCGCAATTGCAGCAACAGGCCGCCACCTATTACCGGGCCGGCCGCTATCAGGAATCCGCTCAACTTTACAAGCAATTGGCGGACCTTCAGCCCGAGGACACGGAAATTCTCAAGGACCTCATGTGGGCGTCGTGGAGCGCCGGTCAAACCAAAGAGGCGATGGAAGTGGCCTCGAAGATACGTTCAAAAGATCCAAAAGACGTGGACGCGCTCAACATGCTGGCCCGAACCCACCAAAGCGCTGGTAACGCCAAAGAGGCCATCGAAAATTACAAAAATATTTTGCAGCAAGAATCGAGCAACGGCCAAGTAAAAGTGGCGCTTGCGCGGCTCTACGAGGGAGAAGGAAATTTGCGGGAAGCGGAGAAACTTTTAAGCCAAGCTTCGGGAGAAGCGCCGGGAATCCGGGAAATCTATCCCGCTCTGGCCAAGATACAAGATCTTCGGGAAGAATATAAATCGGCGGCGGAAAATTGGGCCAAAGCCGCAAAATATTCGCCGGGGCGGCGCGGCGATTACGAATTTCAACAGGCAAAAGCTCTCTATCAAGCGAATGAAACGAAACCGGCCTTGGCGCTGTTCCGTGACTTGTTGCAGGACAAAACCCAAAAATGCCGCGCGCTCGACATGCTTGTCAATGACGCGATGGAAAACGGCCGGCAGGACGCCGCGGCGAAATTGCTGGAAACCCACATAACGTCTTTTGAAGAAGGGGACCAGAACAGGCTTTTAAAATTGGCCCGGATTTACGGGGACATGGGTCAAATAAAAAGCGCATTGAACGCCCTCGACCGGCTGTTGGCCGACGACCCCGACCAAATCCAGGCCATCCTTCTCAAAGGAAATTTTTTATTCGACTCCGTCCGGAATTACGCGGAGGCGGCGCGCCTGTTTAAAAAAGCGGCCCAACAAATGCCGGAAAACCCGAAAATCTATCCGAAGTTGGCGACCGCCGAGTATTTGCAAGGTTTCTACGGCGAGTCGGCCCGCTCATGGGCGAAGGCGGCGGAACTTTCTCCGGCCCGGAGCGACTACAAATTCAAGCAAGCGCAGGCGCTTTATTTCGACAAGCAATACGACCAAGCAATCAAAACTCTTACCGGCTTGCTCGACGATCCCGACCAAAAATTGCACGCGCTGGATTTTCTTCTCGGCGATTTCGTTGCCCGCGGCGACTTACGGGGAGGCGCCGCGTTGCTTGAACGTTATCCCATGGAACAAGAGCGGCTTTATGAGTTGGCCGGCCTTTATTTTGACCTCGGCCAATTCAAAAAAAGCATGAAAACAATCGAAAAAGATATTTCTCTTCACCCGGCCAAAACACAATCGTGGCAACTCAAGGGAAATTGCTTCAACGCGCTTAACAAACAAAAGGAGAAGCTTAAGGTCTATCAGAAACTCAGCGATGCGAACCCGACATCCGTTTATTTCCTTGTTCAAGTGGCCGATGCCGAACTTGAAACGGACAATAAAGAGAAAGCGCTCGAAACGCTTACAAAAGCCCGACGGCTGGACCCCGCCGATCCTGCTCTCTTGTTAAGAGAAGCCGGTTGCCGTTTCGACATGGGAGAATACGAGCTGGCAAAAAAAATGGTGGTCAACTGGCTGGAAAAGAACAAAGAACCGGCTTTGCCCGTTCTTCTTTATCACGCTCTAACAACGTCCGCGAGGGACCCCCTTCTTTCTCATCCGTATCATATGAGCACGTCCGTTTTTAAAGACCAAATCCAGTCGTTGAGCAAAGCGGGCTTTACCGCCGTCAACGCGCAAGAAGTTGCGTCGTGGCTGAAGGGAGAATTCAAACTCCCCAAGCGACCCGTGATGATCACGTTTGACGACGGAAGACAGGACAGCTTCATAAACGCGGACCCCATCCTCAAGACGTATGGAATGAAAGCCACCATGTTTGCGATTGTCAACAACGTGGAGCGTAACTTGCAAAATTACGCCAACTGGAATGAACTTGTTGCATGGAAGAACACGGGGCGCTGGGATATCCAAGCCCACGGGGACCGGGGTCACTCTCAAATCCCCATCGATCCGCATGGGGAGAAAGGATTTTTTATACCCACGAAAATGTGGCTCGAAGATAAAAAACGCGTGGAAACCGATGAGGAGTGGAGACAACGCGTGCTGGAAGACCATGAAAGCGCCAAAGAAAAATTGGCCAGCCACATCGGAAGTTCTCCCGTCGCTTTTGCGTTTCCAGAAGGTAATTACAGCCAATACAATTTCTCAAACACTCCGTTACCCCAAGAAAATATCCGGCTGGCAAAAAAAGTATTTGCCCTGGCCTTTCATGAAGGCGGGTTCGGTATGAACGTGCGTTCCAAAGATCCCGGCCTTTTCGAACGATTTATACCCGGACAGCAATTAAAAGGAACCGAGTTGGTTCGGTGCCTCACGGACCAAACACCTTTTTGCCAGGCACGCCGCACAATGATCCGATGGGCCCTTTGGGAGGAAAAACCGCGTGAAGCCTACGCTTGGCTGGAGGAATTAAAGAAAGGCGGAGCTTCTGAATATTATGTTTTGATGGAGGACGCTCACATTCATATGTTTCAAAACGATTTGGCGAAAGCTCAGGAATTGATGGATCAAGCTTTGCGTTTGGCCAACGTCGATCTTCCGTCGGAAAAAATTCCCCCCAATGAAGTCCCCTTGGATTTTCAAGCCGACCCCTCAAAAGAATCAACCGAGGAACCTTCTTTATGAAAAAAAACCCGGTGCTTAATTGTTTCCTTTTCATGCTGGCGTTTCTTCCCGTGGGGCGAGTGACAGCGAACGAACTCTTGGAATTCGCCCAAGCATCGGACGTGGAAACCAAACCCAACGCGGATGGAAAAGACATTTTGACGAACATGAATGAACAAAAAGATCCGATGATGGATGAAATCCGACTAAAAAAACATCCGAAATACACAGGCTCGGGAGAATCCGGTGAAGACAACAAAAAACGCCGGGACGAGGAATTGAACCAGTCTCTTGAATTTTTGCATCTCGGGAACACGACGTGGCGCCTCGTGCACCGACTTTCCGATTACCGGGAAGAAAATGTTACCACCGTTCATGAAAACGCGGGGGGGCTGGGCTTCAATCAGCAAATCGGGCTCTATCACAATTTAGACGTCAAAGGCATGGGGCATATTTTCTCAGGAGACCTGAAAAAAACCTATTCCGTCTCGGGGGGCCTGGAGTCAACTTGGGCGGACGATTTTCGGACCAAACTCTATGGCGAACATGCTCCCGTTTACACGGCTCGAGCGTTGAACGACGAAATCGAGGAGACGCTGGGTGAAATGGACGTGGAATGGAATTTCCTTGAGCTTTGGCGCGCCGGGGTCAAAGGCAAACAATCCAATCTCTCCGACGAAAACCGGCGAACGTCCGGCGACTTGGAGCTGACGCGCTATCTCCGTCGCCGCGCGGGTCCTCGTGTGCTTTACCGTTTTTCAGCCGACAACATGAAAATCGACAGCCCCGACTATTACAGTCCCCATCATCTCCAACAACATCAATTTGGTTTTGATTGGCCCATCCGCTGGGAAAAAGATTTCCGGTTGCGCATCGCTTATTTACCGGGCGTCGGAAAAGAATCCATTTCGTCGACCCAATTCGTGCAAACGTTGGAATTGGAAATTATTAAAACGTGGCACGATCGATGGACCGTGGGGTTGACAGGAAGCGCAGACGCATCGCCCACGTATCGAAGCGCTCGTTCCAAACTTTATTTCGAATGTCGCATCTAAAAGGAGATCGCTATGGCCATCACATTAAAGGAAAGACCCGCAGAACACCCAACCGTCTCACTCAAAGAGCAATTGATTCAAAAACTTAAAAGTAAGACAGCCTCGATCGGTGTCGTGGGAATGGGCTACGTGGGACTCCCGCTTGCGCTCACGTACAGCGAGAAAGGCTGTCCGACGGTCGTGGGCTTCGACAACGATAAGGAAAAAGTCCGCCGTTTAAATCTGGGGCAAACCTACATCGAACACATCGCTCAGGAGAAAATTCAAAAAGCGGTGAAGCGCGGGTTCCGAGCCACGACGGACATGTCGGAGGCCGCTGCAATGGACGCTTTGATTATCTGTGTTCCCACGCCGCTCGACAAACACCGCGAACCCGACATGGGATACATTCGAGCGACGATGGAGGCGTTGCTCCCCTATTTGCGCCAGGGACAAATCGTTTCGCTTGAGAGCACGACGTATCCGGGAACGACTGAAGAGGAACTAAAACCCAGAATTGAATCCCGAGGCTTTGTCGTCGGACGGGACATCTTCCTGGCGCATTCGCCCGAACGCCAAGACCCGGGAAATCCCAAATTCAACACGGAAAATATCCCCAAAGTTTGCGGGGGAACCACGCCTGCTTGCCTGGAAGTGGGGCTGGCTCTTTATGAAATTGCCATCGATAAAGTTATTCCCGTCACTTCAACGCGTGTGGCCGAATTGACCAAACTTCTGGAAAATATCCAGCGCGTGGTCAATATCGCGTTGATGAATGAAATGAAAATGGTCGCCGACCGAATGGGGATCGATATTTACGAGGTGATCCGCGCGGCGTCGAGTAAACCGTTCGGATTTACTCCTTACTTCCCAGGACCTGGCATCGGCGGACATTGCATTCCCGTCGATCCCTTTTATCTCACGTGGAAAGCCAGGGAATTCAATCTCCACACCCGCTTCATCGAATTGGCCGGCGAAATTAACAACGCGATGCCGCGGTGGGTTGTCGGGAAAATAATGGACGCGCTGAATTCGCAGCGGCAATCAATAAAAAGAAGCCGGATCCTTGTGCTCGGTGTCGCTTATAAAAAGAACGTTGATGACGTTCGCGAATCGCCGATTCTCACCATTATTGAGATGCTGAACGGAAAAGAAGCGACGGTGGATTATTCGGACCCACACGTCCCCGCCATTCACAAATCACACGAGCATCCGTTCGAGATGGCCAGCGTTCCCCTCACCCCCGAAATCATCGCTGCCTACGATTGCGTGGTGGTGGCGACCG
>Ga0207130_1250_pt1 | contig 13198 bp, 12 predicted proteins | sample Alteio_BWMinHeat_16_FD_153545 | JGI IMG/M metagenome (GOLD analysis project Ga0207130, IMG submission 153545) | Enriched cells from forest soil in Barre Woods Harvard Forest LTER site, Petersham, Massachusetts, United States -... | ecosystem: Environmental > Terrestrial > Soil > Temperate forest >... | reverse complement strand
GGATTTGTGCTGTGGGAAAAAGGCGAGCGACCTGACGGCAAATTCGGATTCAGGTAGGACAGGTTGGTTATTTAAGGTATAGCGATCCTGCACTTCAATTTCACGCAAACGAGTGGTGGTGCCCAAGTTTCCTAACGAAATAGACAGGCTGGAAGTAAGCGGTAAATGCAGCACTTCATCTCGCTTGCCCCAGTATTTGATCAGTGCAATATTGCTGGGCGCAAATGATTCGGCATGCCTTTCGTCTCCAGGTAAACTCCTTCCTCCTCGACGGAGGAGGGTTGAGATGGAGGTGACAACCCCCTCTCCCTCGCTACGCTCGACCTCTCCCACGAGGGGAGAGGTGAAAAAAGAGCCACCCTGACCCTCCTCCGCCAGGGAGGAGGTATTGGAATTCTGGCTGCGAGCATGAGAGGTCAGCAGTTGCGCGACCACCGCTCTTTTATCCACGCTTAAACTCCAAACAATTTTTTAATTTGCTCCATGTCAGCTTCTGTCGGGAGTTCTTTCAAATGCAGCGTTGGTTGATGCGACCATTTATTGGTTAACCGATGTGCAAATTGTTTTAAGACAGTTTCTGGATCTTCGCCCTGATGGAGTTTTAAAAGACTGCGCGTGAGTTCTTGCTCGCAGAGATCTGACAATTTTTGACGTAGGCTGGAAATGACTTCACGGTGTGCGGGCGGTAATTCCGTAGGCTTGGACAAGGCATCTTCAATCAATATTTGCGCTTCCAGGGCAGCCTGGGTGCGATGTGCTGTGTTATGCGCAATCATTTGTTGAACGTGGTCTAAAGTATGCAAGCAAACCCGTTCAATTTGAGAGACCCCTGGGTCAATATTTTGAGTTTCAGAAATATCCAGTAACCATAAGGGAGCGGATCGCTTTGACATTACCGGCGCTAATAGAGCAGGCGTAATTAAGGGTGTTTTTGCAGTCGTTGCTGTAATGACTAAATCTGCGGTCGATAAACAGGAGGACAGATCAGATAAGCCGTGTGCTGCTATAGATACTTGGGAATGAAATTCAGCAGCCAGGGCCATGGCGTGTTCCAGCGTACGATTGGCAACCAGTAAGGTGCGTACGCCCGCAGAAATCAGATGTTGAATGAGCAATCTGCCAGTTTGACCGGCGCCCAATACCAATACCTGGGCCTTGGGCAGATCGAGGTTTTGCTCTGCCAATCGAACACTTGAGAGTGCAACGGACACGGGACAGTGACCCAGTGCTGTGCGGTAGCGAACATCCTTGGTAATCGAGAATGCTTTTTGAATTCTGCGGGCAAGCTCTGGTCCCATCATGTTGACGCTTTCAGACAGTGCGTAGGCAGTTTTAATTTGTCCAAAAATTTGAGGTTCACCCAATACCATGGAGTCTAGTCCACTGGCTACTCGAATTAAATGGCGAAGCGCGTCTGTGTCAGTATGGTAGTAGCAGCGATCTGTGAATATGGCAGGATCTACCTGACGATACCGAAATAGCCATGCCCGTATGGCATGTGGACACGGTGCAAGCGCATAGATTTCAATACGATTGCACGTAGAGACAATAAATGCCTGGACAATGTCCAATGTCTTATTTAGATGCTTTAAAGCGAGGGGTAAACTTTCCAGTGTAAACGCCAACTGACAACGTTCTGAGATCGAGGTATTTTTATGATTAAGTCCAACAACAACGAACACAGGTCTCCATAAGTATATGAATCAGGCAGTCATTGTAGCGGGTTTTGTGGTAAGGGGGAATATCCCTGGGGGCGTTGTTATATTTATTGACAAATGTTACATAAAAATATAAACTAAGCGAACATTTAAACATTAAATTAAAGTTGTTTATGTTCGGTGCGCATCCATTATTTAAAGCTATTCTGAATTATCGTGAAGATGATGAAAGCACTAGGATCAAAATTCAAAACATTGTATCGCCGGAAGACTCTCAGCCAACAGATCCTTCTCTTGATTTGACCAAGATTTTTGACAATAAGGGGAGATCACCCTTACATTTTGCGATAAAGCACTGCCATCCCTGCCCTATATCTTTGGTTAAACTGCTTATGTCGTGTGGTGCAGATATAGATCAAAAAAGTTCAAAAGAAAAACTCGGTTGGACACCATTGTTAGCGGCAGCAACTTTAGGAAACCTCGAAGTTGTTCAACTGTTAACAAACTATGGTATTGAAATTAATCAGAAAGATTCACACAATGAAACACCGCTGACGTTGGCAATGAAGCATGGCAGGATAAAAACAGCGGTGTACTTAATGAGTCAAGGTGCTAAGGTAAATCACGTAGATTTTTTGCGGGCTATAACACACGGGTGCGATCTAAATTTTGTACAACACTTAGCAGGTCAAAATCCAGAGTTTTTAACAGCTCACTACAGCAATGGGATGACAGCTCTGTTGTGTGCGGCACGTCATGGTCGCCTTGAGGTTGTACAATGGTTAGTACAACAGAATCCAAATTGTTTACAAGATCGAGATGGGGTTAATGTGACCTGCAAAAACGCTTTATTTCATGCGGCGATGTTTGGACATGTTGAAACAGTCAAATATTTAGCGCTGCAGGGAATAGATGTCAATGAACAGACTACACATGAAACGGTTTTATTAGCAATGTTAAAGAAAAAGAAATTTACTGTAGTGCCAACACTGTTAGATTTAGGTGCAGAGGTCAATGTAATAGATGGAAATTGGGATACTCCTTTAATGTGGGCAGTTCGGGTGCATAATCTTGCAACAGTTGTAATGTTGGTGTTAAAAGGTGCTGAAGTTAATGTAGAAAATAGATACGGAGAGACTCCTTTAATTTTAGCAGTTAAAAATAATAATCTTGCTATGGTTCGATTTCTGGTAGCACACGGTGCTGAAGTTTCATATAGCAGTAAAAGAGATCATCGAGCAGCGGTGCAGTATGCGCCAGAGGGGTCTCCAATTGCCAATTATTTGCAATCATTACCGCGTTGGGTTTTGCCAGCACATGTATTTTATGGCCCAGTAGGTACGGCTGTGCCTGGTGTTACACCGCAGCAGTTTGTGCCTGACCCAACAGATGAGGCTGTGCTTGATGTTACTGCACGCAGCCATGCGCAGAGGTGGACGACCAATACATTCCCAAAAGAAACAGAAAATCAGATGAACTGCGAGTTGTAAAGGAAAGCGCCATAGGGGGCATCACGTGTTCTTGTATGGCCAATTATACGTTCCGACGAGCCATTGCGCGAAACAAATACCCCATGAGTGCTGAAAATGGCTTGAGTTGTGCGTGTTCGGGATGCGCTGGTTTTTGAAGGTCTATCCAGGGTTGATCTTGAAAAAGGTCAGTATATTTTCCCGCAGCAAAATCACGCAAATATTGTTCTAGGGTAGCGGGTACAATGCCTCCCAGTTTTGATGGATTGTCATAGATGTCACTGGGCACGTAGCGTTGTAAATATCGTCTGGCCAGATATCGGCCGCGCCCCTGTTGTCGTTTGAAATGTAGGGGCAGCGCATAACAAAACTCAATCAGTTCGCGGTCTAGCAGGGGATAGCGATATTCAAATCCCAGGGCTTGCGCCAGAATCGCACTGTATTCTACCCGCATGCGGACATGGAAGCTGTCAGGACCCACCAGATTTTGATATTCCCGGTGATGGATTTGTTCAAAAAACGGGTTGACCAGGTGGTTTTCATATCGATGTGGCAGGTGGTAGCGTTCATAATATTCTGGACGCAGGTAAAGATCCTGATCAGTCAGGGTAAGCGAGCGGTGTAAAGATTTCCCATGACGCCACAGTCGAAGCTGTGCGGACAATATGTTTTTTAATAATTTTCTCTGCGAAACGGCAGCACCTTTAAAATGTTGCGCTTTCGTCAATTCCTGCCAAAGTGTTCTATATTCATGTCGCTGTAAATAGGTAAAGATAAAGGGTGTGGCATGTCCGGTCACACATTCATCACCCCCAAAACCCGACAGTAATACAGATTTTTTTTGTTGTGCCACTATTTGATAAATATTTTGTGCAAAGCAAAAAAAGATAAAGGGCATACCGCCTGCAAACGAACGACGGCAAAGTTCCAGGGCAGGTAAGAATTCAAAGTGCGTATCATCCACATAGCCTACGTCGGAAAGTTTCAAGGCAGTGGCGATTAGCTCCATGCGAACGTGCTCGCTCGATGAGCCTTCACGTCGATCTACGTGTCCCAGGGCATGCACTGAATGTTGCAGGGTTTGAGTGGTACTTAAAATTAAACTACAGTCCAGCCCACCACTGAGTTCTGAGGCAGTTTTGTCAGAGAGGCGCCGACGAACTGCTCGAAATAGCAATTCTTGAAAGGCTTCCAGACATTCAGATTCGTTTTTTATGGCGAGGTCTGAACGATTCCAGTCCAAGGTCCAATACGCTTTTTTTTCAAGACCTGCGGGCGTAATCCAGAGGTAATGTCCAGGCGTTAGGCGGTAAATATCTTGATAATAGGTAGCATCGGTATACAGCTTGCTGCTGGCAAGTACTTCTGTGAAAACAGATAATATTTCAAGAACATTAGCCTTTTGCGGTATACCAGGTAATGCCAAAAGGTCGGGCAATGTGTCTGCACATGCAATTTGAGAGGCGTCATGATAATAATACAAGGGCTTGCAGCCAAAAATATCCCGCGCTGCGTAGAGGGTCCGAAGTTTTGGGTCCCAAATGACGAAGGCAAAGTCACCGAGAATGTAATAGGCACAACGGGTGTGAAAACGCAGGAAGGCAGCGTGTACCAAGACTTCATCAGGATCATCTGGCGACAAAGATAAAAGATTTTCCAGCTCGCGCCGATTGTCAATGCGACCGCTCCAGGTGATTTGTAGCGGTAAACTTTGTGGTTGGGTAAGCGGTATTTGCAGACAAAGCTTGCGGTTGAGTGTGCTCATGGTGAGGGATTGTAGTTGCGTGGAGACAATCCGCGAGGCAGCAATATAAATAATCGACCCGGTGATTTCATATGGCCTGCGTAGAACTGCGCGGCAGGGCCGTTGCCCCAAAATACATCCCCTCGAATAGGCCCCTTAATTGCACCGCCAACGTCTTGAGCAACCATCAAACGTTGTAAGGGGGGACCAGTGACATATTGGCCTTGGATCAGCTTGGGATAGGCCGTATCCAGCCATAACACGGTACCGAGTAATGTGTAATGAGTGTCCACAGCCAATGAGCGTCCTGGAGAAAGTGGCAGACCCAATGCGCCCAGAGGCTGATCAGATTTTAATACCCTAAAAAATACGAAGGAAGGATCTTGATTGAGAACAGTCGAGACTTGGTTCGGATGTTGGGTGAGCCATTGTCGGATCCATTGCATGGAAATTTGATTGCGCGCAATGCCTTCCTTATCCGCCAGATAACGGCCAATGGGGTAATACGAATAGCCATTTTGGGCGATAAATCCCAGAAGTATTTTTTTGCCATTGGGCAATACAATGCCACCGGATCCTTGAACCTGCATAAAGTATAGATCTACCGGACTGTGGATCCATGCCAAAACCGGAGTCTGTGGCAATGGCTTCTGCATGATTTCTGCCCGTGTGGGCAGGGGAACATAGTGCCCATCTACCTTCCAAAGTGTTTGTTTGGAGCCATCTGGCAGGGTTTTTTGCACCAGGGTGTTTGGTTTGCCATAGACAGGCACTGTGTACTGCGCAGTTCGCGTGAGGCTTCCTGCAGTCAATGGCTCATAATACCCTGTAAAAAGGCCTTGGGAGTTGCCCGAGTTCACCTGATAGGGGGTAAAGTAACGTTCGATCAATGCCTGTGCAGCTAATGCGGTATGCGGCGTGGGAGCAGAGAGAATATGGCGACAACTGTCCTGCCAGGCTTTGCCGCCCCGTACATCCTGCAGCTTTCCGTAAGAAGCACGCTTGAGCAAGGTTTGGCAGGAGCTTGTCAAGGCAGGCCAGGCAGCTTGTTGAGTATCTGCTCTCCAGCCTGGCAGTTGTGCATAGGGAACAGGGGTTAATGCCAGGGGTTGAGACACATTGGTTGGAAAAGTATTACAGGCGGACAGTAATAACATGCCAACCAGAACAATGAGGTTAAGTGCTCGTCCGATGACGAAAGGCATTACCCGGCCCGCTTGACGCTATCCAGAATGGCTTGCTTGGCGGCGGCAGCGTCCAGCCAGCCGTCGACCTTGACCCATTTGCCTTGCTCCAAATCCTTGTAGTGTACAAAGAAATGTTCAATTTGTTTGAGCAAGGGGGCGGGCAAATCCTTTGGCTCTTGTACATTTTGATACAGGGGAGTCAGTTTATTAACGGGGACAGACAGAATTTTGGTGTCTATGCCCGCTTCATCCGTCATTTTTAGAAGACCAATAGGACGTACACGCAAGGCACAGCCATGGCGTAGCGGGGTTGGAGTGACCACCAAGATGTCTATGGGATCGCCATCCTCTGACAAGGTGTTGGGAATAAAGCCATAATTGGCGGGATATTGCATGGCGGTGGACAGAAAGCGGTCTACCATCAACAGGTGGGCTTCCTTGTTCATTTCATATTTTACAGGCTCACTGAAGGCGGGAATCTCAATGATGGCGTGAACTTCATCAGGGACCTTGGGTCCGGCGGAGAGTGGTGACATAGGTGTTCCTTTTTAATGCCTGTCATTCCCGCGCAGGCGGGAATCCAGTCAGAGTACAAGTTTATGTAGAAACTTCCGGATTATACTGGCTTCAATAGCTATGCGAAAGCTTTGTGATGTTATGAGTTTTTATCGAATACCCTAAGGTTTGATACTGCCGATACCGTTCGCGACCTTGTGATAATTCTTCTGGCACTTGACAGATAACTTCTACCAAACGCTCTGCCTGCAAGACATTGTCGGGTATGGTATTAGACAAATTGACCCAGACAGCAGACAACGTAGGTAATTGATTATCCAGGCCCAGCACAATGGGGATATTGTCAAGTTTTTCATCACTGCGTACGTGGGGTAAAAAACTGTCTTTGCGATAGCTCCAAAGATAGCGATTCCAATGTTCCAGGAGTGAATCATCTGACACGCGTACCCAGATACGATGTCCCTTGGTATAAATTTTTTCGATCAAGCGGGCAATAAATGCGTCCTTGGCGGCTCGTTCAGTGGTGGAAAGTACGTAGAAATCTACTTGCATGCACGTGCTATCAAATAATGGACTAAGAGAGAAACACCACGACCGGTTGCAGATTTTTGCATGGCAGTGCCTGCGATATCCAGATGCGCCCAGGCACGGCCAGAATCAATAAATTTTTCTAGAAAGGCCGCCGCGGTACAACTGCGTGCAGCCATCTCCTTGGGCAGATTTTTCATGTCTGCAACTGTGCTTTTTAAGTATTCGTGATAGGCCTCGGAAAGCGGCATAGGCCAGACAGGATCTTCGCTATGACGTCCTGCTTGTACCAGGGCGTCTGACAATCGGCTGTTATTACAAAAAAGCCCTGTGAATTCGTGTCCCAGCGCAACCACAATGGCGCTGGTTAAGGTAGCAACATCAATAATTACTTCTGGGTTGAAGTGTTTTTGGGCATAGGTCAACGCGTCGCACAGAATGAGACGTCCTTCAGCATCGGTGTCGGTAACTTCAATGGTTTTGCCAGAATAGCTGGTAATGACATCGGAAGGTCGGAAGGAGTGCCCATCCGGCAAGTTTTCCACACAGGGCATTACCGCATGAAGATTTAAGGGCAGTTTCAAGGTCGCCGCAGCCTGCAAAGCCGCCATAACTGTGGCTGCCCCACACATATCCATCTTCATATCCATCATATGATCTCGGCCTTTTAAGGATAATCCCCCACTGTCAAATGTCACACCCTTACCCACCAGGACGATAGGAGCCTCTTGTCGCGCAGCACCCTGGTAGGATAACAAAATCAATTGACTGGGTTGATCACTGCCAGACCCAACGGCCAATATTGCATTTAATCCCAGCGAATTGAGTTCAGGCTCTCCCAAAACTTCGACTGAAATAGCACTATTTGTTTTAGCAAGTGCACGTGCTTCATCGGCCAGATAAGTGGGTGTGCAGATATTGGCCGGAAGGTTGCCCACGTACCTGACCCACTGTTTGGCCATTGCAATGACTTGTGCTTCATTTAACGCGGCTTGCAATGATTCCAGGTCTTCTGATTCCGGCAGGATAAATATGATTTCCTGAAGCCTGGGAGAGGCAGGAGGCTCCGTCTTAAAAAATGGTTCGATATGCAATTTGTCGTTGAATATTTCAATTGCAAGACGTAATTTGACACTCTCAGTGAGTCCCAGGACAGCGAGGTTATGTAAATCACAATGTGCGGTGGTGGCCCCAAGGGATTTTAAAACCTGTGCAGTGTGTGTGAGGACGCGTTTGTAAGAAAGTAAGGAAAGTTCTGGTGACCCACAGCCAACCAGTAAAATTCGAGTGGCAGTGATATTGGGTACCTGGTGTAATAGCAAATATTGACCGCATTCACCTTCTAAATCACCTTCGGCCAGAATACGAGATAAATAGCCCTGGCTTTGTGCATCCAATGCCTGTGCTCGGGAGGAGAGCTGCCTATTTTGGAAAACGCCCACGATTTCGCATTGTACAGAAATCTTTTTATCATTGAGAGATTGTAGACGAAACTCCATGCAGAACTCCTGAATCTATAAAATCAGAATCATAGCAGTTTTTAGTCTGGAATTTAAGCACCTTTCTGTTAGAATTCTCCAGAAATGAAAATCACGGAGTATTCATGGAAGCTTATAAAAAAGAATTGCTGGAGTTTTGCATTCAACACCAGGTATTAAAATTTGGAGATTTTAAATTAAAGTCTGGACGGCAAAGCCCCTATTTTTTCAATGCGGGAAATTTCAGCACAGGGCAGGCTTTTTTGAAGCTGGCGGAGGCGTATTCGCAAGCGATTTTAAAATCATTTACTCCCGGTGATTATGACATGTTGTTTGGCCCTGCGTACAAGGGGATTTCTCTGGCCACGTCTGCCAGTATTGGCCTGGCACAGCGCGGCAGAAATGTGCCGGTGTGTTTTAATCGAAAAGAAGTTAAGGATCATGGTGAAGGTGGCAGATTAATTGGTGCGCCACTAAAAGGAAAAAAAGCGTTGTTGGTGGACGATGTCATTACGGCGGGTACAACCGTGCGCGAAGCAGTGCACATTGCCAGCCAGGAAGGTGGACGTTTGTCGGGCATTATCATCGCCCTGGATCGTCAAGAACGCGGGCTTACCTCGCAGCGCTCAGCGTTGCAGGAAGTGGCTGAAGAGTTTCAATTGTCTATTGTTTCTATTGTGACGCTTGCGGATATTCTGGAACATTTAGAAACTCTGCCAGACTTGCGTGCCTATATGCCCAAGTTGAAGGCGTATCAGGCCCAATGGGGATCTATTTAACTTAAGATTCAATTAAACCCCTCCACCCCACCCCTCCTCCGCGAGGGAGGAGGGTGAAAGGCGAACAGGGAACAGGGCCAATTGCCTCCTCGCTGGCCGAGAAGGGAAGGGTGGAGTGGATCAAATTTCAATACCTAATTCTCAAATAGATTTGTGACAAATCGGGAGTCTGTTCCTAATTTGTCTTGACTAATCAGGAATTGGCTCCCGAAAAGTCACGGAGAATTTTCTAAATGGCATGCTTAGTCATGCTTCCATAAAATTTCATCATTACGCTGCGTGAGCGTACGCGCCATCACGAACAGTAAATCGGACAGCCGATTGACGTAGGTAAGTGTGTATGGATTTTGCGGCGAAATTTCGTGTAAGGCGAAGAGTACGCGTTCAGCACGTCGGGTGACAGCGCGAGCTACATGACATTGGGCGGTTGCACGTGAACCGCGGGGCAGTATAAATTCTTTCAGGGGAGGCAGCGCTGCATTTAAGGTATCGAGCACTTCTTCCAGCCGAGTCGTTTGGAGTTCAGACAAGCGTTGAGTGCCGGGGATACACAGTTCTGCGCCAAGTTCAAACAATTCATGCTGGACCTGGGTCAAGGTCTGTTGAATTAATTCGGGTAAGGACTCTGCCAGACACAGGCCGAGGTGGCTGTTTAACTCATCCACAGCGCCAATGGCTTCAATACGCAGGTCATGTTTGGGAATTCGGCTGCCATCTCCCAGGCCGGTTGTGCCTTGATCTCCCGTCCTGGTGTAAATTTTAGACAGACGATGACCCACGAGCTGCTCACGAAGCTGTTATGGGACTAAGCCATTGATTAATGGCCACCACATCAGACGGAGACAATAATCCTGTATCCGCCTTTAATTGCACGCTGTCTAAAATATACTGATAACGTGCGCTGGCGTATTGTTGTTGAGAATTAAAGAGATTACTTTGCTGGGTCAGCAAATCTACGATGGTACGTGTGCCAACGTTGTAGGCAGCGGTGATAGCCTGTAAGGAACTTTCGCCCGAAAGCATTGCTTGTTTAAAAGCTTCTACCTGGCTGATGTCCGATAAAATATTGAGGTATCCCTGGCGTGTATTGCTGATGGTTTGGCGTCGGGTTTGTTCCAGTGAAAATTCACTGGATTGTGCCGTGTAGGTGGCCTGCTGTACCGTATAGTAGGTGCTGCCGCCGTTGAACAACGAGTAACTCAGTGACAGTCCGGCAGATTGGGTGTTGCTGCCGCTGCTGCTGGGATTCGAGCCAATGTCTTCATTGTGGGTTCTGCTGAAGGCCTTGGTGCCGACGGCATTCAAGGTGGGGAAGTAACCGGGCACACTGCCATTACCCAATTGGGCTACGTGCACGCCAGTCTTGGCAAAATCGGCTTGTAAATGCGCGGTCTGTAAGGCGATATTTCCTTGGAGCGCAGCATTGACCCAGGCATCTGCGCTGGCAGGGACTGGTTTAATCAAGGGTGCATTTTCTGCCAAGGGGGTCAGATCAGTTTCAACCACACCGGTAATTTGAGTCAGTTGTTCAAAAGTATTGTCCAGTGAGTTTTGTGCACTGATGGTATCTGCCACGGCGGTTTCATAGCTGGCCTTGGTGGACTGAACGTCTGTCATCGCCTTTAACCCAACTTTATATTGCTCCTGAGTTTGATTGAGCTGTTGTTGCAATTGAGCTTGATATGCCTTGGCGTAGCTAAATTTCTCCTGCGCTTCCAGCACATTGAAGTAGGCAGTGACCACATCAATAATCAATTGCTGTTGTGCCTGTCCGAAGGTTAATGCAGCTTCTGCCACGGTAATATGAGCCTGAGAGTAAAGCCCCCACGCACTCAAATTAATAACAGGCTGTGTCAATGTGAGGGTGTATCCGTTTGAATTATAGTGAAATGGCGTAGTGTTTTGATAATTAATGGTAGTGTTAGCAGTCAATGTCACCGAAGGGAGCAGGGCGGCCCGTGCAATAGGCAGTGATTCTTTGGCAGCTTCGTAGGTAGCTGCTGCTTGCTGGAAGGTTGCATCGTGCTGTTGTGCTTGTTGATAAATTTGTAATAGGTCAACCCCGTAGCTGGTTTGAATCAACGGCAATAGCGCCAGCCCAGCTACTATGTGAAGGTGAGTACGTTTAAACATATTGCCTGTGCTCCTGTCAAAAAATAAAGTGCGTTGCTGTGTGCGCTTGCGTCGGTCTTTGAGTTTCAAATAAGACTTGCGTTTTAAAACTGCCGTCCTGTAAATGCGTCAATAATACAGCTTGAAGATATTTCTCGCCAATTAAGCCAATCATGCGGCCACCTCGACGCAGTTGAATTTTTAAATCCTCGGGGAATTTTGACCAATATTTGGATAGCCAGATCACGTCGTACAGACTGCGTTCTGGGGCGTTTAAAGAGTTAGAGTGTATGGTAAATTCCACAGACTCTACGTTGAGTGATTCTAATGTGGATTTTGCAGCTGCTGCATCCAGGGGCGTATCGGCCATACTGATCACTTTTCTGGCCAGTACGGACAGCACTGCAGCCGCGTAGCCAGAACCTGTACCGACATCCAGAACAATATCCGTGGGTTGAATCGCCAGTGCTTGGAGTAATCGACCCATCAGCATGGGACGTAATATACAGACGTCCTCTGAAGCGGTTGGAATATCCATGTCTGCAAAGGCCAAGGCTCGATAGGCAGGTGGGACAAAACGCTCACGGGGAATAAAGGACAATGCAGACAGCACACGTTCGTCCTCAACATCCCAGGTGCGAATTTGTTGATGGATCATGTTTTGTCGTGCTTCTTCTGTGTGAATGGTATTGGTCATCGATCTGTACGCATTTTCTGGATAGGCATAGTATAATCGCGATTTTATGACAATCATAGGTCACTATGCGCATTAAGCCCCTTGTGTTAATTATTTTAGATGGGTTTGGGTATCGAGAAGAGCGTACACATAATGCCATTGCATTGGCCAATACACCCGTGTGGGATACCCTATGGAAGGAGTGTCCCCATACCTTGATTTCTGGATCTGGAGAAGATGTGGGACTGCCAGATCAGCAGATGGGTAATTCAGAAGTTGGACATATGAATTTGGGGTCGGGTCGAATTGTGTACCAGGATTTGACGCGCATTGATTTGGCCATTACCCAGAAAACGTTCTTTAACAATCCAACCTTAGTGCAGGCACTGCAACAGGCACAGAAAAATAAAAAGTCGGTGCATATTTTGGGATTGCTGTCACCGGGAGGGGTACACAGCCATGAAAATCATATTCGTGCGATGGTAGAAATGGCGGCGAAATCAGACGTTCGGCACATCTACGTACACGCGTTTTTGGATGGCCGCGATACGCCACCCAAAAGTGCAGAAGCTTCGTTGGTGGCTATGGAAAAATTGTTGCGTTCCCTGAAGGTGGGACGTCTGGCTTCTATGGTCGGACGCTATTATGCCATGGATCGAGACCAACGGTGGGATCGCATACAGCAAGCCTATGACCTCCTGGTGGCGGGCAGGGCGCCCTATCGTGCAGAGTCAGTGCGTGCGGGACTTTTATCAGCGTATGATCGGGGGGAGACGGATGAATTTGTAAAGCCCACCCTCATTGCAGGATCTTTGGAACAGCCCGTGCATATTGAACCGGAAGATACGGTGATTTTTATGAACTTTCGTTCAGATCGTGCCCGCCAACTGTCACATGCCTTTGTGGATGAAACCTTTACCCATTTCCCGCGGCAGAAGGTGCCCTGTTATTTTGTGACTTTGACGGAGTATGAAGCAGGCTTGCCGGTCAAGATAGCCTTTGCGCCCGGCAATTTAAATCGGGTCTTGGGACAATATCTGTCTGAGTTGGG
>Ga0207130_1254_pt1 | contig 13268 bp, 16 predicted proteins | sample Alteio_BWMinHeat_16_FD_153545 | JGI IMG/M metagenome (GOLD analysis project Ga0207130, IMG submission 153545) | Enriched cells from forest soil in Barre Woods Harvard Forest LTER site, Petersham, Massachusetts, United States -... | ecosystem: Environmental > Terrestrial > Soil > Temperate forest >... | reverse complement strand
CGCATGCCCTGCTGCAAGCTTGTGCCCGCAGGAGAAAGAACCGGCCGGGCCTCGCGTTGGAAACACCATAAATTGAGGGAGGTTGAAGTATGTCACTCCGTTCCAAGGCTCTCATATTCGCGGCCGCCATGATGGGGGCGACGCTGGCGAGCGGCCCTAAAGCAATCGCACAAGACATACGCATCATCGTCGTCACGCACGGACAGGCGAACGACCCGTTCTGGTCAGTCGTGAAGAATGGCGTCGTCAAGGCAGCCGAGGACATGAAGGTCAAGGTCGACTATCGCGCGCCCGAAACTTTCGACATGGTCGCGATGGCGCAACTCATCGACGCCGCCGTCAACCAGAAGCCCACAGGCCTGGTGGTCTCGATCGCTGACGCCTCGGCGCTGGGTCCCTCAATCAAGAAGGCTGTGGCAGCCGGCATACCCGTCATCTCGATGAATTCAGGCTCAGACGTATCGAAGAAGCTCGGCGCGCTGCTTCACGTCGGGCAGGATGAATATTCGACGGGCAAGATCGCGGGAGAGAAGCTCAAGGAAATGGGCGGCAAGGTCGCGCTTTGCGTGAATCAGGAGGTCGGCAATGTCGCGCTCGACCTTCGCTGCAAGGGCTTCACCGACGGCTTCGGAGGCAAAGTGACCGTGTTGCCGGTTTCGAACGAACCGGCCGAAGGGCGCGCCAAGGTCAAGGCCGCCCTCTCTGCGAATTCTTCGGTTGATACCATCCTTGCACTCGGCGCCGGGACGGCGGGCGAGCCGTCCCTCGCCGCCGTCAAGGATGTAGGCAAGACCGGTAAGACCAATGTCGCGACATTCGACCTTTCGGCGAACTTCCTGAAGGCCGTCGCGGCGGGCGAGGCGGCCTTCGCGATTGATCAGCAGCAATTCCTGCAGGGCTATCTGCCGGTCGTGTTCCTGGCGAACTATGCGAGGTATGGGCTTATGCCAGGAGGCGACGTCGCGTCCGGCCCCAATCTCATCACGAAGGACAAGGCGGCGCAGGTGGTGGAGTTGTCGGCGAAAGGCATTCGCTGAGCATCCGCGCACAGGCGTAAGGACGCGCAATCTCCGCTCCACGCCTGGCCGCTCGGGGGTACGCGTTCAGGTCCGGTCGGCATACCTCTTGTCTTGGTCCTGGCGCGTCATCTCATACGAAAGGAGTTGCCCAGCTCATGGGTTCGCGGGGGCGCGCTGGGCATCGAAACACAGAACGAAACCAATGGGAGGGCGCGATGACCCAGATCGCGAGCCGAGGCGACACCTCATCTCACCCTGTCGACGAGCGCGTCAAGCGCGTATCGCTTGCGACGCAGATGATGCGCAGACCCGAGCTCGGCGCGGTCGCCGGGTTGCTCTTGGTCGTGCTGTTCTTCCTCGCGACCGCGGACCGGAACATGTTCACTCTTTCCGGCCTGATGACGATCCTCGCGCCCGCCTCGCAGCTCGGGATCCTGGCAATCGCCGCAGCGTTACTCATGATCGGTGGAGAGTTCGACCTCTCGATCGGGTCCATGGTCGCGTTTACGGGCCTGATCTTTGCCGCGGCGCTCGTCTCCCTGGGCTGGCCGCTGATCGCCGGGATCGCCAGCACATTCGTGGTCGCCGCTATCCTCGGCGCTATCAACGGTCAGATCGTCATACGCACGAGGTTACCCTCCTTCATCGTAACACTCGCTTTACTGTTCATCCTGCGCGGCCTGACCTTGGTCGGCTTGAAATGGGCGACGGGCGGATCGACCCAGCTGCGGGGCGTCGACGACGTCACAGCTAATAGTGCGCTGAAGGCGATCTTCTCCGGCTCGGCCTTCCAGGGCCTCTTCTCGTGGCTCGCTAGCCAGAACATTATCGAGAAGTTCGACAATGGCGTGCCCAAAGTGGCCGGTATCCCCGTATCCATCCTGTGGTTCCTGGGACTCGCAGCGGTCGCGACCTGGGTTCTCCTGCGAACCCGCGCAGGAAACTGGATCTTCGCCGCGGGAGGGGATCCGAATGCGGCGCGCAACTCCGGCGTGCCCGTGGCAAGCGTCAAGACCTCGCTCTTCATGCTGACAGCCTGCGCGGCCGCTTTGGTGGCCATCCTGACAGTGCTCGACGCGGGGTCTACGGATGCGCGGCGCGGCTTCCAGAAGGAATTCGAGGCAATCATCGCGGCCGTGATCGGCGGCTGCCTTCTCACCGGGGGCTACGGCTCAGCTATTGGTGCCTTCATCGGAGCCATCATCTTCGGAATGGTATCGATTGGCCTGACCTATACCTCCTTCGATTCGGATTGGTTTCAGGTCTTCCTCGGAGCGATGTTGCTCCTCGCCGTGCTCTTCAACAACTACATCAGGAAGAAGGTAACGGGGGAGCGCTAGCCATGGCCGAAGCACACTCTAACGGCTCTGTGCCGCTCATCGAAGTGCGTGAAATCGTCAAGCATTTCGGCTCGGTCATCGCGCTCTCAGGCATCTCGATGATGGTTTCGCGCAGCGAGGTGCTTTGCCTCCTCGGCGATAACGGCGCCGGCAAGTCGACCTTGATCAAGACGCTCTCTGGCGTCCACCGACCGAACAGCGGCGAATTCCTGGTGGACGGTCAGCCGGTTGCATTCTCGAGTCCGCGCGAAGCGCTCGATGCAGGAATAGCCACAGTCTATCAGGACCTCGCGATGATCCCTTTGATGTCGATCACGCGCAACTTCTTCATGGGGCGCGAGCCCCGCAAGGGCGTCCCTCCCTTCCGCTACATCGACTTCGCGCATTGCAACGAGGTGACGCGCGAGGAGATGCACAAGATCGGCATCGATATTCGCGATCCGCACCAGGCCGTCGGAACGCTCTCGGGAGGTGAGCGACAATGCGTCGCGATCGCCCGCGCGGTCTACTTCGGTGCGAAGGTGCTCATTCTCGACGAGCCGACCTCAGCTCTCGGTGTGGCCCAAACCTCGATGGTCCTGAAATACATCCATCAGGTTCGGCAGAAAGGGCTCGGTGTCATCTTCATCACCCACAACGTGCGGCACGCCTACGCCGTGGGCGATCGCTTCACGGTGCTCAATCGCGGCAAGACTCTCGGGACCTATGCAAAAGGCGAAATTTCGATGGACGCGCTGCAGAATCTGATGGCTGGAGGAAAGGAGCTGCAACAGCTGGCAAGCGAACTCGGAGGCACGATCTAGCAGCGCGACCGCCATTCCCCTCACCAACCAGACAGGCGATTATCGCCGTCGAAGAGGAGGCAGCGATGTTCGTCGGCGCTGCCCAAAGGGAGAACGCTCAGAGGTTTACCCATGGACGCTCGGAACAAAGGAAGCGTGCTCGCTGGGACCGGGGCAGTCGCAGGCGCAAGCTGATCCATGTGCGCATTCCCCGACTCGCCTTCTGCGGGCGGTTAGAACACTGCGACCAGTGTCCAGAGAGCGGCGCGGCTATCGGCAAGAGCACGCTAGCAGAACATGAAAAGGCACGATGAAAGCCCTGCTGGCTGGTCACCACAGTTTGAGGCTCCGTCACAATTATAGCCACTCAGATCCGCCCAAACAATGCTGCCTTGAATGAGCACTGCCGTCCCGCGGGCGTCGAGGTGGCTACAATAAACATCGGCGAGGAATCGTCCGCGGGGGCGTGGGACGCCCTAAGGGTACGACCGCCGGCCTCACGGCTGATGTAGCGGCTATTTTCGCAAGCAGCACGGCCGAGTTTCGGGACAGCCTCTTAAGGCGATCCGCAACTCGGCGAGTGGGACGATGCCGTGAACCTACGGCGATGTGGACGATCTCGCGCCCTGCAGTTCGGATTGAGGCCGCATTTGCGAAGGACCGGAATGGGTGGAAAGCTGCCACTCGGTGGAACGGCCTTTATGGTGCTGATGCGCCTGTAATAGCTGTCCCGACCAATTTCAATTTCTGATCGGCGCACCCATCAAACCGGAATAAACTCCCGCGCCACCTCTTCTCATTCGATCACCTCGTCGGCGCGTGCGAGGATCGAGGGCGGGATCGTGAGGCCGAGCGCCCTCGCGGTCTGCAAAAATTGACGATCAGCTCGAACGTGGTGGGCTGGTAGATCGGGATGTCGCTCGGTTTGGCGCCCTTGAGTATCGCAGCCTTCAATCACCGTCGCGCGAGGGCCGGCATCTGAAATCCTTCACCATTGCCGACATTCTCAATGGCGCGACATTCTCGGCGTGTTGTCGTGGAAGGGACCCGTGCGCGGCCTACCCTCTGCGATTGGCCTATTATCCCTGCAAGCGGCTCAGTGTGACAAGCTCCGCCAATGATCAGCTCCGCCAATGATCAATGATCTCGCAGTCTGACCAGACGGCATCTATCGCGAGCGCCCGCTCAAAAATTGCTTCACGAGATCATTCCCTCGATGGGGGTAAGCGACGGGATCCGCCGATTCATATTGTTGCATCGCTTGTCGTGCCTCGGACGAGTCGATTGCGATCAGGGCGGCGACCGTTTCTGCCGCCACCAAGGGCGGCAGGGACGCCGACTTGAGAATATTCGCCATCGCTCCGACCGCATTGGCATTTTTCTGGCTCGCCGCCGCGCGGAGCGCGCGGATGCTGATGTCGGCATCGGTATCCTTCACCAGCAACTGCACAGTCTCGCGCGCTTGCGGCCGGTCGATTGTTGGCAAGGCGTCCACGGCGTTCGTCCGAATCTCATGCGAATCTATTGCTGAAAGCGCCGAAAGGTTCCTTCTGTTCCGCAAGGAGAGTCCTGTGGAACGAGCGAAAGGCTAAGCTCGTTTGTTTGCCAAAACACCTCCACCTCGAGGAAGCGCAGTCATGGAAATGGAAGGAGAGAGCCCGGCCACGGGCGTTGTCACAGGAAGCTAAATCGGCTTGCAGAAACACGCCAGGGCGGTTCTGGCTCATGCCGCTGTGGCTGTTCTCCAGGTGTCAAATGCCTCGCCTCTGAGGACGCGAAGCGCTCTACGAGATGTCAGGTGGCGCTGGGTGTTGAAGGTGTTGTGGACGGCGGCATGAACAGTCAGGAAGCGCTGAGCTGAGCCGGGCGACTTGAACCTTTGCATCTTGAACTCCCGTCGTCGCACCGGCTGGTGCGAATTCTCTGCTCGGTTGTTTTTGCGTAGCCCTTGCTCATGGCGAGCCGAAAGTCCGAGCTCTGATTTCGCAGCACCGTAGGATCTCAGCTTGTCGGTCACCAGCATCTCTGGCGCGAAGCCTTGCTTCTTCAGCAGTTTGCGCATCAGCCTAATGGCTGCGGACTTGTTGCGTCGCCGTTGCACGAGAAGGTCGAGAACCTCGCCTTCGCTGTCCACCGCTCGCCAGAGCCAGAACTGTCTGCCGCTGATCATCACGGCCATCTCGTCCAGATGCCATTGCGAGGTCGGGCGCGAGCGACGGCGGCGAAGCTCTCGGGCAAAAAGCGGTCCGAACTTCAGCACCCAGCGTCTGACCGTCTCGTAGGAGACGTCCAGACCGCGCTCCGCGAGCAGCTCCTCAACGTCGCGATAGCTGAGCGTGAACCGGGCATACAACCACACTGCGTGGCGGATGACCGCCGGAGGAAATTGATGACGAGCGAACGAGATGGTGAACATTTGCCATCATAATCGAGCCTCATCCCAGCGCACCAGCGTCCTCGTGACATTGCCGGTTGGGGAGCCGACCCCACACGCTTCGGCTTCGCTCAGCGTCCTGCAGAGGCTCCTACGCGACCCCGCATTGAGCGCCCTGCCCCTCGCTCTTGTCCGCGTTCAGCGACATACTCACGCAGGGCAGTGTTGATGCGTGTCTGGTAGCCCTCACCGTTGGGTGAATTGGCTTTGAACCACTCGATGACATCGGCATCAAGCCGCAGGGTCAGTTGCTTCTTGATGGGGCGAAAAAAGACGCCGCGCCGCGCGCCGCTCCAATCCCGCTGTTCTGGCAAGTCGCGCGTGTTGATCTGATCGTCGGGCAATGCGGCCAAAGCCTTAAGCTCAGCCGTTTGTGCCGCGGTCAAACGTTTAGAATTCTCCTTCTTCATAGGCTCTCCTTTCGTGCGATGTTGCTTTGCGGGCGCTGATGATCCGTCCAACCTCTAACCCCGTCGCCGCGTCGGACTCCGGCCAAGTATGAACAACGAACAGCGCCACGGGTCCTACCAATCCCACGGTTTGCCAACGGTCGCCGTCCGGATGGGGGTCCATGCGGCTGACCGCCAGATTGTCGTCGAAAACAAGCCTCGCCGTCTCGAAGCTCAGGCCGTGAACCCGTTTGTTGATGCGGTTCTTTTCATCGGTCCAAGTCCACTCCACGACAGCCCCATGTTTTCCGTAGCTACCATATTGTAGTTACAGGATCGAGAAATATCAAGCCCTGCTGGGCGCGCTTGGGCCTCGATGAGCCGGGATCGGCGCTGCCGATCATGCGCCTATCCTGGCGGCAAGTTCGGCCGGGCTGAGGCTCGGCCGCATCGGCCAGCTCCTGCTGGCGGTCAATCTGCTAAATTTGACTCCGCGGCAAGGACGATGCCAGCTCGCGGGCATGTCCCACTCCCGACCAAGCGCCGTGCGAACCCACTACATAGAGGTTCCGCTTCGCCCGAGACACCGTACCATTTGACCGCTGACCCAACCGTCTCTCAAAAACATCGTCCTTAGTTTATTCGGGGGTTGCGCCAAAACATCAACTAAGGTTTATTCTCTGCTCCGCAGAGCGCGAGGACACCCCGGATGCGAACCACCAATCGACTGACGCTCATCGGCCATATCGCCTCGGTGAAACCATTCCAGAAGGTCACGAAGGTAACTGTCGCGACGAACCGCGACTGGATTGCGAACGGCGAGAAGAAGAGCGCGGCGAGCTACGTTCCTGTTTCCATTCTTGACGAGCGGCAAGCCACATGGGTTGCCGAAAATGTCGGCGTCGGGGACCTCGTGCATGTCGAGGCGCGCGTCGAGGAAGGATCCTACGGCCAGGGAGAGGACAAGACCTATACCGTCAACGTCGTCGCCCAGGAGTTCAACCTGATGAGGCGCAAGGGCGACGCGAGCGCCGAGGATCGCGGACAGGTGTAGTCGCGCCGTTGAGCCTGCCTGTGTCATGGTCCGCGCCGCTCTCGCATTTGCCACCGTTTTTGCCGTGATCGCGCCTGCCACGGCGCAGACTGGCTCGTACACGCCGCCGGAATCCTCAAAGCCAGCCGTCACCCCGCCCATGAAGGTTCGCGTCATCGACGCGCGGACCTTCGCCGACACACAGACCGGCGACACCTTTCGCCTTTTCGCGGTCGATGTGTGCTCGATCGAGCAGACGGCGAATCTCGACGGCCGATCTTGGCCTTGCGGTGTCATCTCGACCGCGTGGCTTGTGCAACAGACGCTGGGTCAGTGGGTGATCTGCAACCGCGTCCATACGCAGCCGGGCCTGACGCTCGCGCGGTGTGCGACTTCGCGGCAGCCCGACCTCGCGGCCAGCATGATTCGCGAGGGCATGGCCGTCACGATCCATGATCCCGACATTGCGACTCCGGCCGAATACAACCAGCTGGATGCCGAGGCGCGGCACGGATTTCGTGGGCTGTGGCGCAGCCAGTTCGTGATGCCCTGGGAGTACCGCTCTCAGCGAAAGCTTCGACCCGAGGGAGATCCCCTGAAATGATCAGCTTCAAGGCGCTGACTTTCGTCTCGGCACGAAGGCATCGCGGTCGACCGGGCTGCCCGCGACCGTGAAGCTGATGGGCGGGCCGACCTTCCTGACGAAGTGTCGCCGACGCTCGGGCCTGATATTCATGTCAAGGTGATTCTCCCTGACGGCAAAGTGCTGCCGATCGGCGAGCCTTTGCCCAATGGAGCCGCCAATGCATGACCCCGCGCCTGTAAGTTTATGCCAAAGCAGTAATCGAGGCGCTCGCCTCCGTTCCCGGCGGCGTCAATACCGAGGCCGCGCGCAGGGCGCTGGTCTCGCTCTTGGTCTTCACGCTGTCGTCGAAGCTGGGGCTGACGCAGGCCGAGGTCGATCAGCGTGCCGCCCGCGTTCGCAATGAGACTCTGCCGGTGGCGCGGGAGATGGCTCCGTTTACCGGGGGGCGGATGCATTGAGCCGAGACCGCCGCCGGCGGGGACCTCCTCTTCACTCAGAGACGCCGCCCGCTCACCCCCGTCATCGGAGCCGGGAGCGGCGTCACTCTCTATAATCAGCTTCTTGATCTCAGACTCCCCCACCAGCAGGTCATCTGGCGTCTTTTTGCTTCTGCTCCTGATAAGCTATCAGCTTCAGCAGAATTTTTCGCAGCGCCTCGCTCGTCTCCGCCTCAAGCAACTTGCGGTAGAGCGCGATATTCCGCCTGCGAATGAACTTCTCAAGATCGTCTTGGCGAGCCTCGATCATTGGAGACATTGGACAACCTCACGTCCTCATCGTCACTGGCGGGAGCATGATCGGTCTCTCAGACGCCATCTGCTGGCCCGGTCGACTTGAGGACGAGGAGCTATATCGGCCGGTTTGGTCGTGGGTGGCGCAAGCTTTACGGCGGCACCTTCGCAACTAGTCGTCAGCCTTGGCCATGGACACGCCTCTGTCCACACGAATCTCGGGAGTAAGAGGGTTCTTGACCTAAGAAGCTCTTGCGCTAACGGCCTTCGCGCCGTCCCTGGCGCGGTCTTGCTGACCTAAGAAGCTCTTGTCCTAACGTTCTTACTGCCGTTCCTGGCGCGACCGACGACTCTATGACGCAGGATCGTTGGATGATCCGCACCCATCTTCAATTCTTCGGCCAATTCAAGCCACCGCCGCGCCAACGTTTCCCACCCCGCCCTCTGGCGCCGGTTCCTGAGCCCCGCAGCTTCACTCAGGCAATGCTCAGCTTCTGTCCGGTATCGCTCCAACAATTCCATATTGGATTAACTGCTTGGCTTTCGACTAGTTCCCGCCTTGCGCGCAGGGGGGACGGCTTCACCAGGAATCAGGCGCGAGGTGATGTCACACCCTCGGCAACCGGTGTAGGCACGACGCGGTGCCGTCGTCGTGCTCCGAGGCCGCATGAGCAACCGCGGATGGACGAGACCTTCTCGGAGCGGCCCCCATTCGCCCCTAGGCTTGGAGGGGGCCCGCCATTAGCCACGGGAATGGCCTAAGGACGTCTCGTCTAGGAGCCCCAAGAAGTCCTTTGGCTGGCAGGCATGCTGGATTCAGCGGCCGGCGGCGATTTGGCATCCTCGATAGCGGGAATCGCTGGGCGACGCCTAACGCACCGCTCAGTTGATCGTAGCGAGTGCCCGGACCGAGGCGGGTCGTCTCGCCACCAGTCGCCGGCCTGCTCGCCTCTCCTCGTGCGAGGTCGATGACCATGCGCCCGTCGTCATCAGTCGACCCCCCTCGGACTGCCCGACGGGCCGCGTGTTCCTTCTGAATGGCGGTGATTTCGTCTATCAAGGGGGTGGCATCCGCGTGGAAGCAGCTGAAAGCCGACCCGAACTGCGACTACGACGACGTGAATAGCCTTCATCTTTATAGGCATAGTAGCCCGTCGGCGCGGCCGGAGCCGGAACCGCGGCTGCCGGCGCCGCGTGTGTCGCCGCTGCACTAACGGCCACGCCCCCGAGCGCCGTACCGCCCAGGATTGCCGCGGCTGCGATGGGCGCGATGACCACCGATTGGCCGAAGCCGGCGCGGTCATCCTGGGTCGTGAGAACAAGGCTTCCGCCGCCTGCTTTTGCGCATTTTGGCAGATGGTAACCTTACGGCTGACGGGAACGGATGAACCGTTGCGGCGTTACCCGTCATGCGGTCATGCGTGCCCATTATTGTCTTTGCCGCCGAACTAGACCGAAGGCAGCACCTCTCATGGAGGAAGTGTCATGAACACGGGATTTAAGAAGATCGCAGTCGCCGGCCTCGCTGTTTTCGCCTTGTTGGCGCCGGCGGCGGGCGCGGGGTCCGCGGCTTCGGCCGCCAGGTGGCAAGGCCACCACTATGTCTATGCCCGCTATTACCACCACTACCGCCACTATTACCACCGTCACTATGGTTACTATCGTCACTATTACTATGGCCCGGGCCCGGTCATCGGTGGCCTGGCGGCCGGCGTAGTTGCTGGCCCCTATTATTACGGGCCAGGACCGTATTATTACGGGTGGTAGGGCTAGGTCGCGGACCGCCCGATAGCGGTCGATGCGCCCGTTCGCGCCGCAACATGCGCGAAAGACTATAGAGGGGCCGCGCAGGCCGTGGCCCGGCTTCACGAAAGCGCCGCTCACACGCTCCGCGAGCTTAAGGCACGCCTGGAGCCGCTCGCCGTTAAGCGCATGCCCATGGCAGAGCCGCCGCCCAGGGAGACCCGTTTCGGTCGGCCCCTCGAACTGCGTCGGGTCCATTGGGTGAGGCCGAAGCTCGTCGCCGAGGTGACCTTTGGGGTTACCATCTGGTCGTCCCTTGAGAGGCCTCTCAGCCATGCCGGCTCAAAATGAAGTGAATCTGCAAACGACAACCCTACTTCGCTGGCTCGCGATGAGTATCGCCGCCGCCCCCGAAGATAAGCGCGTGGTCCAGCATCTGATTGTCAGGAACAGCATAGCGGCATCGGTCGAACGCTTCGGCGTAAAGGACGAACAAGCCGAGAAATGTCTGACGAGATACATGGAGATGATTCGCGGCTTCGTGCGAGAGATTGACGCTATCGCGAGCCATGACGCGGACGCCGCGTAGGGGGCTCCCGACGCTAACGCGACGCTCTCCGACCGCTGAAGCCGCCACGCTCGCCTTGGCGCAAGGCGCAAAGGCGCCGGTCAACGCCCCGTGGACCAGCGCTTGCCCGCCGCCTCCAGCTGCTTGGGAGGCCTCTGCCGGCCACGAATGCAGGCGCTCCGGTTCGCGACGCTGCCCGCACCGGCGGCCCGCGCCCCAATTCACTATTCGCCATTGGTCTTTCCCCCGCGGAAGCCCCCTACCCGCTCGCCTGGCGCACCAAGCCCGTATAGATGCCGCCCTTGGCCATCAGCTCGTCATCCGAGCCGGCTTCGGCGAGCTGCTCCCGGATCCGTAACCGTTCGCCTGGACTGAGCGGGTCTTTCGACAGCCTTCATCGGCTTCTCTCGATCCTCGTATCGCCCATACTCGCGGACATTGATTCAGGCGACGTAAGCCCGCTCTCCGTGCTCGCCTCCTGGGCCGGGTCCCTCCGTGGCCGCGCAAAGGCTTGTTACGTCACCTGATCGGGTTGCCGAACAAAAAGGGTGCCAAGTCTCCGCCAAAGGCGGCGCAGTGGTCCGGGAGGCTGTAAAATCGGCAGGGGCCGCGTGCGCCGTAGGCCGGGTGCTATCGTCTCGATAGTATGTTTGCGCGTTCACTTCTTGCGACGAGTGCTTCGTTTGTTGCGGTAGCGCTTCTCGGCACGATGGCAAGGAGTGAAGACCTTCCACCGCAAGGCCAATTCAGTATCACCTATACCGCCGTCAATCCATCTCCAGCGAAACCTGTTCCGATCAGTGCGACAAAAGACATCGTGATGAACAACCTGATCATGACCGCTTCGAATGACTCAGGAAGCGGCCTTCTACACCCTCTAGCCGGTCGCTGCGCGTTGATGGTCACCATCGACAAGGCGGCAAAGACCCTGGATTACAAAGGCAATTGTGCACATACAGGGATCGAAGTGGTGACATGATCTTCGAAGAAGTGTCCACGACCGCTCCGCAACTGATGGGTCCAGTGGTCGCATTCAAGGGGACGTGGGAGGGCGGCACTGGAAAGTATGCCGGGCTCACAGGTGACATCGACATTCGAGGTGAAGGCGTGCTGGCGACAGATACCCTTACGCAGGCCATCGGCAGGAAGACCGGGAGCTACAAAATCGCCCCCTAGACCCGTGCGGGCGGAGTAGGCCAATCACGGGTGAACAGCGGTGGCCCCGTTCGTTTGGACAGGATTCGGCGTTGGATAAGTGGAGCCTCTGCCGGTTGCCGTAGGGTTGCCGTTGTCATGTCGTCACGCAGAGAGGGCGTAGCCCGACCGGAGTGACGACATGACAACGGCGGCGAAAAATCATGCCGCCCTCGCCTGGAGCGTGCCGTAGCCGAAATAGGCCTCATCGGGCGTGCGGGCGTCAAGGCTCGAATGCGGCCTCTTGCGGTTGTAGAAGTCCAGGTAGCTGCCGAGGGAGGCCCGGGCTTGGCCGACGCTGTCATAGGCCCTCAGATAGACCTCCTCGTATTTGACCGAGCGCCAGAGCCGCTCGACGAAGACGTTGTCGCGCCAGGAGCCTTTGCCATCCATGCTGATCTGGATGCCATTGTCGATCAAGAGGCCGGTGAAGGCGGCGCTGCTGAATTGGCTTCCCTGGTCGGTATTGAAGATCTCGGGCGTGCCGTGTTTGGCCAGGGCCTCCTCCACTGCCTCGAGGCAGAAATCCACCTCCATGCTGATCGATACCCGCCAGGCTAGAACCCGGCGGGTGAACCAGTCGACAACCGCTGCGAGGTAGACGAAGCCGCGCGCCATGGGGATATAGGTGATGTCCATCGCCCAGACCTGATCGGGTCGATCTATTGTAATGTCTCGTAGTAAATATGGATATATCTTGTGTCCAGGCGAGGCCTTCGAAGTATTGGGCCGCCGGTAGATCGCCTCGATCCCCATTCGCCGCATCATCGTCGCCACCCGCCGACGGCCGACCTCGACGCCCTCGCCGCGTAGCAGGTCGCGCAGCATCCGGCTGCCCGCGAACGGATAATCCAGATGCAGCTCATCGAGCCGGCGCATGATCGAGAGCTCCGCCCCCGAAACCGGACGCGGCCGATAATAGAGGCTGCTGCGGCTCAGCTGCAGAACCCGAGCCTGACGCGTCAGCGGCAAGGCGTGCGAACGGTCGATCATCGCTTGGCGCTCAGCAGGCCGGCCTTGCTGAGCGCGCCTTCTAAAAAATCGTTCTCCAGCGTCAGCTCGCCGATCTTGGCGTGCAGCGTCTTCACATCGACCGCAGACTCAGCAGTACGCGCCCCTTCAGACCCGAACACCCCCGCAGCTCCCTCGAGCAACCGCCCTCTCCAATCCGTGATCTGGTTCGGATGCACATCAAAAAACTGCGCCAGCTCCGCCAGCGTCTTCTCCCCCTTCAAGGCCGCCAAGGCCACTTTTGCCTTGAAAGCAGCCGTGTGGTTCCGTCTCGCTCGTCTCGTCATGGTCTCTCCTGATCCGCGGCATCCTCGCCGCTCTCAGGCAGAAAATCCACTTATCCTACTGTCCAGATTCCCGAGGCCACCTCTAACCCTCAGGGTACGCCAGTTTGAATAAGGCTGGGGGATTTACCTCTAGACTAGCCGCTTTGTTGCG
>Ga0207130_1253_pt1 | contig 13293 bp, 11 predicted proteins | sample Alteio_BWMinHeat_16_FD_153545 | JGI IMG/M metagenome (GOLD analysis project Ga0207130, IMG submission 153545) | Enriched cells from forest soil in Barre Woods Harvard Forest LTER site, Petersham, Massachusetts, United States -... | ecosystem: Environmental > Terrestrial > Soil > Temperate forest >... | reverse complement strand
GCTTAGAATCTTCAGCCGGGCCTTACAGGTCCTCTTAGAGAGCCAGATCCACATCCAGGGCCCGGGCTGGACCGAGGCCCCCCTGCCAGAAGGCCTGCTTTTAACATTGGCTTCAGGGACTTACTTTTACCAGATCATACCCCCTGCGGGTGGTTCCGGATTTGTGGGGAAATTTGTCATCTTGCGTTAGAATATTCCTAGGCTGATCCCAGCCGTCAAACACTTCCTTCCCATGATCCAATCCATCCGAGAGGCATTCCATGCAGGAACAACGCCATCCTTGGGCCTGGACCGAAGGCTCCCCTTTCCCCCAGGGGGCCTCATGGATTGAGGCAGAATCCTCCTATAACTTCTGCCTATATTCGAAATGGGCCAGCGCCGTCACCCTGGATTTTTTCGACCATGAGGATTTGAGTAAACCCAGCCTCAGCCTTGCGCTAGATAACCTCAAAAACAAGAGCGGTCCCTACTGGCATTGCCGCATTCCCAAAGCCCAACTGGGAGGGGCAGCCTATTACGCCTATCGTGTCGATGGGCCGGTCCAGGGAAGTGGCCTAAGCTGGACTTGTTTTGATCCGGAGAAGCTGCTTCTGGATCCCTATGCCGCCTCAGTGTATTTTCCGCCAGATTTCAACCGGGAGGCTGCCATGAGGCCTGGATCGAATCTCGGCAAGGCACCTCTGGCCTTGATATCGGCTTGCGAAACGACCTCGGTGTTCAAGGGCGATCCACGCATCCGCCACGACTGGGACACGATCATTTACGAGCTTCACGTCCGCGGTTTTACGATGGATCCCAGTTCCGGCATCGATGCAGGTCGGCGCGGCAGTTTCAATGCACTTATAGAGAAAATTCCCTATTTGCTGGAACTCGGTGTCACTGTCGTCGAACTGATGCCTGTCTTTCAATTTGACCCCCAGGAAGGGAATTACTGGGGATACATGCCCCTGAACTTCTTTGCCCCGCACCAAGCCTATGCCTGCTCTCAGGGGCATCTCGCCCATCCCCAACGTGACTTCCGTGCCATGGTCAAAGCCTTTCACAGGGCTGGCATTGAGGTGGTCATCGACGTGGTCTACAACCACACCTGCGAAGGTGGGCAGGGCGGGCCCTTTTATTCCTACAAGGGCATCGACAATGGCACCTACTATCTCATTTCCAATGATCCCCAGAACCGCTATGAAAATTTCTCGGGCGCAGGAAACACGTTGGACTGCGCGGACCGCCAGGTCCGCAAGGTGGTGCTCGACAGCCTGAGCTACTGGGTTTCGGAAATGGGTGTCGACGGTTTCCGCTTCGATCTCGCCTCGGTCTTCAGCCGCAATCGCGACGGGAGCTTGAATTTGGATGATCCTCAACTCTTCAGTGATATCGTCGCGCTTCCGGAACTGGCCCAGGTCCGCCTGATCGCCGAGCCCTGGGACACCGCCGCTTACCAATTGGGCCGCCAGTTACCGGGAATCGGCTGGGCCCAATGGAACGGGAAGTTCAGGGACGATCTAAGGCGCTTTTTGCGGGGAGACAGGGGCATGGTTGGAGCCTTGATGTCCCGCCTTTATGGAAGCGATGACCTTTTTCCGGACGATCCTGAAAACAGTTACCGGCCCACAAAAAGCGTCAACTTCGTCACCTGCCATGATGGCTTCACCCTCTATGACCTCGTGGCCTATGACCAGAAGCATAACTGGGCCAATGGCAATGCCAATATCGATGGCACAAACGACAATTTCAGCTGGAATTGCGGCTGGGAAGGAGATTCGGGAGTGCCGGCGGACGTCATGGAATTGCGCCGCAGGCAGATGAAGAATTTTTGCTGCCTTCTTTTTCTTTCCAATGGCACTCCCATGCTGCGCGGGGGAGACGAATTCATGCAGACTCAGGGGGGCAATAATAACCCCTACAACCAGGACCGACCCGGTTCTTGGCTGGACTGGACCCGCCTCAAGGCCAATCCTGGGCATTATGATTTTTTCAGGAAAATGATAAGCTTCCGCAAATCACATCCTTCCCTGGGCCGCAGCCTTTTTTTGGAGGGGGGATGTGCGCTGGCACGGCGTGGGCCCCAATCCGGACCTCTCCGAGGATTCCCACAGCCTGGCTTACCTCCTGCTCGGATCCTCGCAGGAGGATGACGACCTCTATGTCCTCATCAACGCATGGTGGAATCCGCTCAATTTCACAATCCAGGACGGGAACTATAAGGAATGGCGTCGAGTGATTGACACCTCGGCTCCGAGCCCTTCGGATTTCTTGGAAAGCGGCAAGGAAGCGCCCTTGGATTCCCAAAGTTACCGTCTTGCCCCCCCGTTCGGTGGCAGTTTTCATTCGTAAGAGGAAGGCAGCATGATCGAATTGGCTTCTGGCATGGAGTACTGTGAGGGTCCGGGTGGCCTCGCTTGCATTCGAATCCAGGCTCCCCTGGGTCCAGCCCTGCTGAGCCTGCAGGGCGCCCAGGTCCTGGAATTTGGGAAGATGCTCTGGCTCAGCCCCACAGCGAGGTTTGAGGCAGGGCAAGCGATACGCGGCGGCATCCCTCTTTGTTGGCCACGCTTCGGACGCCAAGCCTCCCAGATCACCCTCCCCCAACATGGCTTTGCGCGCGTCATGCTCTGGCGCCTGGCAGGAAGCAGTCGTCGTGCCGATGGAAGTGCGGTGCTCAACTTGGATTTGGAAGACAGTCCCCAAAGCCGCAAGATTTGGCCGGAAGCCTTTCATTTGAGCCTTGAAATCCGTCTGGGAGCCTCCCTGGAGCTGGAACTTCGGGTGGAAAACAGGGGGGAGCGGGCATGGGATCATCAGGCAGCCTTTCATCCCTATTTCCAGACGCCTGATTTGAGAGGCTGTGGGGTCCTAGGTTTGTCCGGACTGGACTACCTTGAGAAACGCGAAGAGCGCGGGATGGGCCACCAAAGCGAAAAAGTCCTCAAGGTGGCAGAGGGCTTGGACCGAATTTATTTCAAGAGTCCCCCCTGCTGCAGCCTCAGCAGCGAGTCTGCCGGAGTTTTTCTGGAAATTGAAAAAGAAGGCGCCATCGATACTGTGGTCTGGAATCCCGGACCCGGGCTGCTCCAAGCTCCGGCAGATCTTTGCGCAGAGCTTTGGAAAGATTTTCTATGCGTAGAAGCCCTGAGTTCCTACCAAATGGAAAGCTTGGAAAGGGGAAAGAGCCGTAGGATGATGATGCGGATGACGCCGATTTCAGGGGCTGGATCTGGACCTTAAAAGCGGAATTGGTTGCGACTGTTTTTGCAATCATGAGACTCCAAGACGGGCATTTTTTGCGTATTTCTGATGAGCCCTCGTCAAGTGGCAGCGGGTCGTAGAGGGTCGCTCCAGGGCTTTCGACAATAGCCCTGTGAGAAACCCGTAACCATGAAAGCATCGAAGCCGTAATGCATGGCGTGAAGTAGGAGGAGCTATGATTAGGTCTTCTGGACTGGCTTGCGCTCTAATGCTAGTATCGTGGCCTCGGCAGAAACTTTTAAAAACTTGCCGTTCCCATCCTAAGGCACTCTTGAGGCAGACATGAAGGGTAAACAAGTATTTATCACCGGTTCGACCCAAGGCATTGGCCGAGCCGCTGCCATGGAATTGGCGCGCCTGGGCGCGTCGGTCACCGTCCACGGCCGTGACGCGGCGAGAGCTGAGAGCATCGCTGCGGAGATTCGCCAGGCCACGGGCAACCCTTCTGTGGATTCGATAGCCTTTGACTTGAGCTCGCTCAAGGAGCTTCGCGCTGCCGCGCAGCGCTACTTGGATGGCCATGCCCGCCTGGACGTGCTCTGTCTCAATGCGGGGGTCTTTCTTGGCAAGCGCGAACTGAGTGCCGAGGGCCACGAAAAGACAGTAGCAACGCGCTTTTTGGGACATTTCCTTCTGACCCAATTGTTCTTGCCCAGCCTCAAGGCAAGCGGAGACGGGCGCATCATCATCACCGCCGCCCCGCCCAACGGCATGAAGGCGAATTTTGAGGATCTGGACCTTGAAAAATCCTACGGCGCGATCAAGGCGGTGACGCAGGGCATGGGACTGCTGCTCATGGCGCAGCTGGAAATCGCGGAAAAGATGCGCGGCCAGGGTGTCACTGTTAATTTTCTGCACCCCGGCGTTATTGATACGAAGTTGCTAAGCCAAATGCCGTGGATATTCCGAAAAATCCAGGCCCTGGTTGGCGGTTTCCCTGCCAAGGGAGCTGACACCCTTGTCTACCTGGCTTCCGAGCCGAGCTTGAAGGGAAGCACGGGACAGTTCTTTATAAAACGGAAGCCTAAGCCCTATGCAGGCGCCATCAGCCAGCGGGATAACCAACAGCGTGCCTACGAGCTCGGTCTGAAGATCACGGCTTAGGGCAGTTGGTCGACGCCCAAAGAGCCAGGAAGAAGTCTCCGATTGGCTAGCTAGCGGATCTTGAGCATGGTAGGAGTGCCACGGCGCGCGGCCTCAATGCGGTTTTTGAAAGTGAAGCGATGGCTGGGATTACTCTGGAGCCTTGATGTCGGGATGGTTACGGCGCATCGCAATCGAACCGCTGCTCGCGTTGATGAAAGAGGGGCTCAGCCCTGAAAAGCTGGCTCAATCGGTGGCCTATGGACTTGTCATAGCGGTATTCCCCGTGTTGGGCTTGACGACCTTGATGGCTGCGGTGGCGGCCCTGACCTTGAAATTGAATATGCATGCGATTCAAATCATCAATTACCTTGCCTATCCGCTCCAATTTCTCCTTTTGATTCCATTTTATAGAGCTGGAGAAAGTCTTTTTCATGAAGTTCCATTACCTTGGTCACCGCTGCAAATCATCCAAATGTTTCGGATGGATCCTCTGTCAACGATGGGGCAATTGTGGGGGGTGACTTGGCATGCCGCCGTGGTCTGGCTCATCTTCGCCCCTCCCATGGTTGCCCTGCTGAGCCTTCTGCTCACCCAGGTATTTCGAAAATTCGCCCGAGAACTCGCCTTACCCTAACGGCAATATAAGAAAGCCTGGCTAAACAATCAGCAGGAGTTTTTGAAGGGGCATGCGTTAAGCGTTTTCGTTTTTGTCACATATCAAATTCAGATAAGTCATATCATAATTAGACACTCAATCCATCTGGCAGCTGGATGGGCGCGATGATAGTTTCCATGGATACGGAACGCGTCCCATGCGGCGGCCGTCAAAGCTCCCGGGAGCGACCCCGCTCTAACAACACCGAACGCTACGGGAGCCCTTTCAGCTATAAATTTGTCCCGACTCTTCTTGATCCTATCAAGCACTCCTTCATAAGGCTGAAAAGTAGGGATCTCCAGTTTTTCTGATCTGTGAAGGCCCGCCTTTTTTCGGAGAGATGATTTTAAAGGATCGATAAAGCGGGCTAGAGCTGCGTTGAAGGAGTTCGGAATTTGTGCTTGAATGAGTCCCTAAGTTAAGAATCCGGTGCCTCCAGTGGCCCGGAATCCTTCAAGGGGGCTCGGCATGGGAAGCGAAGAGGCCAAGGCAGTGGTGATGGCCTATCACGAGGCCTTTCACCGAGGGGAGCGCCAGGCCGTCCGAGAACTCCTGGCAGATCAAGGTGCCTTTATGGGGCCTTTGAATTCTTTCAGCAGCGCGGATGCTTTTTTGGACGGCGCCGAAGTGTTCATGAAGCTGTCCAAGAAGGCAGACATTAAGAAGATCATTGCGGAAGGAAATGAGGTCTGCGTCTTTTACGACTATACGACGCTGGTCCCATCCATTCCGGTTCTCCCCCTGGCCTCATGGTTTAAAATAGATTCAGGTAAGATCTATTTCTTTCATACGCATTTTAATCCCATGCCTTTTATTGCGGCCAAGGAGAGGGGCGATGTGGCCAAAGCCCTCCAGGCCCTCACTTGACGAGCAAGGCTGCCCCGCGTCAGGCCCTGCAGGCAGGGCCCTTAGTCACTAGACATGGAACTCTCCTCTAAACCCCCACTGAAACCTTCCCATGGCTTCCAAAGTTAAAGAAAAATCCTCAGGAAATACTTTTTCGACCGCCCGGCTCGAGGCCTTCAGCGACGGAGTGATGGCTTTTGCCGTCACCATGCTGGCGCTCAACATCAAGATTCCCAGAGTCGGAGACCTGGGGACGACTGGGCAGCTGGGGGATTTTCTGTGGAAACAATGGCCGGCCTATCTTCTCTTTGTGATCAGTTTTGCCATCGTGGTCATGGTTTGGGCCAATCATCACAACCTATTCCGCATTTTCGACAAGGCCGATCCTGTCCTTGTGCTGCTGAACGCGGCGATCCTCATGTGCGTAGTCTTGATCCCGGTTTCTGCGTCACTGCTGGCCCAATACCTTCAGGGCGCCGAGTCAGAGGCCCGTCTTGCTTGCCTGGTCTACGGTGGACTTTTCACGGTGGGAAGTCTTTTCTTCAATTTAATTTGGTGGTATGGAAACCGGGCCGGGCTGGCGAGCGGGGACTTTGATCCCGCGCTTCATCACAGCCTGGCCCGGCATTTTCGCAGCGGGCCCTTCTTGTATGCCGCTGCCACCTTACTTTGTTTCGTCAGTGTCTGGATCAGCATTTTTCTTTTTCTGCTTGGCATCGGTCGATATCTCGTGACCGTCGGCATCCGAAAGAGCTGACGAAGATCCCGCCTTATTTTTCCGTTTCGACGATGGTCTTGAGCGAAGCCAGTCCCTGCTCAAAATAGCCGCCCAGCATCTTATCCATATCCATGAAGAGGTGGAATGTCTTGGCAATCAGGTTGTTTTTTCCTGACATCGTCCAGGTGACCTGGGTTGCCTTGCCCTGGCTTGAGAGGCTGAAGTCGGCCTCGGCCAGTGACTTCATGGGCCGCACGAAATCCAGGCGCATGACGACGTGGCTGGGGGCCTCGCTGGTCGTGACGGTCATGGTGCCTGCGCCCGCGTCGGCATGGCTGTCCCAGCTGCATGCGGCGCCCATGCCGGCGCTGGGTCCGCTATAGCTCATGCTCATGTTGGGATCCATCTTGGCGAAGGGATTCCAAGCCTGGTAAAGCTTGACATCGTTGATATGTCCGAAAATCTTGGCGGCTGGCGCGTTGATGACGATGGAACGGCTGATCTTGAATTCTGCGGGCTGCAGCGAGGCGACGATGAGGATGATGGCGAGCAGGGCCACCAAACCGATGAGGATTTTCTTCAGCATAACTCTCCTTTGAGTGGGATAAGGACTGGACGAAATTCAAGCTTGCCACAAGCTTCTTGTCCATGTCCAGCGAAAGTGGAGATGAAAGCAGCGGGGAATTCACCATCTGAAACATGGGTCCGGAAATGGATTAAGTTTTAGGAGCTTGGGTTTGGCGGACCCAATCGTTCCTGTTCCACCCGATTGCGCCCGAGGCGCTTGGCATGAAAGAGGGCACGGTCTGCCGCGCTGTAGTAGGACTCAGGGCGGCTCAGGCGGGATGCCCTGGATGAGGCCAGTCCCACCGAGACTGTTATTTTCAAGGATTGCTTTCCTGAGACCTGGAATACCTTGGCTTTCACGGCTCTGCGCAGCCGATGTGCCATCCGCAAGGCCGTGCTTGGCGAGGCACCGGGAAGCATGACGGCAAATTCTTCGCCCCCAACCCTGGCCAGCATGTCCTTGGCCCGGACATTGGCGGAGAGCAGGGCCGCCAGGGAACTTAGGAGCCTGTCCCCTGCAGGGTGACCGTGCTTGTCGTTGACCCTTTTGAAATGGTCAAGATCCAGGATCAATAGGCTGAGATGACGCCGCTTCAATTTGGCCCTGCTGAGTTCCTCGCTGATGCGTTCCTTGAAGTAACGGACATTTTTGAGCCCAGTCAGGGCATCGGTCATGCTTTCAGTGCGTAAGACGTCCTCATAGCTCCCCATTCGGAAACCAAAAAAACTGAAGGCCACGACAGATCCGAGCAACATATAGATGAATACGCCAATTTGATCCTTGAGCCAACTCAGAGCAGGATGCCCCGTGAAGCTGCCAAGTAGCAGCCAGCCCATCGGTGCGCCCAACCCGAGGAGGACCCCTTGAAGGGCCCTAAGACGCCAGTTTTTTCTGCGGTAGGGGTACATGGCTGATCTCATTGTCTAATTGAGCATCGGCGATCGCTATGCTTCGGATCATAGTAGCCCTTGAGATCAAGGCTCTTTTTGCAAGTCAGTGCTTAAAAACAAGATAATCCAGCCACGATGCAGGACTGGCTTGAAAGAAGACCTGTGATACTATTCGTCAATGATCTCAATTGATATAAGACAAAGTTTTGTATTATGAAATATCTAAGTGAAACAAAAAGCGATTTCTGTCCCTCGTCTCCCCAAGGGCGATCAAGGACTTTTGGCCTCATCCTGCTCCTGGGATTATTGATCCTGCTCAGGCCCAGCCTGCTCAAGGCGCTTGCCTGCACGCCCGCAAGCGCCACCATTACCTATGCTGCTGATGATTACATGTTCTTCTATTTGAACGGCAACACCGTCCTCAACGGAACAACCTTTGATCCTGGCAATCCGCCGCTGACCGTGCCCATTCCCATCGGGGACTTCAATGCCCCTGGTACTGCGAATTACTATGCCATCGAAAACACAAACGCAGGCCCCAATTTGATCGCCTGCACCTGGCTCATCACCATCACCTGCGCCGACGGCTCAAAGTCCTACATTTCGGCATCGGACGCCGGCTTTAGCATGTACAACGACACGGCAGGGAGCAGTCCACCACCGGCGGCCTGGATCACCCCGGGCTGGGTAGACAGCGGAAACTTGTTCAGCGGCACTCCGGCCCATGTCAGCCCAGGAGTCATGTGGTTCAACCCGGTCCCCGTCGATCCGCGAACAGGATCGCCTGTACCGATCCTGTCCTGGCAGAGCTCTGCGGTGAATACCAACGCCAATGAAGTGATCTACTATCGCGAAAGCGTGGTCATCCCCACCCCGCCTCCCACGCCAACGCCCTACCCTACGGTTTGCGGCAACACACCTGCCTTCGTCCAGTCCTCAGTCATTGCCAACGGCTGCGCCGGAAGCGGTAACCCCACCTCCTTCAGCTACACCGTGCCTGCCAACCCCGGTGAGCTACTCCTGGCTCAGGTGGAAAGCACCGGTCCGGTTCTTTCAGGTGTCACTTGGAATGGAAGTTCATTGACCCAGCTTCCTGGCAGTCCTGTGCCTATCAGCGGGGGAAACATCTATACCTATTACATGGTCAATCCTCCTGCCGGAACTTTTACGCTTGCCTTCAGCGTGACCAATGGTTGCAGCTGGAACGTCGTCGCAAGCGTCTACAAAAACATCGATACCACGAGCCCCTTTGGGGCCATCCAGTCCAGCAGCGGCAATGCTTCCAACTTTGTGGACGCCATCACCACCACGGGCCCCTACAGCATCATCCACGATCTCCTGGCCTATCCCAGCGGCCCATTCACCTTTACTGGACTCACAGGAACCCAGCTTTTTGCCGCCAGCGCCAGCGGCTGTTGCGACGACGTCTATGGCTCCTACTACCTCGCTTCTGCACCCATGGCCTACAACATCAATTACAGTCAATCCACGGGCTCCCAGAATTGGTGGTCCGAGACCATCGAGCTCAAGGCCGTAAATTCCTGCCCCACGCTTGTGCCGACTTCCAGCTGGACAGCCACCCCCAATCCTTCGTTCTCGCCCTCGCCTCAGAGCTGTCCTACTGTGACAGCGACTTTCAGCGTTACGGCGTCGCCTCCGCCCACCCTGAGCAATTCCCCGACCAGGACAGCCTCGGCCACGGCAAGCCCCACTCCAAGCTTCAGCACGACTTCCAGCCCTCCTGCCAGCCCCACCTTGCTGCCAACCCTGACCATGGCTCCGCCGCCGCTGCTGCTGCATCTTTATCCCAATAGCCCCAATCCCTTTGGAACTGAAGGAACCTATCTGGCCTACTTCATCAACGTGGATGCCACGGTGGACATCAAGGTCTATGACGTCTCTGGTGAGATGGTCCGGGCACTGGATCCCTTTCCTGGCAGGGCTGGAAACAACGAGGAGTTCTGGGACGGCAAGAACAGCTCTGCCCAATCGGTTGCCTCAGGGACCTACATTTACAGGGTCATTGCCACAAGCGCCGCCGGGGACCTGATCTCGGATTTCAGCAAGTGTGCCGCATTGAAATAAGGCTTAAAATGCGGCTAGAGGCCCTGGAGCGCAGGAGCTCCTTTGCTTGCGGAAACTATTCCTGGCCTGCCTACGTAATTACTGCTATAAGGGAACTCTAGGATCTCACTGCAAGGTTCCTGTTCATGACCTTAAAATCAAAAATAGTCAGGTCGATGGCGGCGCTCCTGATGCTCAGTCAGGGAGCAAGCCTTGTGGCGAGCTGCGGATTCCCTTGCCGCATGAACGCCCAAGAAAAGCTGAACTGCGTTGTTTCGTGCATGGCAAGCCTTCAACAGGATCGTGCCCAGTATCCAACTGGGATCATTCACTCCAGAGCACTGGGCTGCGGGCACCTGGACATCACAGCCCCTGCAACCCTGGCCATTCAGCAAGTCCAAGGACCCAGCCGCCTCCTGGGTTTCCCTGTCCCTGCCGTGGCCCTTCCCCAGCAGTCGCTCGCCCTAGCCTCTTTTCTGATAAGCCACAATAAGGCTGGCCCTAGCCTAGCTGCCCTCTCCCAGGCTCTTCTCCCCATTCCCCCCCAAAACGCACCTCCAGTCCTCGCTTAAGGTTTACATTCCAGTTGCGGCCTGAAGTATCAGGTCCTGCCCTGTCCCGGGGCACTGGAATGTTTTCTTTTTCCTGAGCTGAGGTGTTTCTTGATTTCCCGAAAATCTATTCCAGCAACAACGTAGCCGCGCCCGTCCCTTGCCAAGGCTTTTTTTCAATCGAAGCAAGCCCCTGACGCAACGCTGACACGCCTGCTGGGTGCTGGCCTCGAATCGAAGATATTTTTGGAGCTGAATCATGAAAAATTATAAATGGGCAGCCATCTGGATTTCAGCCCTGGCTTTGAGCGTGGGGGCGGGGATTTGGGAGCTCAAGGAATCCAGTTCCTTAGCGACATCGCAAAGCCTTCATCCCCAGAAATATCAGTGCCCCATGCATCCCCAGGTCATTCAGGATCATCCTGGCAATTGTCCTATCTGCTACATGCGTCTGGAAAAAGTTGAGGACGGTGATTCTGCAGAAAAATCGGGAAGTTTTGCTGGGATCTCTGGCAAGGAGGGTTTCAAGTTGTCACTGGAGCGGCAGCAGCTCATTGGCGTGAGCAGCACTCCCGTTGAAATGAAATCGCTGACACTGACGGTGAGGATGCCTGGACAGGTCGCCCCTGGCGGCAGGATTTTAGCTCAGCTCCTTGAAATTGACGGCGGCACCGTCAGGCGGGGAATGAAGGCCCGCATTCAAGGGCCGATGGGAGCCCCGCTCATGGCAAAGGTCTTGGAAGTCGGGGGCAGCATCGACAGCCTGACACGGAGTTATGGGGTGACGCTTGAGACCTCGGGACGGGCTCCCTGGCTCAGGCCGGGAGCTTTTTGCCAGGTCTTGGTGGAGCTTAATTTGGGGATCAAATTGGCAATCCCCATGGAGGCAGTTTTGGATACCGGGGCGCGACAGGTGGTCTTTGTCCAGGGGGGCTCGGGTCATTTTGAACCCCGCCAGGTGCTTTTGGGTCAGGAGGGGGACGAGTGGATCGAGGTGGCTCAGGGCTTAAAAGCGGGCGAGCGGGTCGTCAGCTCGGCTAACTTTCTGATCGACAGTGAGTCCCGACTTCAGGCTGCCTTGAAACAATTTTAACGGAGCGAGTCATGCTTGAAAAACTGGTGGCCTACTGCGCCAAGAACCGCGGGCTGACATTGGCCGTGGTGGCGCTGCTTTGTGCCTGGGCTTGGCATAGCATCTATCATATTCCCTTGGATGCCATTCCGGACCTTTCAGACACCCAGGTGATCGTCTACTCCACCTGGGACAGGAGCCCGGACCTGCTGGAAGGGCAAGTGACCTATCCCATCATCCGGGCCCTCTTGGGGGCGCCCAAGGTGAAATCCATCCGTGGATTTTCAGATTTTGGTTTTTCCTACGTGTATGTCATTTTCGAGGACGGAACCGACCTTTACTGGGCCCGGAGCCGGGTGCTGGAGTACATGGCCAAGATCCAGGGGCAGTTGCCTCAGGGGGTGAAGACGGAATTGGGCCCCGATGCCACCAGCATCGGATGGATCTATCAGTATGCCTTGGTGGATAGGACGGGGAAGCAGGATCTTTCCCAGTTAAGGGCCCTCCAGGACTGGAATTTGCGCTATCAGCTGCAGTCGCTGCCCGGGGTGGCTGAAGTGGCCTCGGTAGGAGGCTTTGTCAGACAGGTTCAGGTTCAGGTCGACCCGGCCAAGCTGCAATTCCATGGTGTATCGATTGTCCAAGTGGCTGATGCGGTGGCCAAAAGCAATGAGGAGATGGGGGCCGGGCTCATGGAGTTCTCTGGAACCGAGTTTATGATTCGAGGCAGGGGTTACGCCCAAAGCCTTGATGATTTTGGGGAGGCCGTCGTCAAATGGGACGGCAAGAGCGGGACAGCTTTGCGCGTGAAGGATCTTGCCAAAGTGAGCTGGGGTCCTGAAATGAGGAGGGGTGTGTCCGAGCTGGACGGAGAAGGGGAGGCCGTGGGTGGCATTGTGGTGATGCGCCAGGGCGAGAACGCACCTCAAGTCATCGAGGAAGTGAAAAAGCGCTTGGCTGAACTCAAAACGAGCTTGCCCCAGGGAGTGGAGATTGTGCCGGTCTATGACCGCTCGGATCTCATCCACCGAGCCATCCATACCGTCACCCACGAATTGATCATGGAGATGATTGTCGTCAGCCTGGTGATCCTGCTTTTCCTCTGGCATATCCCCAGTGCCACGATTCCAATCCTTACCCTGCCTGTGGCGATTCTGCTGGCCTTTATTCCCATGCAATACATGGGGGTTTCGGCCAATATCATGTCCCTGGCAGGCATTGCAGTAGCCATTGGCGCCATGGTGGATGCATCCATTGTGGTCGTTGAAAATAGCCACAAGCACCTGGAGGAATGGCAGAGCGGAAGCCGTGGGGGGGATTATAGGGATGTCCTGGTCAAGGCCATTCAGGAGGTGGCCAGGCCCAGTTTCTTCTCACTCTTAGTGATTGCTGTGGCGTTTATGCCCGTGTTCACGCTTTTGGGAAGGGAAGGGCGCCTTTTTCAGCCATTGGCCTTTACCAAGAACTTTTCCATGGTGGTGGCTGCGATCTTGGCGGTGACGTTGGACCCGGCGCTGCGCCTGAGCCTGATTCGCCTCAAAGAATATGCCTTCAAGCCGCAATGGCTTTCGCGACTGGCCAATGTCGTCTTGGTGGGAAA
>Ga0207130_1252_pt1 | contig 13313 bp, 15 predicted proteins | sample Alteio_BWMinHeat_16_FD_153545 | JGI IMG/M metagenome (GOLD analysis project Ga0207130, IMG submission 153545) | Enriched cells from forest soil in Barre Woods Harvard Forest LTER site, Petersham, Massachusetts, United States -... | ecosystem: Environmental > Terrestrial > Soil > Temperate forest >... | reverse complement strand
TTACCGGAGGCGGGCAGGAGATAAACCGGCGTGCCGGGACCGAGAACGTCGCAGCCATAGCGGGTTTTGCCAAGGCGGTGACGCTTATCGATTATGCACATATGCAACATGTGCGAAGCTGGCTTGATGCCATGGAGACGGAAATTCTGTCGCTTGCCGACACGAAAGCAGTTGTTTTCGGCGCTTCTTCGCCACGCCTGCCCAACACATCGCTTGTCAGCATGCCCGGTGTATCTTCAGAGACGCAGCTTATCCGGTTTGATCTTGATGGCATTGCCGTAAGCGCCGGTTCCGCCTGCTCATCGGGCAGGATCGAGCCCTCGCACGTACTGCGCGCCATGGGAGCGAATGAGGAGGTTGCAGGCTTTGCGCTGCGTATCAGCGGCGGCTGGGCTACGACCAAAGCGGATATAGAAGCGGTGCGCAACGCCTGGAAGAAGCTTTTTCATGGCAGTAGCCATGCGTAATCCAACTGGTAAAAACACTGGATTTTACAGTCTTTCCTCACTATGTAATACTCAGGAAAACAGGCATATAATAGTTGATTAAATTAGTTGGTTATAATATGCTATTGTCTCAGATGAAAGTCAGGTTATGGAAATAAGTACGAAAATGAAGCTGCCGGTTTATCTCGACTATCAGGCGACCACGCCGATGGACCCGCGCGCTTTAGAGAAAATGATGCCCTATTTTACCGAGAAATTCGGCAATCCGCATTCGCGCAGCCATGCCTATGGTTGGGAAACGGAAGAGGCGGTCGAAATCGCACGGCGCAACATCGCATCGCTCATCCATGCGGGTGAGAAGGAAATCGTGTTTACCTCCGGCGCAACCGAATCCAATAACCTTGCGCTCAAGGGTATTGCCCATTTCTACAAGGAAAAGAAAAATCATATCATCACGCTGGTGACCGAGCATAAATGCGTACTCGATTCCTGCCGCCACCTTGAGCAGGAAGGATTTGAAGTGACGTATCTGCCGGTGCAGAAAAACGGCATTCTCGATCTCGACGTGTTGCGCGCTGCCATAAAGGACAATACCGTACTGGTGTCGGTAATGGCCGTGAACAACGAAATCGGCGTCATTCAGCCATTGTCGGAGATCGGCAAGATCTGCCGTGCGAAAGGCGTGTTCTTCCATACGGACGCCGCGCAGGCATATGGCAAAATTCCGCTCGACGTCGAAGAATGAACATCGATCTCATGAGCATTTCCGCCCACAAGATTTACGGACCCAAAGGCATAGGCGCGCTTTACGTCCGCCGTCGCCCGCGCGTCCGCTTAGAGCCGCTCATCAACGGCGGAGGACAGGAGCGTGGCATGCGTTCAGGAACGCTCTCAACGCCGCTTTGCGTCGGCTTCGGTGAAGCCGCTGCTATTGCCAAGGCCGAGATGGGCAAAGACACGGAGCATGTGCGCCGCCTGAGCGACAGGTTTCTCAAAGCGGTTATGGATGAAGTTCCGGACGTGTTTTTAAACGGCGACCGCGATCGCCGTTATCCGGGCAACATCAACCTGAGCTTTGCCTATATTGAAGGCGAGTCGATGATAATGGCGATTAAAGATCTGGCCGTTTCTTCCGGGTCGGCATGCACCTCCGCTTCGTTGGAGCCGTCTTATGTATTGCGTGCGCTCGGGGTAAACGAGGAGCTTGCGCATACCTCGATTCGCTTTGGTATCGGACGCTTCACCACGGATGAAGAAATAGATTACGCCATCAAGCTGGTAACCGGTGCCATCAAACGCCTGCGCGAGATGAGCCCGCTATGGGAGATGGTGCAGGAGGGCGTGGATATCAGCAAGATAGAGTGGGCTGGGCACTAGATGACAGATGAAACAGAACAACGTGTGGCGCATATGCGCGAGGTTGTTGGTGAACAAGGGAATAACATTTTTTTGACGACGCTGGTGGATCACATAGCGGCTAAAAAAGGCAAATTTGAGAATGACGGGCAGAAGCAATCGTTCAGCGGCAAATGGTCCTACGAGGATTTAAAAGAAAGATTCGGGTTGAATAAAAGAGAGACAATGGCTGTAAAGAAAGATACGGAAATTCTGCTGGATTACGCATACAGAGTATTGGCAGGAAATGAAGTAACCCAGAATGCCGTAACGTCGGACGCACTTATTCCGGATGCGATGAAAGATATGATCTCTGAGTTTATGGCAGCATCAAGTAAGAAAAATTATCTGCTTAATTATTTTGATAAGAAAAACAGATTAAATGATGGCTTTCCGGGAAAAAATTAGAAACAAACGCTATGAGCAGAAACTGAGGTAGATTTTATGGCATATTCTGAAAAAGTAATCGACCATTACGAAAATCCGCGCAACGTAGGCGCCATGGATAAGGCGGACGAGAACGTCGGCACCGGCCTTGTGGGTGCGCCCGCATGCGGCGACGTAATGAAGCTGCAGATCAAGGTCAACGCTTCCGGCGTCATCGTCGACGCCAAGTTCAAAACCTTCGGCTGCGGCTCCGCCATCGCATCGAGCTCGCTGGTCACCGAATGGGTGAAGGGCAAATCGCTCGATGAAGCGGTAAAACTCAAGAACACGGAGATTGCCGAACATCTCGCATTGCCTCCGGTCAAGATTCACTGCTCGGTTCTGGCGGAAGATGCTATCAAGGCCGCCGTTGCCGACTACCGCGCCAAACATACGCAGGACATCAAACAGGCAAGTTAGTCCCGGTAACCTTATGGCAAAAACCGCTATCGATATAACGTCCGCCGCCTCCGCACAGATTCGCGGGCTGCTGGCTGCGCGTGGAAAACCCTCGGCCGGCATCCGTGTCGGCGTGCGCACGAAGGGTTGCTCGGGCCTGTCGTATACGATCGAATATGCCGACGAGGTAGGCAAGTTCGACGAAGTGGTGGACACGGGTGAATTCAAAGTGCTCATCGATCCCAAAGCGGTGATGTTCCTGCTTGGTACTGAGATGGATTATGTAGAGGAAAAGCTCAAAAGCGGCTTCACTTTCCGCAATCCCAATGAAAAAGGCCGGTGCGGCTGCGGCGAATCCTTCCACGTATGACCGCCGATTTTTTTGCCGTTCTGGATATTCCACGGAGTTTTAATCTTAACCTGACCCACCTGGAGCAGCAGTATTTTGCCGCCCAGCGACGGTTTCACCCTGACCGACTGATTGGCAAGACCGCTATGGAGCGTCAGCAGGCTATTTCCCAGTCCATGTTGGCAAACGAAGCTTATGATACTCTTAAATCATCGCTCAAGCGCGCCCAGCATCTGCTTGCACTTGAAGGAATAGCTGGAGATTCGGTAAAGCCATCGCAAGCCTTGCTCATGGAAATCATGGAACTGCGCGAGTCGCTCGCAGAAGCAGCCACCTTGCAGGAAATAGAAGAACTGGCACATAGGAATGATGCGGCAAAAGCGGAAGCGCTTTCATTATTATCCCGAGCCTTTAGCGCTGCCGATAACCATACGGCGGCTGAAACAACGATGCGGCTCAGCTACCTGATGAAACTTGAGGATGAGGTCCGCATACGCAGAAAGGCGGCAGCTTAAGCGGCTTTCTTGAGCTCGAGCTCGCCCCAGACCTGTACCAGCGCCCCTACCAGATTGTCGATCATGGCATCCGTGTGCAGCGGGCTGGGTGTAAGGCGCAGGCGCTCACTACCGCGCGGGACGGTCGGGAAGTTGATCGGCTGGACATAGATGGAGTGGTCGTAAAGCAGCTTGTCGGAAGCCAGCTTGCACTGTGCTGCGTCACCCACGGGCACGGGCACGATGTGGGTGCTGGATGCGAGTACCGGAATGCCAACATCTGCGAGTCTTGCCTTCACTTTAGCCGCGTTGTTCTGCTGGCCCTGGCGTTCCGTGTCGCTTTCCATGAGGTGGCGGATGCTGGCGAATGCGCCTGCTGCAAGCACCGGCGGAAGCGCGGTAGTAAAGATGAATCCCGGTGCGAAGCTGCGCACCACGTCCACGATCCTCTTGGAAGCAGCAATATAACCACCCATAAGGCCGTAGGCTTTGGCGAGTGTGCCTTGGATGATGTCGATCCTGTCCATCAATCCTTCCCGCTCGGCGATGCCTGCACCATGCGGGCCGTACATGCCGACCGCATGCACTTCGTCCAGGTAGGTAAGCGCTCCGTGAGTGTCCGCGAGATCACAGATTTCCTTGATGGGGCCGACATCGCCGTCCATCGAGTAGATGGATTCAAACGCAATGAGCTTAGGCTGGGTCGGCGCTATGCGCTTGAGAAGGAATTCCAGATGCTCGGGATCGTTATGGCGGAAGATATGTTTTTCCGTGCGACCTGCGCGGATGCCGTGAATCATGGACGCATGGTTGCGCTCGTCGGAAAAGACGACGCAATCGGGAATATGGGAGGTGAGGGTGGAGAGCGTCGCTTCATTGGCGGTGTAGCCGGACGTAAATGCAAGCGCAGACTCCTTGCCGTGCAGGCGCGATAGCAGGCGCTCAAGCTCGACCACGGCGTGGTGATTGCCGGATATGTTGCGCGTGCCGCCGGCACCGGCGCCGAAACGGTTCAGGGCTTCCCGCATGGCCAGAATGACTTTGGGATGTTGACCCATACCGAGATAGTCATTGGAACACCAGACGGTCACCGGCTTGCCGGTCGTGTGGCTATGGGCTACAGGGAAATACCCAACGCGGCGCTCCAGATCGTGAAAAACACGATAGCGGCCCTCGGTTTTCAGGCGCGCAAGCGACTGGTCAAAATGCGCATTATAATTAAAGGAATCGGTCATTTCTTTATAGATGCTTTGTACTCAAGGACTCTCAATATAGCGACTCTGCCCCGAATTGCCTATAAAATTAATAGCCGCCAGTGTGATGTTAATAATATTTAATTACTATTTATAAATCAGGCAAGGGCCGACTTTCCGCTGATCTCATAAGAAATGTTTTTAAGCGGTATGAACAGCCGGTGTACAATAGTGACAGCAATGCCGAACAGCAGCAGCGCATTGGCCTGGTGCAGGGACGCCAGCGGCACCGGCACTACGAAGAGAAGTGTCAGCACGCCTAGCAGGAACTGCACGACAAAAATGGAAAATAAAATGGGCAGCAGGTGTGCTACATGTGGATTGTTGCGGCCCAGAAGCCAGAAAAACGGCACCACCATCGCAATCGCATAGGCCATGATGCGGTGGCAGAATTGCACCGTAGTGACATCGGTGAAAAGGTTTTTATACCATGTATCCAGCGGCCAGAGGCCTTCGGGAATCCATTGGCCGTCCATGAGCGGGAAAGTATTGAAAGTAAGCCCGGCGTGCAGTCCGGCCACGCCCGCGCCCAGAATAACCTGCAGGAAAATCAGGGTAACGGCGATGCAGGCGAATATCTTGAGCGCAAGAGGCGGGTGGGGCAGTTCGAAGTCGCCCGTCGGTTCATGCCGGTTGGAGAAGCTCAATATCTGCCAGAGTATAAGCGCGAAAATCATGAATCCGGTAGCAAGATGAAATGCGAGCATGACGGGACTCACGTGCGGCTCGTTCATGAGCCCGCTTTTGACCATGAGCCAGCCGATGAACCCTTGCAGGAATCCCAGCGCAAAAATGGCGGCGAGCTTAAGCGATTGCTGGATCCCCAGCGCGCCGATTACGGCAAACCATACCAGCGGGAATAAAAAGCATACGCCGGCAATACGGCCGATGAGCCTGTGCGCATATTCCAGCCAATAAATATGCTTGAACTCATCTATATTCATGTCGGGAAAAGATTTCTTGAACTGCGGAGAGGCTTGGTAATCCGTGAATTCTTTGGCCCATTCCGTGCTGTCCAAGGGAGGCAGCACCCCGCTGATGGGTTTCCACTCGACGATGGAAAGTCCCGACTCGGTAAGGCGCGTAAGCCCGCCGACGATGACCATAAGCGCCACAATCACAAGGCAAAGCATGAGCCATGCGATAACCGCTTTGTGGGCAAACTGGGCAGCTGAGGTTTGTGATTGCGTGGCAGTCATAGAGTGACTAAAAGCAGGGGGCTCCTATATAGACCAGTTCCGATGCACACACCAGACCATTTTTTGCCCATTCCCCCCGCTGCAACGCTCAAGCGTGCCCGCCGCTGGCTGCTCCTGGGTGCATTGGCCTTAGGTGTTGCCGGCATTTTTGCCGGGATGCTCGCGAACACGAAAAGCAATTATTTCTATACCGCGCTGGTCGTGCATGTCGATCTTTCAGTACTCGTGTGGTTTCTTACCATGGCCTGCATGTTCTTTACGCTGGTAGAGCAGGGCCGGGGTCTTGGCATCCTTGCCGACGCGTCATTTTACAGTTTCGCAGGCGGTGCCGCACTCATTACGGTTTCGGCTTTTACGGGCGGCGAGCCCTTCATGAGCAACTATATCCCCGTCATCCATCATCCGGTGTTTTTCTTAGGGCTTGCGCTCATTTTATGCGGCCTCATAGGTGTGGTGGTGAATCTGGTATCCACGGCCAGATCGGCGATAAACAACGTCCCGTCTTACGGAGTGGTCACCGCGGCATGGATGATGCTTGTGGCCGTCGCCTGCTTTGTCCGCTCGCAGCAGAGCTTGCCCGCGGACCTCAAAGGCCAGATATACTATGAATATGCATTCTGGGGCGGCGGACATGTGCTGCAATTTGCCCATACGCAGCTGATGATGGTGGCGTGGCTATGGCTTGCAACGGCTGCCGGTATCAGGGTGCGCCTCAGTAACGGGCAGGTAACGGCGCTTTATTTCTTCGGCCTGATTTCCATGTTCATGGCTGCGGTGATTTACGCGATGTACCTTCCGGGCAGCGATGAACATCGAAATAGCTTCACCCTGCTCATGAAACATGCAAACGGGTTAGCGCCATTGGTGCTTGGAGGAGCAATACTTTATGCGTTTTTCTTGCGACCTATATCACCCATGTCACTGTTTAAGATAACGCTTCTCATGTCCATCCTGCTTTTTGCCGTGGGGGGCGGGCTCGGCTATCTTATCGCAGGCAGCAACGTAACCGTGCCTGCGCATTATCATGGCTCCATCGTAGGTGTTACGCTGGCATTTATGGGCGTCGCATACATACTGCTTCCCATATTCGGCTACGGCGACGTATCGCGTAGTAAACTGGCCTTCTGGCAGCCTGTAGTGTATGGCTGCGGCCAATTGTGCTGGATGGCGGGCATGGCAATGCTGGGCGCGCATGGTGTTCCGCGCAAAACGCCGGGATCTGCAGATACGTTTGGGGCATTGGCCGCATTCCTTAAGCATGGTGGCGACGGGCTCGCCCTCATTGGCGGGTTGCTCTTTGTATTTGTTGTGCTAAGAGCGGTGCTTAAAAGGAGAACCGCATGACGCTAAAGAAGATCAAAAAAGTAGTGCTCGCCTATTCGGGCGGCCTCGATACGTCCATCATCCTGCGCTGGCTGCAGGATACCTATGGCTGTGAGGTGGTGACGTTCACGGCGGATCTGGGACAGGGCGGCGAGCTGGAACCGGCACGCGCCAAAGCCGAAATGATGGGTGCAAAAAAGATTTACGTAGAAGATCTGCGCGAAGAATTCGTGCGTGACTATGTTTTCCCAATGTTTCGCGCCAATACCTATTACGAAGGCGTTTATCTGCTGGGAACCTCGATTGCGCGTCCCCTCATCGCCAAACGCCAGATTGAGATAGCGATTGAAACAGGAGCCGATGCGGTGGCTCACGGCGCAACCGGCAAGGGCAATGATCAGGTGCGTTTTGAGCTGGGCTATTACGCACTCAAGCCGGACATCAAGGTCATCGCACCCTGGCGCGAATGGGACTTGAACTCCCGCACTAAGCTCATTGAATATGCCGAGAAGCATCAGATCCCCATTGCAAAGGACAAGCGCGGCGAAGCGCCTTATTCAACGGATGCCAACTTGCTGCACATATCCTACGAAGGCAAAGTGCTCGAAGATCCATGGACTGAGCCGCATGAGGACATGTTCACCCGTTCAGTCTCACCGGAAAAAGCGCCGGACAAGCCTGCCTATATCGAAATTGAATTCAAAGCGGGTGACCCCGTCGCAGTCGACGGCAAGAAACTTCCCCCCGCAGCGTTGCTGACAAAACTCAATGAGCTGGGCGGCGAACATGGCATCGGTCGTTTGGACCTCGTGGAGAACCGCTATGTCGGTATGAAGTCGCGCGGCGTATACGAAACGCCGGGAGGCACCATCCTTGCGGTCGCGCACCGGGCCATGGAAAGCCTGACGCTTGACCGTGGTGCCGCGCACCTGAAAGACGAACTGATGCCGCGCTATGCCGAGCTGATTTACAACGGCTACTGGTGGTCGCCCGAGCGGGAAATGCTGCAGACGCTCATCGACAAGTCCCAGAAGAACGTCACCGGCACCGTCCGCCTGAAACTTTACAAGGGCACTGCCGCTGTCGCCGGTCGCAAGTCGCCCGTGAGCCTCTACAGCCAGCAGCATGTGACCTTCGAGGAAGATTCCGTCTACGACCAGAAAGACGCGCAGGGCTTTATCAAGCTCAATGCGTTGCGACTGAGATTGCTTAAGAAATAAATTATGTAAATTCAGTTACTAGTCTATTTTGTGACATGCAATTGTCATAAATATCCGGTTCGCTTTGGCTGCGTCATTGGGTATGATGACTAATGATGCAATCTCAGGATATTACGCGCTGATATGGGTTTATTTGCCGATTTCAAGAATTGGCTTTTCGGCAGACAGGACGCTTCTATTGAGGTGGCACCTGCCGCAGTCTCATGGGATGAACCTGTTGTGAAGGCCAGTCCACCGGTGGAAAAGGAAGTGCAACGCCCGGTCATCGGCGTCAGCGGTTCAAACAGTTCTTCCAAGTCTGTGGCGGCGGCCATGTCGCAACTTCGCTCTGCCGGCGTCGATCCCGTATTCATCGGTGATCATGGGGATCGTATCCAGAAAAACGGCGGCGTCCAGAAGACGGTGAATAACGATCTTCGTCATTTCGATGCATTGATGGTCCTTGGCAATGACGGCGATATTGATCCGGCTAAATACAATGCGGCGAAAGACCCCCATACGAAAGTGGAAACGGATCTGGCGCGGGCGGCTTACGAGGAAACCGCTATCCGCCAGGCGATGGATTCAGGCATGCCCGTGCTTGGCATCTGCGGCGGCATGCAGCGCATGAATATTTTAGGCGGCGGAACGCTTCATCAGCATGTACCGGATCTGGTGGGGGATAATCATCACGCGCAGGGCGATAATAATATTGCGCCTTTCGTACCAGTTCAGGTGGTGAAGATTGCACAGGGCAGCATGCTTGGAAAAATCGGCGGCAATACCCATAGCGTCTATACGCCGACGCATCAGGAACTGCCGCCCGGAATCGTAATGGAAAACAGCTTCCATCATCAGGCGGTCAAAGACGTAAGGCAGGATTTTGTGGTCAATGCCGTCTCAAACGACGGCATCATCGAAGGCATAGAGCCTGCGCCCGGCAGCCGCTATGCCAATCAGTTTGTAATGGGCATACAGTGGCATCCGGAATTCGGCGCCAGCGAACTTGGGCCGAAGATAGCGGATAATTTCGCGCAGGCGGCGCAGGCCTATGCGCAAAACAAAGAACAGCAAACCGACGTGGCGGTTGCAGGTGTGAACCAGCCCATTCTCCCCGGCGGTGCGGTGGAAGCACAGTTGCTCAGACGTCAGCAGGCCAGAACTCTGGGACTCGGATAATATATCTCTGTTGCCTTTAGGCGAAGAGTTGCACACACTGCACTCCAATGCTTGAACTCGCCATAACTTCACCGCCTTGTTCCATGCAGAGCACGCGCGCTTCTGTGTTGCGGCTGCTCCTCTTGCTCGTGCTTGCCTGCGGCTTGGGGTATATGGTGCTTGCATTCGATAGCCCCCGTGTAATGCGCGTGGCGATTATGGAAGATGGGCGCAGCCATGTCGTAAGCAGCCAGCCATACGACCTTCATACGGGCAAGGAGAGTAAAAGCACCTTGTCCGTCGAGATTCAGCATTATCTCTGGCAGAACGGCACGTTCACTTTTGAATTGCAGGATGCCTGCATTACGAGCCTTGCAGTAAGGCCTGAAGGCGTATTTTCGCCTATTCCAGTAACAGTAGGCTCAGAACCGCTTTGCGATGAAGTCACTCTTGATCTCTTACCCCATCTCACGCAAGGGCTCAATGAGATAGTGCTGGATGTGCATTCGGAGCGCCCTCAAACGGCCGTGTATGTTTCACCGAAGCTGTTTGGTGCGCACATTAGTTCTACGTTGGCATGCCTGTGCATATTCTGCGCACTTGCGCTGATCTTTTTTAAACTGGCGCGACTTGCAGGCATAAATATGCAGAGCGACATCGTTCTGGTTGCGGGATTCATCTGCTACGCCTTGATTCTACATCTGCGCCCCAATCTTTTTTACAGCAATGATTTGCCGGGCCATCTGGAATATATCCGCTACATGGTGCGCGGCTGGGTCCATCCTTACGACTATGTCGGGTGGGAGTATTTTCATCCCCCGGCTTATTATCTCCTCGCGAGCCGTTTCTATGGATTGTTCGGTGCATCGAACGTAATAGGCCCGCTCATGGCGGTGCGGCTTTTTGCCTTGCTGCTGTATATGATCTTTTGTTTTTACGGCGTACGTACGTTGCACGAACATGTGGAATCCAGGGGAATCGCCTATACCATAGGTCTTTTGCTGATTGTGTTCTGGCCGGTGGCACCGGTTTTTGCGACCCGCATCAGCAATGACATCGCCGTCTACGCAGGCTGGAGTATCACGTTTTATTACCTCGCCCGCTGGTGCAGGAACGGCAGGCTGTCCGATTTTCAGTGGATGCTGGCGCTCATGGGCGTAACGTTCCTGTTTAAGACAAGCGCACTGGTGATGTTCGGCGTGGCCGGGGTATGCTCACTCTATATGCTGTGCAGCCATCGCCTTCAGTGGCACGATCTCCGGCGTGGCAAAACCCTGCTGGCGTTTGCGGCATTGATTCTGGGTATTCTGGGCGACACCGGCAGGGTAATTTATGTCTGGCTGTTCGGCGGTCCCAGCAGCGATTATTTAAGCCCAGGCGCAAGCGAAGTGCATCCTTTGAGCTACTTCCTGAATTTCGATTTAAGTGATTACGTAGCGCATCCGGTAATAACGTTCGAGAGGGAGCCTGGTTTTCTCAATTATTTTCTCAAAACCATGCTCTACAGCGAACAGCAGATGGGCGGCCTCACCCTGATTCCCATTATTCTGAATATCCTGTTTCTGGTCTTCCTGCTTGTCACTATTATCATGGCGTGTGTAAGCATCCGGCCTGAGCGGGGCAGATTCAGCGCATTGCTGCCGTTTATAGTGGGTGCGGCGCTGCCGCCGCTGGGCCCCTATGTCTTCATGCTGCTGGTGCATTACATGTTCTGCCAGAATTTCCGTTTCATCGTGCCCATGCTGATTCCGCTGGTGGTATTGTATGTTCAGGGAATAACATGGGCGTCAAAGATTCCCGCTTGCCGCCCGCTATACTGGCTCGGTATTATTTCAGGGGCAGGCATTGCGGTCGGCGGCATGATTATGAACGGATGGCTCTATACACATGGTCAATTCGGGTAAAGATAATGGAAAATAAAATTGAAGATGATACCCGGCATCATCGCTACACGATGAATGAAAACGGGCAGACGGTCTTTACGACCTACCGCAGGGAAGGGGACCTGGTGCAGCTTCTGCATGTGGAAGCGCCGGAGGCACTGCGTGGCACGGGCGCTGCGGGGCGCTTCATGCAGGCGCTTATGGAGCATCTGCGAGCGCAGAAGCTGAAAGCGGTCCCGGTTTGTTCCTATGCGGTGTCCTGGCTGGAACGCCACAAGGAATTTCACGATCTCATAAAAAACCCATAGGGAGATTTGTATATGCCGCAACCGACATTACTGCCGAATAAAGCCGAAGGCGAAAGCTTCGCAGGTTATGGTTATCACCTGGACGGCGGGTTGGTTCCCGCTCTGACCGTGGAACTCAAAGGCGGCGCCGGCATTTATTTCGAGCACCACACGATGCTGTGGAAGGCAACCAGCGTGAATATCGGCATTAAGCGCTTAAGCGGGGCGTTCAACCGGTTCTTCTCCGGCATGCCGATTTTCATGACCGAGGCGACGGGAAGCGGGGCCATCGCCTTCAGCCGTGATGGCGTAGGCCAGGTATTTCCGCTGCATTTAAAGCGCGGACAGGAACTTGACGTTCGCGAACACCAGTTTCTGGCGGCGACCGAATCGGTGAATTACAGTTTTCAGATGATGCGCGGCGTTTCCAATATCCTTTTCGGCGGCACCGGCTTTTTTATCGATAAGTTCGTGGCCTCGGACAATGACGGTATCGTCTGGCTTTACGGCTACGGCAACGTATTCGAGGTGAATCTTGCTGCTGGCGAACAGATAGACGTTGAGCCCAGCGCTTGGCTTTATAAAGACCCTACCGTGCAACTCGATACCAACCTTACCAATCTCTCTACCGGATTGCTCGGAGGTACCAGCTTTGTGCTCAACCGCTTTACCGGGCCGGGGCGTCTGGGCATCCAGTCGATGTCGCTCTCGCCGATGGCGGCGGCCGCCCAGCAGGCGGATTCCACCACCGCCCAAAGCGCTGGGGCTCTTGGGCTCGCGGCGGCGGCGTTCAGGATGTTCGATAAGGATTAGCCAGGTTCAGCTGTGCGGTGTAAGGCGTTTCTGACGCAGGAACACCGCTGCATACGGCGTAAGCGGCCGCACACGCGGAGTGCTAAGTGCTGCCGCCCAGCTTGCAAGCACATAACGGACGCCGGAGCTGACGGGCAGCACGGCATGCAGGTAGCGGTGATCTGAGGGAAACGCTATCAACGTACCGGCCCTTGGCTTGATTCTGTAATTCTGATCGGTGAACAGCAGCTCGCCGCCGCCGAAATTATCGTTTAGGCACAGGAAGACATTATAGTCGCGGTCGGCAGCCCGCACCCATTTCTTATCTTCCGGCCTCCACTGTTCCGCGTCGGATTGCTGGCTGTGGCTGCTGCCTTCGGGATAGCGCAGGATATAGGGGCGCTCGTACCACTCGAAATCGACATGATGGAAAGGGGACAGCCGGTGGCAATAGACGTCATTGAAAATGGTAAGGATCTGGCCTGCCATGCCATCGATTTCTACGCGCTGGCCTTTAGCGGAGTCGGTAAAATTCTGCGTGCTTGCGTAACGCACCAGGGCCTCGCAAATATGCTGCTCCATGTAATCGTGGATAACGAGTATGCCCTGGGGCGTACCCGGAGCGACCTTCAGTATGCGCCAGGTCCTAGTGTACCATCTCTATATCGTCGACCCCGCCACGAAGAAACGCCCGCTGCACTGGGAAGACA
>Ga0207130_1246_pt1 | contig 13339 bp, 12 predicted proteins | sample Alteio_BWMinHeat_16_FD_153545 | JGI IMG/M metagenome (GOLD analysis project Ga0207130, IMG submission 153545) | Enriched cells from forest soil in Barre Woods Harvard Forest LTER site, Petersham, Massachusetts, United States -... | ecosystem: Environmental > Terrestrial > Soil > Temperate forest >... | reverse complement strand
ATCTTCACTGCGCCACGGGTGTACTCGATGAGCTTCTTCTTCTGCAAAACACCAGCGGCCAGGCTCACGGTAGGCCTATCTGTCCCCAACATGGTTGCAATAAAATCATGGGTGATGGGCAGCGATCCCGAATCCATTCTGTCCTGAGTCATGAGCAACCACCGTGCAAGGCGCTGCTTAATATCGTGCAACCGATTACATGCGGCTGTTTGTGCAACCTGCATTCCTTGAACGACGGCATAGCGGCTCAACATCCATTGCAGGCGTGGAGCGGATTCCAAAGTGTTTTGCAAAGCTGCGACCTTTACCCGAAACCCATCCCCCGTGATTTGTACCACCGCTTGAAGCGGGCTCCTGGTCAGGCCAACAGACGCCGGTGTTCCTGTAAAGCCCTCATTGCCAACGATGCCGGCTTCGGCGGTCCTTCCATCTTTCATTACGACTACAAGAGAAATCATGCCTCGATTCGGGAAATACACAAATTCCAGCTTTCCACCGCCCTCGTGAAGGACCATGTGGTTTGGCAAGCTGACATATTCGAGATGAGGACGAAGTGAGGTGTAATCGACATCGGACATCGCCAGAAGGATCAGGTTGCTGACGGGCTTCCCTTCTGTATTCGTCCGATCGCCAGACTTCACGCCTTGAGAGTTTTTGCTTTCCACGCACGCGCCTTATGACAACTGGAATCACAGCCGAAACCTTTTCTGGACACGGAAAACAGAAACCCTGCTTATTCGCGCCAAGGCTGAGAATCATACAGTGTTCTCCCCAACGATTCTGTAGGATGCACTACTCAGTAGGGTATCCTACTGAGTAATGTATCCTACTGAGTAGGGCATCCTACACTTACTTTCCCGCTTGCTACGCGCACGCGTCGCGACGCACGCACGCGAGCAACACTTAAGCCCCCCTAATTCAAACCAGGCCCGAAATCGGGATTCGCACGAGAAGAAATCTTCTGCCTATGTAGGATATCGAACAGACATTCACGCTAGCGCATGTAAACCTTCGTCAAGACTGCGACAGTAGCCCCTATTGCGCGACCACTAGGCATGCGGTCAGACAGCGACGGGCGCAGCGACGGCCACCATATTTTCAACAACCTGCAAAGGTTCACTGAAACGCAACGCATTTAGGCTTCCATGGCAAACGGCAAAATACTTTCGAGAGAAACGACGAGGGCGGCAGATATCGGTATCCCAGCTAGAAAAATCCCTGTCAAGAAAAGAAGACTTTTTGATCCCGGCGCCTTCCTCGCGCAAGCTGGCATGGGCAGGAGGATTGTTGACCTGAAAAAGGATCAAATTATTTTTTCACAAGGCGATCCGGCAGATACTATTCTTTACATCCAGAGCGGCAAGGCCAAGCTCACCGTAGTCTCCTCGGCCGGCAAGGAAGCAACCATTGCCTTGTTGGGCGCCGGGGACTTCCTGGGAGAGGAGTGTATTGCTAACTCCCAGCCGCTGCGTATGGCCACCGCGACCGCAATTTCCGAGGGCAAGGCGCTCAGGATCGATAGAAAAGAGATGATACGCGCGCTCCACCAGGAACATGATCTCGCCGATATTTTCGTTTCTTATCTGCTGGCCCGCAACCTTCGCGTTCAAGAAGACCTGGTGGATCAGCTTTTTAATTCCAGCGAAAAACGTCTCGCGCGGATTCTTTTACTGCTCGCGCAGTTTGGCAAGGAAGGTACACCGGAGACGGTGATTCCCAGAATAACCCAAGAAACCCTGGCCGAAATGGTGGGCACAACCCGCTCACGGGTAAGCTTCTTTATGAATCGCTTCCGCAAGCTGGGGTTTATTGAATACAACGGCGAACTCCAGATCCACCGTTCGCTCCTGAATATCGTCCTTCATGACTAACTAAAAAGGCGCACCGGCCGGATTCCTTGGGGTTGACCTTGACGCGATCCGGCGCGACCGCCTCTTTTCCTTTTGTGTCCATGTCAGTTCATTTTTCAACCAACATGCATGTGCCCGATGGAATGAAACAGTCCAAATACATTCAGGAGCCACAACACCACGCAGATGACCACGACTGCGTTCAAGATCGACTTGATGCTGCCGGCCATGGGGATGAAACTATTCACCAACCACAGGAGGACTCCAACTACGATCAGAGCTATTAAAATCTGAATGAGAGGCATAATCTTTTACCCTTTCGTCTTTGCTGCGAGACACTTTTAACCTGGCTCGGCGAATGGCTCCGCGCACTGTCTAATTCATCCATCAGCGCTTCCGATACATATGGGCTCGGATGGATATGTGCGGATCTAATCGCATAAGCCTATGAATTGAATCCTAGGCTTCGTCAAGACGCGCGTCTGTTCTCTTGTATACAAGTGCGCAGTTTGTTTGCGCAGAGACTATTCCCCTGATTCCTGAGCGGGGTCAGTTCCTTATGCCGGCCGTTTCGGTGGGAACTGCTTTTTGGTAATCGAAATAGGTTTCGTCCACTTCCTTCTGGTTGGTGAAGAAGAAGAAAATCCTGGCTTTCGACTTCATGGAAAAATGTTTGGGGAGAGAAATGCTGTCGTTGATGGGCATCTTCTCCAATTCGAAGCGCGTGCCCTTTTCAACGCAAGCCAGAAATCCCGCGATCAAAACCGGCCGCACGACTTCTGCTTCGACTTTTACCCACTTGAAAGTCTTTTTATCAATCCAAAGCTCACCCTGCATTGCCGTCAGCACCTTGGTTTCTATGTTGGGTGGCTGATAGTTCGGGTTGGGTGTTGCCTTCAATACATAAACATCGCTGCCACCCGAGTTTCGCTCGCCCACCAGCTTGAAGTCGAAAGCTTTTGCCATTTCATCCATCAGCAGGTGATCATGGCTGCGTTCCTTCTCATATTTGGCTATCCGCTTTTCCCTCTCCGCTTGTGATTCGCCGAGCCGTTGAGCGGTGACCTCTTCTGCGCTTTGCTGTTCTTTTGCCTGTTCCGCCGGACTTAGCGGATTGCCATTGACGGCCACAAGCCGTTGGTAAGGTGACCCCAGGATCATTTTCACTTCGTACGTCCGGGTCTCCCCCTCGTGCCGCTCGAGCTTAAGATAGGAATACTCAGGGGCCGCCTGCCAGTCCTCGTCGTTGGCCTGCATCGAGCGCTGGATAATGTCTTGCATGTTCTTCTGGCCGGCAGCGGACAGAGTGAAGCCAAGAGTAAATATCAAAGCAAGCGATTTTACGATGCTCTTCTTATGAAAATCGCAAGTGCCGGGAATTGAGGTTTGGAACATTGACTAACTCCGTTTCCAGAGAAGATCAAATGCAGCCGCCGCTTGAGCGCGGACCTACTGATGGCTTCTTCCGTCTGGGCATGGACGGAAAAAATGGAAAAGCAAAAATGAGCCACGGCAACCAACGCCCAACGACATTCCAGTAAAGACTCACCATAACGTCACAAGTATGGAACTCTACGATTCTGTATGCTGGTCAGATTTGACCGCCTGTTTCGCTGCTTGTGTTGGAAGTTGGGAACCTCATTTTTATGAGCGTTCTTGACCAGACGGCGTACATCCCGGCTTGATAAAGTTCCTGTGACTCTCGAAATCCCGAAGGAAGAGTCGAGAAATCGTAGCCATCTCCAAAACAATTCAAGTTTTTAAATCAAAGTTCGCAGGCTGCCACCTCTCTTCTTGGCATCTTGCCTTGCGAACAAGAAATATACAGGAGTGTTTCACCATGAAAATAAGACGAAGTTTGATGATTGCAGTTACGTTGGCGGTTGCGAGCTTGACGGCGTTCGCAGCGCGTATACCTCAAGGAAGCCAGATTTCCGTCCGCACCACAAATTCACTGGACTCTGGAACCGCGAGAACGGGCCAGAGCTGGACGGGTTCATTGGCACAAGATCTGGTCGTCAATGGATCAACCGTCGCCCGGGCCGGTGATTCGGTCAATGGCATCATTTCCAATGCGAAAGACAGCGGACGGCTGCACGCGCCCGGTATTCTGTCGCTCCGTGTGACATCGGTTGCTGGCACTTCAGTCTCGAGCAGCACCTTTTCGGTTGGAGGCAAAGGACACATGCAGAGCAACGCCATCAAGATCGGCGGCGGTGCAGCGGCTGGCGCATTGATCGGTGGCCTGGTGGGTGGCGGCAAAGGCGCGTTAATTGGCGCGGGAGCCGGAGCTGGAGCAGGCACGGGGGTTGCGATGCTCACCGGTAAGCAACAGGCGGTAATCCCGGCAGAGTCTGTCATTGGGTTCGCGGTTTCAGGCCGGGGAAGCACGACAGCAAGCCTGAACAGACGCTCTCGCCGATCTATACCTCAGTGAGTCACAGTTTTTAATTCGCGTGAGCACAACAGACAAGACGGCTCAATTTCTGCTTGCTAGGGTTCTTGAGTCGTCAATGTTTCAGCGCATCTGAGACAAGACAAGATATTCAAATTCGCTACAAGGAGATTGATCTGCATGAATACCAAAAGCCCTGATGTAAAAACTGATGTGGAAAAGGCATTGAGCCAGGCCGGAGTCAGCGACGTTAAAGTCGCACAAGACCGCGATAAAGCGGTCATCACCCTTTCCGGAGACGTACCCACCGGTGCGGACAAAGAAAAAGCCGACTATGTAACCAAATCCGTTTCTGGTTCGGCGGTGGTTTCTAATCAGATCGGTGTGCGGCCGGTTGGATTTGAAGACCAGGCCAAAAACATAGATTCCAATCTGGATTCCGCGATTGAAAAGAACTTTGAGGCTTCGCTGATTTACCGGCAATTCGACAAAGATGTTAAATATGACGTAAAAAACGGAGTCCTGACTCTCAAGGGCGATGTAAACAGTCAGAATAAGAGACATGACCTCGAAAAGCTGGCTGCTTCCATTCCCAACGTTCAGCAAGTCGTCAATCAATTGCAAGTGAAGGAACAACGGGCCACCGCTACCTCACCCAACTAGTCCCACATTCTTATCGCTTCCCGGATCAGCGGCCCGGTCCGGTGAAGCGAGTCTTAGCGTTGGGGTTCTAGAGTGTGTTTCTTAGATCCGCTTTTGTGATATCACTCTGGCACTAAAACGCTGACTTCCTCACAATTATGTTTCATCATTAATTCTGGCATTCGAGAATGCGGGGACCTCTTGTGCCCCTCAGCTCCTTGACAACTCATATAGCCAATCGCGATTTCTATAGCGTTTCCACAATTACTGCATCCAATGCCCGTGGGAAGGGCGGGCCTTTCAGCCTGCCCCGGCGCGCCAGCCCCTGGCGTCGTACAGACACAGCAATTTTGGATTTGTGCTAAGCATCGCGAGCCGCCCCCGCCGGAATCGCTGTTTACCTGTGTGACAATAGTAGAGACTGCTCAGCTAGTCCCCAACCCCGGAACCGTTTTCCTCAATAATGACGGGGCTCCTGTGGCTCTAACGGGCACTTTACCCACTACCAGCAAGTCCGCCCTCTCCCGTCGCCTGACCCGGGTGGCAAGGATAACTTACAAGGCAACAACAGCCGCTTCTTCCCGATGGTGAGCTTTGTGACAGTTCCGTACGCAGTCTCTTCAGCTCCCGAGGTTGACGCCCGCATAAGTCATGTCCTGGTACGCCGCTTGCGGCGCACGGTGGGGCCCCCTGCTTTAAGCCGGGGGTAAGGTTCGTAGAGTTTTTGGGCTTTAGCCCAGTGAGCGCCGTCCCGCGCGAACCTTTGTGAGAGCGTAGCAGCGGGGCCATTAAATGAATGGCATGTGAGCGTTTATGAGCAGACGATCCAATCCCGATCAAGTAAGGTTCAGGTATGCAGAGTGAATTTATACCCGTTGAGAACCGCACCTTTGACGCACTCAGAGTGATCGTGCATCGGGCAACGGAAAAGATCATGGAGGGTTTTCAGATGTGTGCGGGTGCTCTGGCGGCGGCTCGGAGAATTTTTACGATCTGCTTGAATAGAGTGCGTTCCCAGCATCGGGTCATTCGCTTTGGAATTTACACAGCAGTCGGTACGGTTGCTCTGGTCTTAATTTGCGTTACTGTTTTGGTCGCAGCCGGCATACATCATATTTATTTCGACCGAACCGATTTGCCCGACATGGAAGCATTCACCCGCTTTGAGTTTCCGACCATAGGTCACGTCTACGACACCAGCGAGGTGCCGCTCATTGAGCTGGCCAGAGAGCGGCGGCAAATCACCAGGTATGAGGACATTCCGCCCGTTGTCCGTGATGCGATTCTTGCCGCCGAAGATAAAAACTTCTTCTCCCATAACGGAGTGGACTATTCCAGAATCCCGCGTCTGCTGAGCAAGGTCAGGGTGGGAACTCTGCTGTCGCGCAGTACCAGGCAAGGACGAGTCAATACTCGGGCCATCTTTCCGCAAGGCGGCTCAACCATTACGCAACAACTGGTGCGCGACTATTTTCTCCAAGAGATTACCGGCCGGGAAAACAGCAATCAGCTTCGGGATGGCGTACTCGTGACCCGCGCGTTGTCTCTAGTGATCGGCGCTCGAACTGTCAACATGATAATGAGGAAGTTCGAGGAAATTCGGCTCTCGTTCTGGGTTGAAGAAGAGATGCAGAAGCAATTTGGCTCTAAACGCCGCGCCAAGGAAGAAATTCTGGCTCGATATGTCAGCTTCATTTACATGGGAGATGGCCAATATGGGTTTGGAACCGCGGCCCAATATTATTTTGGAAGGCCGCTCTCCTCCTTTACCGTGGATGATGCTGACAAGGCAGCTCTGTTGGCAGGCATCGCAAAGTCTCCGCGTGACTATGCGCCCCGCGCCAATGAAACCGACAGAATCTTGCACCGTAGAAATCAAATTCTGGCGCTCATGGCGGCCAACGGGTCTATTTCTCGTGAACAGATGAGGGCAGCGTCGCAGCGTCCCATTCTAGTGGTCGAGCAACATAACAAAATGCCCCAGGCCTCTGCGGTCGTCGAAAGTGCGCTTGAAGAGCTCAAAGTCAGCCATCCTGAACTCAGTATTGAAGATCTCTTGCAGGGACGCATCCAGGTCTACTCAACGGTGGACGCCCGCATGCAACAAATTGTCAACGAGTCGCTGGAGCACGGTCTCGAACTTTATGAGAAGCGCCATCCCCGCTCTAAAGGGCTTATTCAGGGCTATGTTGTCATCCTGAAAAACGGCGATGCCAGCATCCTGGCTGAGGCCGGCGGCAGGCAGTTCTACAACGGTCAATCTACTTCCTATAGTGACTTGAACCGCGTCACAAAATCGCTGCGGCAACCTGGGTCTGCAATGAAGCCTATTGTGTATCTTTCAGCTTTTGATAAAGGGATGTTTACTCTCGACACCATGGCTCCTGACGAACCCATTAGTGTCCCCGACGGGACACAGCGCGTGAAATGGATCTCAAATTACGATGGGCAATTCAAGGGCATAATCCCGCTGCGGGAGGCGCTCGCCGAATCCAGAAACGCAGTTGCGATCTGGCTTGTCGAGCAGATTGGGATAAATAGTGTGCTAAGTACATCGCAAAGCTTGGGCGTCCAAACGCCGCTGCATCCCTATTTCACCACCGCATTAGGGGCTTCGGAAGTGAACTTGCTCGAACTGGCCAATGCCTACCGGACCATGGCATCGGGTATTTCGGCCACTCCTTATATAGTCCGGAGGGTTGTCCGCAATTCCGGTGAAGTGGTGGTCAGTAATGAACACGATGGGTCGCGGGTTGATTTCGACGAAAACGTTCTCGCGCTCATCCAGGAAGGACTGCGCGGAGTTGTGCGCATCCCCACGGGCACCGCTCACGCGCTGGATTCCCCAGGCTTCCAGGTCGCCGTTATGGGAAAGACAGGCACAACAAATGATTTTAGGGACGCACTCTTCGTAGGTTCCACCTACGGCCCGGACGGAATCACCGCCGCCGTCCGTATCGGCTTCGACGACAACCGTTCTCTGGGACCCAAAGAAACTGGCGCCAGAGTTGCTCTGCCGGTGTTCAAGGAAATGATAAGCCGCACATATCAGGAAAAACTGGTAGGACCTGCGCCCGAGTTTCCCCCTCCAATGGAACAGAACATTAGCCTCTACTTGCAAGCCAACACGTTGGAAAGCAAGACGGCAGCAAATACGTCTCCCTCCGCAGCATCGGAATTGTCAGCAGTTTCAGCAAAGATTCAGACCGAGGGACTGAAGGGATGTGCGGCAGCCGTGATCATGCGAACGGAGCAAGGTTCTCCGATTGACGCGCAGAACCAGAGCACCCTCTCGTGTGACGTGAAGTGATGCAGACAAACCTTTCTCAGTCAATGTGAGCGTTTCAGGACAGACGACTCGAGACCAGACTTGATAAGGTTGTCTGTGATTGTTAGCGAGAATTGGTTCATGAAGCGAGAGTTTTTCAGGGCCGAGTATGAGATTGCGTCGTGAGCAGTGGCCTGAGATGTGGTCTGGGGTGGTTCTGATCATCCCGGTTTTTTCACGTCGGCTTTAACCCTGCGAATGAACTACAAACGCCAGCCGGAGCAGGAAATCCGGAGGACAAACCTTTAAGAAGAAAGAATCCTACTATGAAAAAACTTATTTTTGTAATTGCAATGCTGGGTTTAAGCAGCTTGTGCTGGGCAGGATCCGCGGGCCAAGATGCCGCGGAACGGCTTGATAACTCAGCGAAGGTGCTGCACCAGATCATGGACGCTCCCGATAAAGGTATCCCGGAAGAAGTTCTGGAAGGTGCAAAGTGTATAGCTGTTGTGCCCAATATGATCAAGGGCGGCTTCATCTTCGGAGGTAAGCACGGCAAAGGTGTGGCTACATGCCGCACAGCGAATGGCTGGAGCGCGCCTGCATTCTTCACGATTGGCGGAGGCAGCGCGGGATTGCAGATAGGCCTGGAAGGCGTAGACCTGGTGATGATTATCCAGAACGAAAAAGGTATGGAGCACTTGATCGCTAGCAAATTTGAGATTGGGACCGATGCCTCGGCAGCAGCCGGACCGGTGGGGCGGCATGCTTCCGCCAACACGGACTGGAAGCTGGACACGGAAATATTGACCTACTCTCGCGCCAACGGTGCTTTTGTCGGCGCTACGCTCGAAGGCGCCTCGATTCGCCGGGATGATGACTCCACTCGCGCGATCTATGGGCGTAAAGCTTCTACGCGAGCTGTATTGACGGGCCAGGTAGCCGCGCCAGACGCAGCACGAGCCTTTCTGAACGCAGTCTCCGGCGCAAAGGCAGTAGCAAGAGCTGGGAACTAAGCACGTAAGTTGCATTCACCGGACTGTTCAATGTCGCCCGTAGTTTCTCAGTGTGCGGCAATGAGCAGTCCCAGGATGCACGCCAACGAGTTTTCAAAATGTGGTTGCTCACTATGGGCACTGGAGGTAAATCATGATTTGGACAATTTTTGTAATTCTGTTGATTCTGTGGCTTCTGGGTTTCAGTCTGCATGTTGGCGGAGGTCTTATCCACCTGCTCCTGGTTGTGGCAGTCGTGGTGGTAGTCATCAACCTGATAACTGGGCGCAGAACTGCATAGCTGGGGACTCATCTGCAACGGGCGCGGAGCGGTTCGCTGCTTCCCTGCCCAAGCCGTTTAAATGAGGTGCGGTGAGCCTATGAGAACCGTTTTATTCACAATCGAAGTATCCGGTGAATACCGAAGTATGGGCCAGGGTAATAATGAAATATACGTGGCGCAAGCAATCGCTCCCGATGGCGAAAAATTGCATTACCGGGCAGAGGCCTTTGCAATATCTATTGCGCTGGAAGAACTGGCTAAACAAATGCACCGGCATGACAAGCTGGCTGGTACGCTAGTAAGAGATCTGCCACACCTCGCGTAAAACAACGCGTACTAAGCCAGCACCCCCACTTGACTTCGAAAACCACCTGTATGTTCTTATCTTTAATGTTTTGTCTGGCCACTGTCATCGAGCAGGTGCGCGGAATTAAAATCGCTGGATGTTTCGAAATCGGCTCGACAAACCTACGAGAATTGCTACCGGAAGCCGAAGTGTACGTATCTTGGGGTCATTTCCGCTAATGGCGTGAACCGCGGTGCAGCCATCTTCATCAAAGGGATCCGAAAGCAACTCAAAACGTTCGCCGTACATTTTTATGTGCTTGGACGCACTGAAGCCGAGGTCCCTGATCTTTGCACAGTTCTCGGAAGGTAACCCGCTGCTCACATGAATCATCAGAGCAGCGGCCGGCGCGGTAAGCGTGAGTTTGATAGGAACGTTAACGTTGGGGGGAATCAAGCAACCTCCTGGATTATTACGCTGGATTATTACGGTTAAGTAATTTGTTTATTTCTTCTTTTTCAACAACCCGTCCAGCATGCCGCTCAGGCCCTGTTGATCCTGCGGCTGCTGCTTTGGTTGGAGTGAAGTGAGCAGGCCGCCACTCACCATGCCGGCCACATCCGGCATGAAGACCGGTGACGATGTAGTTCCCTGGATCATGAAAGGGATGGTTCCCTTGGCGTTTTGCCCAAGCATGGGGATACCTGAGGCCATCTGCCCCAGCATGCTGCCCTGGCCCGGGTTCGCCAGTGCGGCCACCATGTGAAAGTCGAGTGCGTTGTTGGCTCCGATGGTCCCTCGTCCGGTCATCGTTCCTATCGCGGGGATAATCAGTTTTAAGTTGTCGGTCCGGATGCCTTCTGGTGAGATACGGAGGTTCGAGCTGAGCGTCTGTATGAGCGTGTCTGACCCGCCCTTCAATCCCGTCAGGGCAGACAAGGCAGACATCTTTGAGGCCAGATCGAATCCGGTCAGACGCGCGTTCGAAACGTTCAGATCGCCAGATGTCACCAGCTGGCTCACCGCTCCTTCGATCATCATGGCGGCATCCGCCGTGCCTCCCTGCAGCCCCGCGCCGGAAGGCAGTACCACGCCAAGCGCGGGCAGCAGGCCTTCGATATCCGCCATCGGCAGCGCCGATCCGTTCAGCTTCAAATGGACCACGGTCGATTGCCCCTGCGTGTTGTAGTTGCCTGAAAGGTGTGCCGTACTTTTGCCGGTGTGGATATCTCCACGAGAAAGTACGCCGGCCTGACGGACCAGGTCGTAGTCGGTCGCGTAGTCAACGGTTACCGGTGTTTTGGCTGGGCCACCGCTACGTGTCAACCGCAGCTTTTCTGCCTTCACTATGCCCTCGGTGTGCGCATTCTTGCCGTCGGATTTCAAGGTGCCCGTGTAGTCGAGCACGCCACCCAGACCGGAAGAAGGATCAATAAAACCAGTGCTGGCGAGGTCTAAGTGCTGCAACGTGATGGCTGCTGAAAGCGGCGTCTCGGCAGTGTCCATGCGGTTGATTGGTCCCACCGTGCCTTCCACCTTCACATCACCACCGCCGGGTGTCTTGGCTGCAAACGTAAACGGAATCTGGGAGTCGTAGGAGACGTTGCGCGCGGTCACGTTCACCGCCTCATAAATGCTAGGTTTGTTCCGGGTTGACGAACTGCCAACCGTCACCCGGCCATTGACGATCCGCAGTTTTTGGATCGCCAACTCCTGGGGCGCGGAGGTCGTCGCCGTCGTCTTCGATCCTTTGCCCAGGCTGGAGAAGTTCCACTTGCCCGAGGACGAACGCAGCAAGACTAGCTCCGGTTCCTTCAATGTCAGAGCCGTCAGGCGCACGGAACGTGAAAACAACAGCGGCATCAGTTCCACACTGACGTCCACCGATTTTGCACTCAGGAATGGCTCGTGACTGAAAGCAGGGTCGTCAGCAATGCTGATGTCTTGCGCGGAGAGTCCACCTGAGAACAACGACAGGCTCAAATCACCAACTTTTACCTGCCTGCCCAGTGAGTTGCTGAGTTGTGCTTCGATTGCAGGACGAAAGCTGTTGGCATCGATCAACAAGTGTGCGGCGATCAAGAGAATCACCACGGCGCCGGCCAGTCCGCCGGCGATGTATAACATTTTCTTTTTCATAACGGTCTCCGCCTGTCGCCTGACCAGCGAACCTGGTTGCGGGCAACCCCTCGCATCATGATTGCCCAGACACCAAACAATAGCTGGTCTGTATTGCTCTCACTTTTGTCGTGAAAAAGTAGCGTAGTGGTGTGCGTTGACCTAATTGGAAAGTACGAATCCCTTGATCAAATATGTTTGCGACCTTAGGTTCCACAAATTCTTCCACACAACAAACGGTGTTCAAATGTACTCTAGGCAGTGCACTAGCATCTATTATGTAGATTGATGTTTTGGTGTAAGACGTTGAATTTTGTTACGCATGAACACGGATAACTCTTGGAGGATATAACGATGGTCAATCTCATAACCCAAAGGTCGATGGTTCAAATCCACCCCCGCAACCAAAACTCTCTCTTCCAACACTTTACAAACCAGACCGGAAACTTGGGGTACGCCTCTCATGCCCTAGGCGGCAAACCCAGTAGAGTCAAACCTTTTTCGGCGCCCTCCGCATCCCCTTGTCCCGGGTATCACGTACCTCTAAGATTGCCCGAAAGCCGGTAAATTTCTTCAATAACGGCTACGCTGCGCCGGCCGTCAGCGCCGTCGCAACGCGGCGTTCCGTCCTCTCGAATGGCCCGAATAAAATCTTCAATGGCGCGCTGATGTCCGCGTACGTCACTCACCAGGGGTGAAGAGGCGCTTGGGTTCTGGTCTCGTATGTTTTCGCTGATCAAGCCCTCAGGTTTTCTCCGCAGATCGGCGCTTACGATGCTGTCGTGTTCGAGAACGACGGTACCTTCAGAGCCTGTAATCTCCACGCGGCGAGGATATCCCGGATAAGCAGCCGTCGTGGCCTGCAGCATCCCCAGCGCACCACTGGAAAATTCGAGCAGAGCAAGAGCGGTATCTTCCGTCTCGATGTCATGCAGCATGGTTCGAGTGCTGGCTTTTATGTTCTTGATGTCTCCCATGAGCCAAAGCAGCAAGTCAACCGTGTGCACGCCTTGATTCATCAGTGCGCCTCCACCGTCGAGCGCCCTGGTCCCACGCCAACGCGAGTCGAGGTAATATTCCGGAGGCCGGTACCATTTCACACGCGCATCCGCCAGCAACGGCCGGCCTAATGCGCCATCTTGAATAAGCTGTCGGAGCAGGCAAATATCCTGCTTGAAACGGTCCTGAAAGATTACCCCTAATTTCACTTCCGCTTTCCTGCATTCAGTAATCAGCGCATCCGCGCGCTCGGTGCTGATATCAATTGGTTTCTCCACCAGTACGTGCAGTCCGTGATGCGCTGCCGCAATTCCCTGGCTGGCATGCAACCCCGAAGGGCCGCCAATGATCACCATCTCCATGGGAGGATGCGCCAGAAATGCTTCAAAATCGCTGTAACCCTTGGCGCCGTAGTCACGGCTTAGCTGATCAACTTTGTTCTTGTTGGCGCCATAGACGGCTGCGATCTCTACTCCAGCAATTGCGTGCGCGGCGCGGGCGTG
>Ga0207130_1251_pt1 | contig 13387 bp, 10 predicted proteins | sample Alteio_BWMinHeat_16_FD_153545 | JGI IMG/M metagenome (GOLD analysis project Ga0207130, IMG submission 153545) | Enriched cells from forest soil in Barre Woods Harvard Forest LTER site, Petersham, Massachusetts, United States -... | ecosystem: Environmental > Terrestrial > Soil > Temperate forest >... | reverse complement strand
AATTCCAGCGTTGTTTCTTCCGCCGCCGAAAACAGGTTGCCGGTGTTCTTGGTGGCGAACGATAAAACCTCAGTGCCGAGGCTGGCGGGGCTGTCGGTGACGGCCAGGCCGACCAGGTAGGCTTCACCGGTGTCCGAGAATTTCGGGTTGATTTCGATGCTGGTGTAGATTTTCTGGCGCGCCTTGTTCATGGCGACCAGTTCCGGCGTCGGCGAAATCTGCGCATACAAGGCCAGTTTTTTGACGCCGCCCAGCTCGACTTCCTCGGCTTTCACAGCTGTCACATCGCCATAAGCTTTGAAGGCGCCATCGGCCCAGGTGCTGCGCAGGTGCTCGACCCAGATACGGGCGCCGTAAACCTGCGGGTCAAAATTAGCGGCCATCTGCTCAATGAAAGCGCGGTCGATGACGCGGCCATCGGTGGTGGCGCCTTCGACGGCGACGCGGAAGAATTTCGATTTTGTTGGAGCGATGGAGGTCGTCTTTGCCATGGTGTCGGTATTTGGGAAGTTCGAATACCGCCATGGTCGGCGTTGCTGCGCGTGGAAACAATCGGCAGCGGGTTGATAACCTATTTACTGACTTCTTGAGAAGGGCTTTTACAGGCGTTGCCCTCTACGCTTGCGGCATGTTAATCAAACCTGTCCAATTCAAACCAGCCAAGCGTGCCGCCGCGCGCGCGCCAGGCATACCGACTGATGATCCCGCCGCGTTGCGCGACGCCGCCCGCAGCCTGTACTGGCAGGGCTGGCGCATCTCGTCCATCGCCAAGCACCTCAACATCAAGCGTAGCACCGTCGCTAGTTGGAAAGAGCGCGACAAGTGGCACTTGTCCACGGCGATCGATCGCGTGGAAGGGCAGATCGAAGCGCGCATGGTCCAACTGGTCGGCAAGGAAGTCAAGACCGGCAGCGACTTCAAGGAAATCGACCTACTCACGCGCTCCCTGGTGCAGATGTCGCGCAAGCGCCGCTATGACGGCGGCGGCAACGAGGCGGATCTCAATCCGAACCTGGACAACCGTAATGCCGGGCCGAAGAAGAAGCCGACCCGCAACGACTTCAGCGAAGAACAGCAAAGCCAGCTACTGGATGCCTTCCGCGATTCGCTGTTCGACTATCAGAAAGTCTGGTATCGCAACGGTCATGAGCGCACGCGCATCATTCTGAAGTCACGCCAGATCGGCGCGACCTGGTACTTCGCCCGCGAGGCGCTGGCGGATGCGCTGGCGACCGGCCGCAATCAGATCTTTCTGTCGGCGTCGAAGGCGCAGGCGCACGTGTTTAAGCAGTACATCGTGCAATTCGCCAAGGAAGCCGCCGGCGTGGAGTTGTCCGGCGACCCGATTGTGCTGCCGAACGGCGCGCACCTGTATTTCCTGGGGACCAGCGCCAGGACCGCCCAGGGCTATCACGGCAATTTCTACTTTGACGAATTTTTCTGGACCCACAATTTTACCGAGCTGAACAAGGTGGCGTCCGGCATGGCGATACAGGCGAAGTGGCGTAAGACCTATTTCTCGACGCCGTCATCGATCAACCATCAGGCGTACCCGTTCTGGGCAGGGAAGGAATTTAGCGACCGGCTCCAGAAAGCCAAAAAGGCCAAGATCGATATCTCGCATTTGAAGCTGTCGAGCGGCTTTACCGGCGAGGACAAGATCTGGCGCCAGATCGTCACGATCCTGGACGCGGAAGCCGGCGGCTGCAATCTGTTCGACCTGGATCACCTGCGGGACTACGAATACAGCCCCGACCAGTTCGACAACCTCTTAATGTGTAATTTCATCGACGACAACCAGTCGATATTTCCGCAAGCGGAATTGCAGCGCTGCATGGTCGATTCTTGGGAGGTCTGGGACGACGTCAAACAGTTTGCGGCGCGCCCGTTTGGCTATCGCCCGGTTTGGATCGGTTACGACCCCTCGCTGTCCGGCGACAGCGCCGGCTGCGTGGTGCTGGCGCCGCCGCTGGTCGCCGGCGGCAAGTTCCGCGTGCTGGAGCGTCACCAGTGGCGCGGTATGGATTTTGCCGCGCAGGCGGAATCCATCCGACAAATGACATTGCGCTACCAGGTCGAATACATCGGCATTGATACGACCGGCATGGGGATCGGCGTATTTCCCATCGTAAATCAGTTTTTCCCGAATGCGACCGCGATCAACTATTCGCCGGAGGTCAAGACTCGCATGGTCTTGAAAGCCAAGGACGTCATCAGCAAGGGTCGTCTCGAATTCGACGCCGGCGCCACGGACCTGTCGGCGGCCTTCATGGCGATCCGCAAAACCTTAACGGCCAGCGGCCGGCAAGTCACCTACGACGCAGGCCGCACCGCCGAGACCGGCCACGCCGACTTGGCCTGGGCGTGCATGCACGCGCTCGATCACGAACCGATTGAGGGCGTCTCTGAAAACACCCAATCCTTTATGGAGATTTACACATCGTGAAGAAACAACGGTTTAAACAGTCACGGCAGCACGCGGCGCCGCCACCGGCAACGCCCCAGGCCGTACCGGCGCCAGCCATGGAAGCCTTCACCTTTGGCGACCCGACGCCAGTGCTGGACCATGCCGACATCATGGAGAACCTGGAGTGCTGGCTCAACGGTAAGTGGTACGAACCGCCGGTCAGTTTCCAGGGGCTGACGAAATCGTTCCATGCCAGCGTCCACCACAGCAGCGCCATCTATTTTAAAACCAACATTCTGACCTCGACCTTTGTGCCGAACAAGATCCTGTCGCGGGATGCGTTTAAACGCTTCGCGCTGGACTTCCTGACGTTCGGCAATGGCTATCTGGAAAAGAGAGCAAGCCGCACCGGCCAGATCCTTCAGCTGACCCATGCGCTGGCGAAGTACATGCGGCGCGGGCGGGAGCTGGATTGCTATTTCTTTGTGAATGGCTGGCAGCAGGAACATGCCTTCGACAAGGGCGCCGTCTTCCACCTGATGGACCCGGATCTGAACCAGGAGGTGTACGGCGTGCCGCAATACCTGTCCGCCTTGCAGTCGGCCTGGCTCAACGAAGCAGCCACGCTGTTCCGGCGCAAGTACTACAAGAACGGCTCCCACGCCGGTTTCGTGCTGTACATGACGGACCCCGCCGCCAACATCAAGGATGTCGACAATCTGCGCCAGGCGATGCGCGATAGCAAAGGGCCGGGGAATTTCCGCAACCTGTTCATGTATGCGCCGAACGGCAACAAGGACGGCATCCAGATTCTGCCGGTGTCGGACGTGGCCGCGAAAGATGAGTTCTTCAACATCAAGGGCGTGACCCGCGACGACGTGCTGGCCGCGCACCGCGTGCCACCGCAACTGATGGGGATCATGCCGAATAACACCGGCGGCTTTGGCGCGATTGAGCCGGCGGCGCGGGTGTTTGTGCGTAACGAGTTGGTGCCGCTGCAAACGCAGTTCCTGGCACTGAATGACTGGCTAGGCCAGGAGGTAGTGAAATTTGAGCCATACGAATTAATGACTGGAGAGGGAAAGAAGCAATGAGAGACGTAGCCGACCGCGCCGAGTGGCGCATTGCCAAGGACATCGAAGTAGCTATGGCGCATGCGCGCCGCATCCCCCAGCTGGAGGCGGACGGGCGCTGCCATTACTGCGATGACGATATCGCCCATGGGGCGCGGTTCTGCAATACCGATTGCCGGGACGACTATCAGAAGGAACAGGAAGCGCTCAGGCGCGCCGGGCGCTGACGGTATACCCGACCCGCTGCCATGTTGTTACGGCAGCGCCTGCATCGTCTCAAGCCGCTTCACGCGGCTTTTTTTGCGTCCTGACATTGTTGCCTGGCCATGAAAAAGGTGTCGATCAGGCCCCTTTGCGCGCAGTCCCCCCACGCCTGCCCTGGAGGTTAAATGCACTGGTTTTAACGCAGTTCGCAAAAACGCCAAGCTCCCAAGCTGCGCGGGGTTCGCGGGGAAATCGACTGCAACGAGTTAACGCAAAATGACGCATTTTGTGCGTTATTTTTAAGCACCAGGAGGCGATTACAGCAAATTTGGGAGGGAAAACCGCTTTTTCGGCTTCTTGGCATCCAGCTTCTTTTTCAGATCACGCTCAATACGCCGGCATTCCGGACACCAGGAGCCATTCCTGATATGTTCCGGCTTGGCCTCCCATATGTGGCCCTCAATACATTGCCAGTTAAGCGGAGATTTAAGATTGATATAGATGTCCGATAGGCAAAGGCCGCCACGCATCTGGGCAATTTCTTGCATTTCTGAAATTCCTGCACGCACTCTTTCGAGATAGCATTCATGACACCAATGCCCGCGTTGAACATGTACGGGTTTTGCTTCCCAGGTATGGCCCTTGACGCACTGCCAGGTCAAACAGGTCACGTTGCTCTTGTACACCTCAGAAAGACAGTGTCCGTCACGCTGCCGTGCCAATTCGCGCATCTTCTCGATGCCTAATCGCTTACGATCAAAACCGCACGTAGGACACCAGCGGGTAGTGACCGTTGCCGGCTTCGCCTGCCAAATATGGCCGACCGCACACCGCCATTGTAGGTAGGTGTGAGCATCGATATAAGTCCGAGACAAACAAGAACCACCTTTAGCGGTGGCCAGCGCTTGCATTGCCTCTATGTTGCCGCGCATGCTGTCGTAATAACACTGTTGACACCAGTGACCGGCACGTACCTGCGATGCCGTAGCTTGCCAGGTGTGGTTATGCGCACAGCGCCAACGCAATTTTTCCAGGTAAGGGCCGGGGCGTTTTGACAGTAACTTTCCGCCCTTTTGTTGCGCCAAGTCCTGTAGTTCTTCCAGGCTTTGGCGTTGACTGTCACGGTAACAAATTGAACACCAAGTACCGCGCTTTACACTGTTGGGTGTAGCATGCCACCGATGCCGTTGTGCGCATTGCCACTGAAGTGGCGTGTCAATATTGATGTAATTGTCCGACAAGCACAGGCCGCCGCGCTCTCGGGCAATCGCCTGCATTTCTTCAAGCGTCAATCGTCGCTGATTGTTTGACGCCTTTAGTCCTGGATATGATATTTTTTTAATGCTGGTCATCGAGAGGTATTCAGAAACGAATTTAACGCTGCTAGCCAGTCGCCCCGTTAGACTATACCTGGCAGAATCATCATCGCCGCGGTTTGCCGAGCATCTGCCACGCTGACAACTAATGCTGCTTGCTCGGTTGCTGTCGCCATCTCGGCGGCTAACGCCATATGGATGAGGTCTGAGGCAGCGCCAAAATTCCCAGCAAATGCCATCGGGGCGATCCGATCAGACAAAGGGTCCAGCTCCGGCAGCGTTTTTTCCATCGCCTGGATGACTTCCGCGTTGCGCGGGAAGCGATGGTCGGTATCGCTGATAACAATGCCGACTTTGTCTGCGGCGGTTTTCGCGGCGGCCATCGCCGCCGTAATGCAGGTCGTTAATGCACTGGAATCGACCTTGCCGGGTGCGCCGCGATCTGTAGCACGCTGTTCCAGTTGAACAGTCCCCAGTGTGCAGAGGCCAACAAGATTCGACGCCGTGGCGTAAGCTGCATCCACCAATAGCAATCCTGCAGCTCCCTCAGCCGGCACAAAGCCATCCGGTATCTTGTTGGAAAAGACCTGGCCCAGAGCTAACGGCGCAAGCAATTCATCGGGGCTGACCAGGCTATCCGCTGCCAGCAGCAAAACATACGGCCTCTTGCTTGGACTCATGTGCTGCGGCAGGGAGTTCAAGGCGCCATAGACACTCTCTGACGCCGCCGGCAACAAATGCAAATCGTATTCCCCATTGCGCCAAAATGAATGAGTCCAGGCTATGGAGAAACTGAGGCGCGTTTCGTTATCCAGGGGGAGTGCGTCGGGTAACAGCCAATAGATGGTGGTAGAGGCGGCAGAGCGCGCCAATCCTATTTGCTGTTCAAACAAGGAGTTAAGCACGGTCACAAGCATTGCCGAGACGCGCATAGCGCGAGAGCGAGTTTTGACCGGATAATTGAGTAATTCCAGGGGCAACTCTTTCACCGTCGCGGCATGTACTGGATGGCCTTCCGCATTGCGGATAGCACTGTCTGGTCCGAAGATTTTATCTTGTTCCTGGCTACTCGCAGCCGTGGCGCTGGCATCGCCGAACGGCGTCACGGCACTCCATGCAGCGATACGCAGCTTTTCCGTCGCTGGAGCGAGGATAGTCTCGGATGCCGGTTTCGCTACCGTCACATTCGGGGCCGCGGTGGGGGGCGAAAGCACTTGCAGACCGATCCAGCTCAACAAAGACATTACGAGCGGCGGTAACAACGTGATCGCCATGATGGTCTGGGTGCCGGTCATGCCGATAGTGCCGAGATAATGAAACAGGCCATCCAGTGGGAGGAAGCGCAACAGCAATATCCAGAGGACGGTCAGCAACAAAAATGTGATTAGCCATGTGACGCCGCGCACGGCAATGCTGGGAGAGACGAAGAGTGCTGTCAATTTCAAAATATTACCCTTGCGAAGCGGTCGGCATGCTGGAAATCAAGGCGCAGCCGCAAGCACTATGATGCCCGTGCAGTGCCACTTGGCGACCGTCGATAGTAAAAGTCGGGGAGCCTTCGATAATGGGATTGGTACCATGTCCGGATTGCGGACAAGTCACCATATCGCCAACGCGGGCGATACCGATACCGTGAATGGTATGAATCGGCGATGCACTGATCACGACACCGCCATGCGTCGTTTTGTCGCCCAGGCGAATAATGGAAAGAGCCATTAGCTAAGCCTCTCTTTATTGTGAATCTTGCACATCAAAATCCTAACGCGGCTTTGGTCGTTTTCCAGCCGTCTTCTACCGCCTTCATACCCGCGTCGACTTTATTGCCCACAGCATCCGATACTTGCTTGGCACCCTGACCAACTTGTGTCGCCATATCGGATGCGCTTTTTTTCGCCGCATCGTAGGCTTGACCGGCCTCGTTTGAGAGTTTCGTCGCGCCTTGCTGGATTTCTTGCCCTACCTCGGACGCTTTTTTCTGGGCGGCGTCCGCCAGTTCATTCGCTTTTTTCTGCGCAGTATTGATTGAGCTGACGATCATTTTTTGACCGGCATCCACAGTCGAAATCACTACCTGCTTGCTGGTTTGGTACACCTCAACGGCGTATTTTTCTCCAGCGTTCACGGTGTCGATGGCGAATTTCTCGCCGACCTTATAGGTCTGCGTGGCAACGAGCACGCCCTTGTCCCACGTTTCGACTACAACACCTTGAGTGCTGTAATAAATCTTGATGACACCACCCTTGATGGCGTCCACATTCTTGTCGAGCCATTGCATACCTTGGGCTAATACGTTGCGACTGGATTCTGTCATGCCGCGAGGACGGAAATAACTGAATGGTTCCACTCCCAACATAAAACCGGCCTTGGAGTCGTGGACGAGATTTTTAACGAAATCCACCACGTTGTCGCTAGCGCTAGCTTTCCACGCCTCTAAGCGCCATGCTTCAGGGCTGACGACCTGCCCGTAAGTTGAGCTGGTATAGCGGATGGACCTCGTCATTACTGTGATTGGCGAGACAACACCAGCTACAGCTTCTTTGACTCTGGTTTTACCAGGGTGCAGCAAGGAATCTGCTTCGCGGGCCATGCTGGCGTGACCAATGAGTCGATTTCCAATAGAACTCTGTGCCTGCACCTGGTCAGGTGTCTTGATGCCTTTACGGGTCATCGTGCCATAGGCTGAATACAGCGCCTTCATGTGAGCAGCAATGACCTGCTCAATGGTACCGCTCGGCGCTACCGCAGCCATATAGTTCTTGTACTCTTCCTGCGTTTTTGACTCGATGAGGAAACGTTCTGTGAAAAGTGCTTTTACCTTCGGGTCCTTTTCTAAATCGCCATACGACAGCATGCGAACCCCAGCCTTCACCGCTTCGCTCATCATATCGCGCATCGGGATACGGGCGTAGTTATCGGTAAGACCCTGATTGGCAGAATCGTCATTCCCGCCATTGGACTTTAGTGGCATATAGCCGCCACCGACATCGGAATGGACACCGGGGTAAACGGTCTCGGTCCAGTTAGGCATCAGGCTGCCGTGTTGACGGATCAGATCGAGGGGGAAACAAAAGCGAAGTTCATGTGCGGCCACGTAATGGACGCAACGTTCTGCTTGGGGAGGGACCTTGAGATTCTTTTCTGTGAACATGCCGTCCATGTTGGCCGCAGGTACACCGAACGAGGCTACAGTATCGAATAGTCCCATAAAATGGATACGGACCGGGACTTTGTTATAAGTCAAATTGCCTTGTTCGTCTTTTTTGCAGAGATTGATAAAGTCGTTGCAGAACGCACGTCCTAATGCGGCGCCGCGAGAAAAGCCGAATATAGACATATTGATGACTTTAATCAGGCGGTGCGATTCTAACGCCTGACTCAGTTCAGAGAGACTCTGATTTTTTCCTTTTTCGGCATAGGCTTTGGTTGTGCCACCTAGTTTCTTGGCGTTGTTCAGCAACACCTGACGCAGCGTATCATTGACATTGTCTTGCCCAAACTCCGTACGGCGCGTACCACCCCCGCCGCTCCCAAGACCAAGTGCGTTATCTTCGACTGTAATTTCGGCCCGATCCAGCCAATCAGTTGCCGTACCGTTAAAGGGGGTGCCTACGCCGGAAATATAGATGGGATAATTATTTCCGCCTTTCAGTTGAGTCGCTGAGAACCACATACGTGCCGGGTTACTCCATTTCTTTGGTTTTTCGTCGACATCCTTATTGTTTCCAGTACCATCAAAGAAGACACTGATGTTCACTACATCTGAACAATCTTGTTTTGCTGTTGGGGCGTCTGTAGGCACATCTCGATTGCACGCCTGGGCCGCCTGTAGTTGTTCCTTTTTATCGTCCATGTTTCTCGGCCTCATCAAGGATTTTTTGACCGCGTGGTGTTGCGTCAGGCAAATGTCGTGCAAATGTCAGTTCTGCCGTTTTATCTTGATAAATATGAATAGCCAGATAATGCGCATCTGACGGAATTTTATCTGGGGTAAGAGTCAAGGAGTTTTTAGCGACGAAGGTCTTCCCTGAGCCAGCATCTCGCCAAGACAATGTTTGCGGGCCAATTGGGATTGTGACGCCTGTAACAATGGCTCTTCCTCCATCATAAGCAGCACTACCGCCATCGACTCGATTGTTTAAAAGCACTTCAAATATTGGACTGTCTGTGTAATTGAATACCACTACATCCATGACAATTTCTTTACTCATAAACAGATTTCCTTTTCCACAGGCGATAAGTGGGTAAAGCAGGGTTAGGCTTGTCAGGCTACCGAGAATTTTACGGCGAGTAATCATACTCATGGGAATTGCTCCAGTGCTTCTGATAGATGGATCTGGCCGGCTTTCACATTGTCCAACAGCTCGATCATGATGCTGTTTTGCTGCATTTGATCGCCGTAGATAAAGCCCGCGCAGATATAGTTAATGATGTCTTGCATGCCGCGTAAATTTAGTCTTCGCGCTTCCAGCAAATACTGTTTAACACGTGAGTACTGTTCTGTCTCCGACAGATTGAGCAACCGTTGCGGCTGGTTCTCTTTGAGATAACCGAGCAAATGATCGGGGACGCTTGCTTCGATCAACATCTCCATCTGAACCGATGTCAACTTAAGTGGCAACGTTACCTGATCGGTGTCGCTCTGCCAGGCTGAATCCGCTATCTGATGCTGCTGACCGTCGCGACCCCAGTACCACCATGCGCTGATCCCCGTCAGCAGTTTGCTGCGTTGTAGTGCTGATAGCACGGGGCCAGGTACGTGCAAAGTGCTGTCGTCTTTTTGCCCGACCAGAGTACCCAGGATGGCAGGGTCCCAAAATGCAAAATGCATTTCATCCCCGTCGGGCAAAACGATTTCCGTAAATGGGGCCAGGTGCGCGTAGAGCGGCGCAAATTGCAGGGGGCTTGCGATGATGCTGATACAGGCCGGATTTAAGTTGGCACTGCGTAAAAGCAATAACCATGCGTCGTCGTCTTCTGCGAATGGTGGCAGCGCCACCAGATGGGGAGCGGCCTTGCTTAACTCCGATCCTTGCGCGTCAGCCAGCAAGCATTGACTTTGCATTCTTGGCGTTGTGTTGTGCAGCGTAGTAAGCAGACGCGCATCCTGGGCAGAATCGACAATGGCATACAAGCGCAAGTCGGACGCTTGGGGAAGCGCTTGCCGCTGCTCCAGAAAATCTTTCATGACCGTCATTGTGTTCCCTTATTCACAAAGGCTGAGCGTCCCATGGCACGTTTCATCAAGCATTCAAGGCAGATCCCTTTGGGAAGGGTCGGCATTGCGAAAGGCAAGGTCTTCGGTCCGGTCAGGTTGAAGTCGCCTTGATGAATAATCCGTTGGCCGCTGGTGAGATCGGTAATACCGGATTCATTGATTTTGATCGCAGATCCGCCGGCGCCAATGGTGATTTCCTTCTTGGCCCAGATCTCGATATTGTCGGTCGTGGAAATCAGGCGCAGCACTTTCTCGGCAATGATGTCCAGGTTATCACTCTGCGATTGAATCTCGACCTTGCCCTTGGCCGCGAACAGCTTGATGCCGCCGTTGTAGGCAAACAGGCTGAGCTTTTCCTTGATACTGGCGACCAGGCTCTTGCCGACTGCCAGGTTGGTATCCGTCCCCGACGACAGCGTGACGTTCTCGCCGCTGTGGATGTGTGTGCTCTTGGGTGTGGTCAGGCCGATTCCCGCCGGCGACGCCACCAACAGTACCGGCTCCTTGAAACGATTGGCTTGTTGCTGGCCCTCGCCCTCGTATTTGTCTTGAGTCGCATCGGTGAATTTCTTCAGCGACTCCTGGCCGTCCAGTGCCTCAGCGTTAGCCTTGCTGCTGGTATCCGACAGCGATTTCGTCAGGTTCTGGCCTGCGTCCAGCTGCTGATGTGCCTCTCTGACATCCAGCTGCGAGCCTTGCGCGCCGGGTCGACCGAAGGTGCTGATGTATAGACCTTGATTGGTAGTTATGGCCCCGTAGGCATCGGAGTTGAGCGCGAAACCCGATCCGTAGAACGCCTGACGCTTGTTTCCCTGTTGTCCGACCAGGTAGCCCAGATTCAGCTGGGCATTGGTATTGCTGCTGTAGAGCTGGACGCGGTTCTGGTTGGTGTTATCGTCCATCACCAGTTGGGTGAAACCAGATCCTTTGTATTCCTTGGATTTATAGCCCGACAGCTTGCCGTCCGTATGCCAGTCCGGCGTCTGTTCGCTGTTGTAGACACGCCCCGTCACCAGCGGCCGGTCCGGATCGCCGCCCAGGAAGGTGATCACTACTTCCTGCCTGATGCGCGGCACATTGAGGGCGCCATAGCCTTGCCCTGCATTCGGATAGCTGACGCGGACCCAGCATGAGGCTTTCTCATCTCCTTGGTTCAACCGGTTCCAGGGAAACCTCACCTTGACCCGGTTGAGGGAGTCGGTATAAATCTCTTCACTCTCAGGCCCCACCACCGTGGCGATCTGCGCATGCATCTCCGGCTTGCGGTGTTCCAGCGGGCTGCGATACTCCACAGTGCGGCGCTGTACCTCGATGCTGTTGACGCAATAGCCGCTTTGTTCGTTCGTGATCTTGTCGCTGGCAGCGGTCTGCTGCTTGGCGTCAGCAAGCTGCCGCTCCAGGCTACCGGGGAAATGATTGACCGTGGTCGACAGCGGCAGATTGTTCTCGATGTACCAGTGCAGGCCGATGACGATGAACTGGCGATCTTCATCAGAGTCACGGTCATGGTCTGTATGGTCAGCCAAGCTGAACCAGCGACCAACGCCGGCAGCGAGGCGGGGAACGCTCGACCAGGCGAAATAGCGCTTGGCCTGAGATTCCCACGCTTCGACCTTGATCTTGGCCAGCTTGTCGCCGCGATCCCGTTCCAGGTAGGTATAGTTACCCGTGTATTCGTAGACTTCCAGCTGATTCGGCACGGCGCCATGCCCGTCCAGGGTGTAGGTGTTGGTGGCCTTATTGTTGCTGGGGGATTTGTAGTCGTAGGTGACGGTCGATAACTGCCGGCTGAGTATTTTCCGTCTACCGCCCCATTGGGTGATCTTGTTGATTTCGTCATTGCTGCCGGCGCGATGGAAACGAATCTCTTCTGGCGCTAGCGCCTTCAACTGCCGCACCGAATCGGTAACGATCAACGTATGGTCGGAGCCGTCTTCTTTCTGTTCATGATAGCAATACCAGCCTTCGTCTTCCATCAGGCGCATCACAAAATTCCAATCGCTCTCATATTGCGTGCAATAGGAACGGGAAGGGGCCGCATGGGTTAGATCAAAACGAAAGCGGCCGCGTGCTTGCGTATGCTGATTAAACACGTCGCTGATGATGTCGTCGGTGGTCTTGTCTTGCCAGATACGGGCATCCTGCCGAAACTGAAGAAAATGTAACCAGGACGAAAAGGCCAACTGATAGACTGTGAATTGACCATCGTGGCCGAGCATGGCGGCTTGATGCACATAGCCATGCACGGGCAGATAGCTGCGCTTGTCTGCTTGCTGTATCCACAACGTCACCGGCTGGGCGATCAACTGCTTAAGCTCGATATCGTTCTGCAAGGACAGCACGTCCAGGGTATAGGTGTAACCACGGCCTAGACGGTCATGCCCAACGATACGATGAGGAAGCAGAACGTCAGCACCAAGCGGCGTGTCAAGTTTAAGCAATCGGCCTTGCTGCTTGACGCCAAGCAGTGCCTGTACATTTTCCATTCCTGACCCCAGCGATTTGTATTTGATGTAACTTATTTTGCCACAGTAAATTGTTGCTCCCAAGTTAACTGCGCAAAAAAGCGTCATTTATAAATCGATTTCACCTTTGTTTACGTTTGTTGCTTTTTGGAAAATCGCGCTGGTATCAGGAGCTGACGTAAAATAGAGGATATTCAGAAGGTTGCGGAGACGATAGCCGCAAGTTGCGGAGATTGTGGATAAATCCACAATCAAATCAACGCTTTAGGAAGGTTGTCAATAGGATATAATACTTGCGGCAGACGATGTGCGCCATTTTTGGTCTGTTCTCACAATGTGCTGGCAGTGCGAGCGTGCGCTAAGCGACGCCTGCAGTCGCTCCAGAAGGAGCGCTTCAAATAATTGTCATCATGTTCCAAGGCGGTTTCACACAAAATTCCATCCGGTCCGTTAGCCATTATGCGCGCGGACACACCATGCCGTTTAGATGAAAAGCAATCCAATATCCCCAATATCCCGAGCCGGTAATTATTTATCACATAATTTGCCCGCTGCTTTACCTGCCACTTTACGTGCCGAAGTGACAACTCAGCTTGCCCCGGCCGAGGAAATCCTTGCGTCCCTGGCAATCGATCTCAACGCCTCGCTGCATTTTGCGCAAGGGCTGGTGCTGGTCACCAATCAGCGCGTGCTGGCCAAGATGGCCG
>Ga0207130_1245_pt2 | contig 13434 bp, 7 predicted proteins | sample Alteio_BWMinHeat_16_FD_153545 | JGI IMG/M metagenome (GOLD analysis project Ga0207130, IMG submission 153545) | Enriched cells from forest soil in Barre Woods Harvard Forest LTER site, Petersham, Massachusetts, United States -... | ecosystem: Environmental > Terrestrial > Soil > Temperate forest >... | reverse complement strand
GTTTATTCCGGGTTTCTGTATATGAACTCTGCACCACAGCAGATGCTTCAGCCGCAATATCGAGCTTTTTAAATTGGAGGGATCTTAGCGGCACTGACCAGTCTATTACGCTAACACCATCGGGCTTCATCCCCGCTTTGTCCTGCAATGCCAAAGGCCGATATTCTTCAGTCTCAACTGTTGTACAGAGTGTCGCTAATATGCCGATTGGCTTGCAGGTTACTCCTTTTAATGCCTTTACGACCGGTGACTATGCCGTGTTCGCCACGGTAGAGCAACTTTTTTGAGTCTGTTGCGGCTCTGTGGTTAAGTTACCCCTCATCGTCTGCGATGCCAATCTTAGTCAGCCGGTAGCGCAGCGCATTGCCTATGAAACTATTCGACCCCAGGATCGCCGCAGTGCCGGTGATTTTTGCCGGGTTCAAGCTTCCATCCGCAATATTTGCATTGCTCACGCTGTTGGCTGCCAACATTGGGTTGGTCACTCCGCCGAGGGCGATGTTAAGAAGTAAATTTCCGGTTGAGCCGCCTCCGGTCAGACCAGCTCCGGTCGCGATGCTCGTAATGGTGCTCGTCCCAGGAAAAGTCTGGCCGTTGGCAAAGGTGACGATCCCGGAGCTGTTAATGCTGAGTGCGCCGATGGCAATGAAGCCGTTGCCCTCGCTGATCAGTGAATCGGTTAACGTGAAATTCGGGGCAATCTTCGGCAGATGACGTGGGGTGGCGCTGCTGCGAAATAAGATTTGATAGAGCACCGGCCCGTCCAGGGCTTTGCCGTTGGGCGAGGTACGCTGCCACACCAGCTCCGGCTGAGGCCGCAGGCCAGCCAGCAGCACAGGCTTCGACGGATCTGCTGCCACGGTTTTGGCGTGCGCGCCGGCTGGGTTCTGGGTTTGGTCTGCGGTCCAGGCGCAGGGCGCAAGGCAAGTTGCGATCAGCGCTGCCAAAGCCCTCTTGTTCAATAGGTTCATAAGATTCTCCTGCTTCTTGCGGTGCATGGCTGGTTCCGCCAGCGGCGGTCTCCGAACATTTGCACAAACGACGCTTTCTCCATAACTTAGTCGCCGGTGCAGGTGAAGGTGATAGAGTCACTCCCGACACCATTCAAAGTGAAGGTATTGCCCGGACCTGGAGATGCGGGATAGGTTATGGTTACCGCATTGGCCGGCGTGGTCACATCACGGGCGATGCAGTTGTAACTGGCCGAATTGACGAAGGCGGCGCCGCCGGTTAGATTTACAACCCTGGTACCTGCACTTAGGCTTGTTAGCTGGTTTACGGTATGCCCAACGCGAGAGAGGCCGGTGGAGTCCAAGATGGGTACGGAGTAATTCTCGGGGCCAAATAGCACTACTTGATATACACCTGGGGATGCGTTGCTGGCAGAGAGGACCCGGCCTATGACGGTACCTGCCGGGCGCGTGCTGCTTGCGTCGTGACATTGTCCTCCACCACTGAGCGCGACATAGTCGCCGCTGGTTATACCGTTATCAAAAATGCATTGAGCCTGTCCGATTTGGGCGATGGTCGCGTTTCCCGAGGTCCCTGCTCCGGCAATGACGATGCCGATGTACCCGGCGAACGCAAGATTGGAACTCGCGGCCATTGCCGGGTTTCCCAATACACCTGCAGCTTGGTTGAGCACAGTAGCGTAAATCGGATGATTGGGGAGTGAAATCGTAATGGCTCCCGCCGGCACATTCACGTTGCCGGTGTTATCGACGCTAAAGACTGTGTTGTTCACGCCGCCAATCACCAGGTTCCCGCTGTTATCCAGCGCGAGCCCCGAATCCACCAGGGTATAGTTAGGACCGATCTTGGGAATCGAACCGATGTGCGCGCTGGAGCGGAACAGGATCTGATAAAGCACTGGCCCATCCAGCGCTGCGCGATCGGGCGAGGTACGCTGCCACACCAGCTCCGGCTGAGGCCGCAGACCAGCCAGCAGCACAGGCTTCGACGAATCTGCTGCCATGGTTTTGGCGTGCGCGCCGGTGGGGTGCTGGGTTTGGTCTGCGCTCCAGACGCAGGGCGCAAGGCAAGTTGCGATCAGTCCCGCCAAAGCCCTCTTCTTCAATAGCTTTATAGAAAATAGGTTCATAAAACCCTCTCTGCTTTTTGTTAGAAAAACATTCCTCAGCGCGGTTTGGGCCGGGGCGAGGTGTTCACCGGCAGGGTGGAAGAAGAGCCGCCACTATACCCACCTATGCCGGTCCCCAGGTAAATGGCCCGGATGTGGTGCGTCCCGACGCCGAGAGGCGTACTGTAGCTGGTTAATCCGCCAACGAACGGCACGGCACCCAGGGACAGGGCAGGTCCAAGCTGCGTATTTCCATCCAGCAGAACTACCGTTCCTAGGGGTATGCCGCCGCCGGAAGCGGTGACGAGCACCTGGAAAAGTGCGGGCTGGCGGAAAAACGTCTGCTGCGGCGTCGCGGAGAATTGCGTCGAAGTGGATGTCCCTGCGGTGGCGATGACTACTTCTGTCAACGGCGGAGAGACGCCGGCCGCGAAATTCGCGTTGCCGCTGTAGACGGCGGTGATGCTGTGTGTGCCCACTGACAACGCCGCAGTGGTGAGTTCGACGGGCAGCCCGGAGCCGTCGAGCGAACTTGTAGCCAGGACCGTAGTGCCATCTAAAAAACGGAGCTGGCCCGTAGGTATGCCGGCACTGGAGGTCACCCCGGCGGTGAAGGTCAGGGATTGGCCGAAGTTGGAAGGATTGCTCCCTGCCGTCAGCGCAAGCGTCGTGGATGAGCCCGAGGGAACCACCAGGAAAACGTAGGCGGCGATAGCGCCGATCATGGGGCTGCTCTGAGAGCCTGACTGGATGGAATCGGCGAACTGCCCATCCGTCGCGTAGGCGTAAACAACGTGGAGACCGAGCAGCAGCGGCGGAGCGATACCGGTGAGATTGGGCGCCGCCGAGCCGGTGGGCTTCAGCGAGGGACCCTGCGCATTGATCCAGGGGCCCTGCCAGGTATCGATCTGGAAGTATATGTTTATTACAGGTGGAGCTGTAGGAGTGTAAGAGCTGCTGGCGGTGAAATTGAAAACGGCGCTGCCGGGATTCACAAACTGGTTGCCAGGCAGCGGAGTGATGGTAGTGGTGAGTGGAATGGGTTGCACCTGCTGCTCGGTCAGCGCGGTCACGTCATTGCTGCCGTAGTTGGCCACGTAGACCTGGTTGGTCAATGGGTTGACCGCCACGGCACCGGGACCGGTTCCGACTCCGACCGTGGTAGTGGTGTTCGTGGCCCCGTCGATCACGGTTATATTGTTGCTCCCTGCATTGGCCACGTACACCTTATTGGTCACTGGGTTGACGGCCACAGCCTGGGGATTGCTTCCGGTGCTGACCGTGGTAGTGGAGTTGTTCCCGTCAATCACGGTCACGTTGTTGCTCCCTGCATTAGCCACGTACACCTTGTTGGTCACCTGGTTGACGGCCACGGCAACAGAATTGATCCCCACGCCGACCGGGTCGGTAGAGTTGTTGGAGCCGTTGATTACAGTCACGTTGCTGCTCCCACTATTGGACACGTAGATCTTATTGGTGATCGGGTTGACCGCCACGGCATCGGGACCGCTTCCGGTGCTGACGGTAGTGGTAGTGTTGTCGGCCCCATTGATTACGGTCACGTTGTCGCTAAATTGATTCGCCACGTAGACCTGGTTGGTCACCGGGTTGACGGCCACGGCATCGGGACGAGTTCCGGCGCTGACCGTGGTAGTAGAGTTGTTCCCATCAATCACGGTCACGTTGTTGCTCCCAGCATTGGTCACGTACACCTTGTTGGTCACTGGGTTGACGGCCACAGCCAGGGGATTGCTTCCGGCGCTCACCGTGGTAGTGGAGTTGTTCCCGTCAATCACAGTCACGTTGCCGTCGCCGTAGTTAGCTACGTAGACCTTGTTGGTCACTGGGTTGACGGCCACAGCAGTTGGTTTGTATCCAGCGCTAACCGTAGTGGTGGTGTTGTTGACCACGTCAATCACGGTCACGTTGCCGTCGCCGAAGTTAATTACATAGCCCTTGTTCGTCACCGGGTTAACGGCTACAGCATAAGGACTGTTTCCGGCGCTGTATCTGGTGATGGTGTTCGTGGCCCCGTCAATCACGGTCACGTTGTTGCTGTTCTGGTTGGCCAAGTAGACCCTGTTAGTAACCGGGTTAACGGCCAGGGCAACAGGAAAGGAACCCGCGCTGACTGTGCTGGTGGTGTTGTTGTTCCCGTCAATCACAGTCACGTTGTTGCTCCCACCATTGGCCACGAAGACTTTGTTGGTCACCGGGTTGACGGCCAGGGCATCGGGACGAGTTCCGACGCTGACCGTGCTGGTGTTGTTGTTCCCATCAATCACGGTCACGTTGTTGCTCCCAGCGTTGGCCACATACACCTTATTGGTCACTGGGTTGACGGCCACGGCCTGTGGATTGCTTCCGGTGCTGACCGTGGTGGTGGAGTTGTTCCCATCAATCACAGTCACGTTGCCGTCACCATAGTTGGCCACGTAGACTTTGTTGGTCACTGGGTTGACGGCCACAACCAAGGGACTGTTTCCGGCGCTGATCGTGCTGGTGGTGTTGTTGTTCCCGTTGATCACGGTCACGTTGTTGCTCCCAGCATTGGCCACGTAAACCTTATTGGTCACTGGGTTGACGGCCACAGCACTGGGACTGCTTCCGGCACTGACCGTGCTGGTGGTGTTGTTACTCCCGTCGATCACGGTCACGTTGTTGCTGTATCGATTCACCACATAGACCTGGTTGGTCATCGGGTTGACGGCAACGGCATCGGGACGGCTTCCGGCGTTGACCGTACTGGTGAAGTTGTTGCTTCCATCGATCACGGTCACGTTGTTGCTGTTGAAGTTGACCACGTAGACTTTGTTGGTAACTGGGTTGACGGCCACAGCCGAGGGAGCGGCTCCCACGCTGACCGTACTGACGGTGTTGTTGTTCCCGTCGATCACGGTCACGTTGTTGCTGCTGTCATTGGCCGCGTAGACCTTGTTGGTCACCGGATTGACGGCCAAAGCCGAGGGAGCGGCTCCTACGCTGACCGTGGCGGTCACGGTTTGTCCTTGGACAACACCGGCTACGAAGGCAAGAGTTGAAAAAACCGCCAATACAGTGCGTACGCAGCAAAGGTGCATAGTATCTCCTCGGTAAGTCGGCCAATTCTGCGAACCCGCGTTTGCCGATGCGCTAAACCCAATCCACAACGACTATCCATACAAACCTGATCCACAGTTCGCCCCCTAAGAAAGCACCTGCCAACCAAGGGCTCCCGCCTGGAACCGGCCGGCCAGCGGTTAAGGGAAAGGTGGCGTGTCAAACACACTGATCCTGGAGGCGCCTATCAAATTGCCGGTCACAAGCAAATTACCGTTCAAATCCAGGGCGACGCCGGAAGGAGCACCGACTCCATGGTCGTTGAGCAGGTTGACGTGGAAATCCTGCTGACCGAAGACGAGAGTGGCGGCATCGCCGCTCCCAATCGGCGAGCGAAACCCCAGAACACGATAGTTGAGCTGGTCAGCCACATAGAGGTTATGTTTGGAGTCCACGGCGATATCTAAGGGCTGCCACAATGAGCTGGCGCTGGGCGGCACGCCGAAGTGACCGATCAGCTGATCGGCTTTTAGAGAGACATTGGGGCTTAAGATATAAAAGACGCGAGCGTTGCCGGTGTCGGAGATATAAACCGAGCCATCGTCCTGGGCGACTCCCGTGGGGCCGTTGAGGCCTGATGAATTCGGTCCGCCAGCACCAAGGTTCACCAGTTTGCTATTGAAATCGTTTTGACCTATCACTTGGGGAGGAAATGCCGGTTCATGGTCAAATCCCTGATAAATCAGCACGCGATTATTATTTGTGTCGGAAACATAAAGCTTGCCGTCAAAATCATGGTAGGCAACGCCATAGGGATGGTCCAAGCCGGTTGCATTCACTACTCCCTGCTGTCCGTTCCAGTTCCAGTTGGTGGCATTGCTGGTAAAGTCTGGCTGTCCGACGACGAAGCTGGCCGCCATGCCCTGGGCGGCCAGCGGAGCATCGAATCGGAGCACGCGATTGTTGCCCTGGTCCACAACCCATACGTTGCCGGAAGCTTCCACGGCAATGGTCATGGGTCGGTTGAGACCCTTGGCGCTTACGCCTCCTTCCCAGTTCGGGGTCCCGTGGGTAAAGTCCGGTTGCCCAAGCACCACGTCTGCGTCGTTGCCGTTGATGAACTGCTGGGTGCTTGGCCAGCTTAATACGCGGTTTGCGTCCTGATCGGCGATAAAGAGCCGCCCGCTGTTTGCATCCACGGCCACCCCGCGGGCAAAACATGGACGGGCAACGATCTGGTTTGTGCAGGCGTTCTGGAAAACCGCGTCCGCGATGTTATCGAAGGGAACATGATAGTAAAGATATTTCAACACGCGGTGGTTTGAGCTATCGGCAACCACAAGGTCCACCGGATCTGCCACGACACCTGTAGGCCCGAAGAGACTCTTCTCGCTCAACCCGCCATTGTTCGCTTGTTCTTGCTGGAAATCGGGTTGGCCGATGACCAGGTTTGCTGCCATTCCATTGTGAAGGGGACGAACGAACCTCAGTACGCGATTTCCGAAAGGTTCCGTAACGTACACGTTGCCGCCAACGTCCAGCGCGATGTCCCAGGGATGATTGAGGGTGTCAGCGGCAGGCGAATTCCTGCCCTGGTTGGATTTGTTGAACACAAAATCCGTTTGACCGATGACCAGGTTTGCCGCCATGTGCTGGGTAATCGGAGCGGGGTACCCGAGCACACGATGGTTTTGGAAGTCAACGACGTACAGGTCACCGCCCTCGGAAACCGCCAGACCTAGCGGCGCGAAGAGGCTGGTAGCGCTGGGTGAAGGGTTGCCCTCGTTAGGCTGGATGCTGGTTAGATCGCTTTGTCCGAGCACCAGGTCTCGTTGCGGACAACACTGGTCGGGTGGGGGGAGCGTGTATCCCACCACTCGATGGTTGCCCGCATCAGCAATATAGAGGCGGGAGCAATACGTGTCTACGGCCACGCCGGCCGGCGAATTCAAGCCTGTTTCCGGTCCATTCTGGTTCGTATCTCCAGTCTTGTAGTTGTCTTGACCGTAGACCCGGCTCGCCGCCATGCCGTTAGCGTAGGGACCGTCGTACTCCAAAACGCGGTTGTTGCCGGTGTCGCTGATGTATAAATTTCCGCATGACGCTATGTGCGACGGCTGTGAGAGAGTGCTTGCGTCAGGGGCGTTCATGCCCCGGTTGGGGCTGTTTCCGGTAAAATCTGCCTGCCCGATAACTAGATCGGCTTCGTTCCCGTCCACAAACTGCTGTACATCAGGCCAGCTCAAGACGCGATTGTTGCCGCTATCCACAACGAACAACCGATCACCATTCCTCGCCATTCCACCAGGTAAGCCAAGTCCCGCTGCGTTGGGCATGCCCATGGGCCAATTGGCCTGATTGTGCATCGTAAGGTCGGGCTGTCCCAGTACTGAGCTTGCCTGTCCGGCACGAAGTCCGCAGCCTGCCAGACAAATAACGAGTGCGAGCACCGCGGGTAGAGTCGCTTGAGTTGCGGCTCGCGAACGGACATAGCGGTCTGAGGTTTTCATTGCATCTCCCTGGCGCAGTTTCATTTAAGAAAAATGCTGCGCTTCTGGTTAAAAGTTTTTTATATTGCAAGCGCCGCGCGGCCCTGCTGCCTTATCCCCAAGTTTCGAAACTTGGCGAAGTTCCGCTTGACGTTCACGGCTACCAAAAAGGAAGAAGGATGTCCGCGCCGATCACGCTCACGTTGCTCGTCGTGCAATTGGGCACGTAGACCAGGCCGGTCACCGTGTTCAGAGCGATGCCCTCCACACCAACTCCTATCGGATTACTCACCGTGGCGAAGCTGTTGTCGGCCCCCTTAATGACGGTCACGTTGCTGCTCCAATAATTGGCCACGTAGATCTTGTTGGTTACCGGGTTCACGACTACCCAGTGCGGAGACTTCGCATTCGGGTCAGTTACCGTGGTGGTGGCGTTGCCGTCAATCACGGTCACGTTGTTGCTTTTATAATTGGCCACGTAGACCTTGCTGGTCACCGGGTTCACGGCAATGCCATACGGACTTTGTGCGTTCGGATCTATTACCGTGGCGGTTACGGTAGGGGTGGCGTGGTTCGGCGGGTCATCGTCGATTACAGTCACGTTGTTGCTGAAGTAATTGGCCACATAGATCTTGTTGCTCATCGGGTGCACAGCAATGGCAACCGGACCCCACGCGTTCGGATCAGTCACCGTAGTAGTGCTGTTGTCCCCGTTAATTACGGTTACGTTGTTGCTAGAGGTATTTGCCACGTAGACCTTGTTGTTCCCCGGATTCACAGCAATGGCCTCAGGAGTAACTCCGTTGGGATCAGTTACGGTGATAATGCTGTTGTCGGCCCCGTTGATCACGGTCACGTTGTCGCTCCAGTCGTTGGCTACGTAGATCTGGTTGGTCGCCGGGTTCACAGCGATGGCGATCGGACCGATTGCGTTTGCATCAGCCACCGTGACGGTGGCGTTGTTGGCATCGGCCCCGTCGATTACGGTTATGTCGTTGCTGTTCAGGTTGGCCACGTAGATCTTGCCAGTCACCGGGTTCGCGGCTATGGCAACCGGATTTGTGCCTGCGGGCACGGTGGCGGTGAGGGTGTTGCTCTGCCCGTCGATCACGCTCACGTCGTTGCCCCAGTAGTTAGCTACGTAGATCTTGTTACCTGCCGGATTCACGGCGATAGCATTGGGACAGAGCCACCGATGCACGCCGTCCGTCAGGCTGACCGTGGTCCAGACCATCTCCCCATGCGCGGGCGCTATACCCAGCCATAGCAACAACCCCAGCGCCAGCAAATAGCGCGGAGATAAGTCAAAGCGCAACTTAAAGCTATTGATCTTCATTTCCTGTTCCTTTCAAAGTCCTGCTTCTTCATGCAAGTGCCGCGGACACCTGCTGCCTTTTCTCCAAGTTTCGAAACTTGAACGCAGTTTGCGGGAGATGGCGATGAATGGTCAATGGAGAGCCACAAATCTTTTGCCTATGGTTGGCCTACGGCCTATGTCATTGAAAAAGAAGAGACCTAAGTCCGAACGATTGCAGTTTTGCTGGGAGTTCTTCGTGCTAGAATTTGTTGCGTTTCTTACTCGAATTCCACTAATACATTGTGTCCTCGCAAGCCCAACCTTCGTTTCGGGGGACTTTGCGCTTTGGCGCTTATGAAGCCGATCCCCGCTCGGGGGAACTGCGCAAACACGGATTAGGGATTGCACTCGAAGAAAAGCCATTTCAGGCGCTCGTCCTTTTGCTACAGCACCCGAATGAGGTAGTGACGCGTGAGGAACTACGCACCCAGCTTTGGCCTGCGGACATCTTTATTGACTTCGATAACAGCCTGAACACGGTCATCGCCAAGGTGCGCCGCGCTCTCAACGACAGTGCCGAGAACCCCCGCTTTATCGAAACCGTCGGCCGGCGCGGATATCGCTTCATGGCGCCGGTTGAATCCAGTGCTCCTGATCAGGAGCAGCGTGGCTCCGCGGCTACTCCTGCTGCTCAAGGCGCTTCTTCGGTGATCGTTTTGGATTTGCCGAAGGTGGCGACCTCCGAGCGCGCGGGCCAGCGAGGTTCTGCGTCAGATGAAAGGGCAAAACCACAGACTCATAGAACTGCTGTCCGCTACACATTTTTAATTGCAGGTGCGCTGGTTGCGATCGCGGTGCTGCTGGTCGGCCTGAATGTTGGAGGGTTGCGAGACCGATTGTTGCCCGGATCCGGTCCCGGTCCAATAAAATCTCTGGCTGTGCTGCCTCTTGAAAATCTCTCCGGGGACATGGAACAGGATTACTTCGCCGAGGGCATGACCGACGAGCTGACCACGGACCTGGCAAAGATCAGGTCTCTCCGTGTTATTTCCCGCACCACCATGATGCAATATCGCGAAGCACACAAGTCGCTGCCGCAGATTGCGGAGGAGCTCCATGTTGATGCTGTGGTCGAGGGGTCTGTCGTGCTTTCCGGCGGCACGGTACGCATTACTGCGCAATTGATTGACGCTCATCGTGACCGCCATCTATGGGCGCAGAGTTACGAGCGCGAAGTGGGCCAGGTTCTGAATGTGCAGGACTCGGTGGCGCTGGACATCGCCTCTGCGGTGAGGGCCGAGTTGGGCCCTGAGGAGCACGAATCGCTGACCCGGCAGAGATCAGTGAATCCGGAGGCGTATGAGTCTTATCTTCGCGGCCGCAACAAATTGGGCAAGCAAGCGCCGACGCCGATCAAGGACAGTCTTCAGGATTTCCAGCGCGCTATCGACCTGGACCCTTTATATGCTCCAGCCTATTCTGGCCTGGCAGATGCTTATAGCCTCATGGCGAACTATTCAGCGCTGTCGCCGAAGGAAGCATTTCCCCCAGCCAAAGCCGCGGCGTTGAAAGCGCTGTCTCTTGATCCCTTGCTGTCGGAAGCTCATTCTTCACTCGCTCTGGTGAAGAGCAGCTATGACTGGGATTGGGCGGGAGCCGAACGCGAATACAAACGGGCAATCGAACTCAGTCCCAGCAATGCGGTCGCCCATCATCGCTACGCAAGATTTTTGTCTATGGTCGCGCGACACGATGAGGCTGTCGCGGAAATTGAGCGCGCCCGGGAACTCGACCCGCTCTCCCTCGGCATTCAAAACAATGTGGGAATAGCCCTGTATTACGCGCGTCGCTATGATGAGGCGATTGTGGAATCTCGCAAGACCCTGGAAATCGATCCCAATCGCGTTTGGGCCCGTGTCTTTTTGGCGCTCTCCTATGAACAAAAGGGGATGTACCCGGAGGCAATCCAGGAACAGGAAAAAGTGAGAGCTTATTTCAAAGGTGCGCCCAATGCGGGTCTTGCACACCTATACGCCTTGACCGGACGCACCCCTGAAGCCCGGCAGATCCTAAAAGAACTGGGAAAAGAGGACGGCGATCCAGCTTGGTTCCTCATTGCCGGCGGCTATGCCGCACTAGGGGACAAGGACCGTGCGTTCAATTGCCTGGAAAAAGCATACGAAGAACGCGACTTCTTTCTGCCTGCGCTTGCGGTCCATCCGTGGATGGACCCGCTCCGCTCCGATCCGCGCTTTCACGATTTACTTCACCGCATTGGCTTGTCATCCGTAACCGTCCTCCCAAAAGACCCGAAGGCAAGACCGTCGGATACCCGATCCCATCAGGAGCTCCTCGGTATCCAACGGTTGCCGCCGGCATTCCTTTCTGGACTGGAGTGAAACCTAGGCGCAGTTTGGGGAGATGCCATGAACGGGCAATGGAGAACGGCAAATTATTGAAGTTTTGTTGATAAGCCGTCGTGCTAAAATTTGTCGCGTTTCTTACTCGAATTCCACTATTTCATTGTGTCCTCGCAAGCCCAACCTTCGTTTCGGGGGACTTTGCGCTTTGGCGCTTATGAAGCCGATCCCCGCTCCGGGGAGCTGCGTAAACACGGATTAGGGATTGCGCTCGAGGAAAAGCCCTTTCAGGCGCTCGTCATTTTGCTACAGCATCCGAATGAGGTAGTGACGCGTGAGGAACTACGCACCCAGCTTTGGCCTGCGGACATCTTTATTGACTTCGATAACAGCCTGAACACGGTCATCGCCAAGACCCGCCGCGCTCTCAACGACAGTGCCGAGAACCCCCGCTTTATCGAAACCGTCGGCCGGCGCGGATATCGCTTCATGGCGCTGGTTGAATCCAGTGCTCCTGATCAGGAGCAGCGTGGCTCCGCAGCTACTCCCACTGCTCAAGGTGCTTCTTCGGTAATCGTTCTGGATTCGCCTAAGGCGACGGCCTCCGAACACATGGACGGGCCAAACCCCGCATTCGTTGAAACCGCAAAACCGCAGACTCATAGAACTGCTGTCCGCTACACATTTTTAATTGCAGGCGCGCTGGTTGCGATAGCGGTGCTGCTGGTCGGCCTGAATGTTGGCGGGTTGCGAGATCGGTTCTTACCTGGACCAAGTCCCGGCCCGATAAAGTCTCTCGCTGTGCTGCCCCTGGAAAATCTCTCCGGCGACAAGGAGCAGGAATACTTTGCCGACGGTATGACCGACGAATTGATCACAGACCTGGCTCAGATCGGCGCTCTCCGCGTTATCTCTCGCACGTCCATCATTCAGTACAAGGGGACAAAGAAGTCTCTGCCGGAGATTGGGCGGGAACTCAACGTGGATGTGGTGGTGGAAGGGACCGTGACGCGGGCGGGCAACCGGGTGCGCATTACCGCGCAGCTCATACGCGCCACCACTGACAAGCATCTGTGGGCCGAAGAGTACGAGGGCGACCTGAGCGACATCCTTAAGCTACAGAGCGAGGTGGCGCGAGCCATTACCAGTGAGATCCAGATCAAGCTTACGCCGCAGGAGGATAACCGTCTTGCCAGTGCGCGCCCGGTCAACCCCGAGGCCTACGAGGCTTACCTGAAAGGCCTCTACTATCTGGAGAAGTGGTCAGCAGACGGGACCAGGCAAGCTATCGGGTATTTCCAGCAGGCCACGGAAAAAGATCCGCGCTCTGCCCTGGGGTACACCGGACTGGCCGAATGTTATATGCACTGGTCGCCATTACCACAAAAGGAATCGGCCGCAAAAGCAAAGGCGGCGGCCATGAAGGCCATAGAGCTTGATGAAACTCTGGGCGAAGCCCACGGGTCTTTAGCGATGGTCAGGTTCATTGACGACTGGGACTTGCCCGGCGCCGAGAAAGAATTTAAGCGTGCTATCGAACTGAATCCCAGTTCTGGAGAAGCGCATCACGAATACTCCCACTATCTGATGCAGATGGGTCGCACTGAAGAATCATTCAATGAGTCCAACCGTTTTCTGGAGCTTGACCCACTCTCTCCCGCTGCCAACCTGCACCTTGGCTGGCATTATCTCTTCGCAAACAAGTACGACGCAGCGATAGAACAACTTCAGAAGACACTGAAAATGGACCCGAACTATGTCGAAGCCCATAGCTGGCTCGGCCAGACCTATGAGCAAAAAAAAATGTATGAGCAGGCCGTCACCGAGTTTCAAAAAGCAATCGCCCTCTCAAGAGGAGATTCGTATTACCGGGGACTGCTTGGTCACGCCTATGCCATAGCAGGGAAAAGAGACGAGGCGCAAGCCATCATCGCCGCTCTGAAATCGGAGTCGTCTCCGGCTTCGCCGACGGACTTGGAAATAGCAACTATCTATGCCGGCCTTGGAGATCGCGATCAAGCGTTTGCCTGGCTGGAAAAAGCCTACCAGCGGCGGAGTAGGTATCTGCCTTATTTTTTCAGAGTCAATCCCATGTTCGACAGCCTGCATTCCGATCCGCGCTTCGCCAACTTAGTTCAGCGCGTCGGCTTCCCGCGGTAACGAATCGTC